>Ga0164293_10003945_pt1 | contig 12690 bp, 10 predicted proteins | sample GEODES118metaG_FD_111487 | JGI IMG/M metagenome (GOLD analysis project Ga0164293, IMG submission 111487) | Eutrophic lake water microbial communities from Lake Mendota, Wisconsin, USA - GEODES118 metaG | ecosystem: Environmental > Aquatic > Freshwater > Lake | place: USA: Lake Mendota... | reverse complement strand
TACCACACAGTACGTTGGTTCCGCATGTTGACGACGATGATAATATCAATGATGATGATGATGATGATGATGATGATGGCGGCGGCAATATTAACCCTCTTATTGCGAACAATAATGATGACGACGATGCTGACGCAGAAACGTTAAGTATGTTGCGCGATGTCGATGAAGAAGTCGATGAAGATAGCGATGATGTAAGTGACAATGTCCATGAATCGAGTACTGACGAGGACTCGGTTCATGAGGATGATTTGGCTATACATATGGAAATCGCAACGTCTGGTTCAAATACAGACTATGATAGCGATTGATACAACATAACCAACGCCGGTTTACCATTTTGTTTTCTTCACATTAATTGTTTGAGCGCTTTTCTTTTTGGATTTACTTGGGTCATATGCCTCATCTTCGTCATCTGACCCCATATTTTTAGATATTTCCCAAAATTCCTTGGAACCCAAGCGGAAATTTGGATGATTTTCGGCCTTGTACCAAAATATTTGGTCGTTCAGTTTGTTCGATTTCGCATTGTTGTTAATGACCAAACATTCGAAATTCTCTGTGCACTGGTCCATAACTGCACAAAACGATTCTAATGTGGGAAACATACTTGCATAATTTTCCCATATACGTTTGCGATTGGTCAAATAAGGTTCTCGCAATATAAACACATAATCGATGTTTGTACGCAGATTCGGGGGAATACCCAATGGATATTGCATTGTAATAATAAGCATGATTTTCCAATGACGCCCATTCATAAATAAAAGTCTCATCATTTTATCGCGAGTCCATGATGCATCATATAAACAATCATCTAAAATAACAAATGCTCTCGGATCGATTGTTGTACGCTTATATGTTTCAAGCTCCTTGTTTACTTGTTTTAACACCGTTTTTTGTCGACGCAAAACGTTTTCGATGAGAACCGAGTTGTATTCTTCGTGAATAAATAGTTTAGGTACATGAGAAGCATAAAAACCATTACCGGCTTCTGTTCCGGAAATAACCGTCCCGATTGGGATATCTTGGTGATAAAATAACAAGTCTCTTACTAAAAATGACTTACCTGTATCACGTCGTCCAATCAAGACCACCACCGGGCCTTTATTTTCATCTGGTTTAAACGTAATCTCACGCATATTGAATTTTTTTAGTTCCAACGTCATTATATTTTATGTATACATTAGTAGATATAAAATGAATTTTTAGGATAAACGTGCTCGCCGCCTTAAAATCATATACAAGCAAATTACATTAGTTTAGAATATGTGAAAAATATGTACTCACCACTTATACAGATTCAACCACAATCATGACATCGACCATAAATGAAATTCCTAAATTCACAATACATTACGCGAAACACAAAACGGTTCTAATGAGTATTTTAGATAAGAGTGAACCGGTAATTGCGACTGAAGATATTGAAGCCGAATATTCGCCATTTCGCATTGAATCCGTGCAAAATTATAACCCGATGTACAATTTGTGGTTTACATTGGACGAATCTAACTATAATCGCATATCATTAAACAATGCATACCATTTGGTTGATATGAATACAGTTGTTGAATTAAATACGAAAGCAGTCTCTTCACGTCCGGTATTTATTAAGTATTCGCCGCTATTAGACCCGATTCGATACATGGTTGGTAAATATGAATCATGCAAACAACCAATTCATAATTTGCCATCATTGACGAATGAAAATGTGCATATGAAAATACAGGATTATAATAACATGGCGTATGTGGATGGTTTCTTTAGTTATTTGTCAAGCCAACTCCTGAATACCCATAATTTCGTGCATGGTGTTGATTTTTACGGGTCGTTCACCGGTATTCAGGAACAATATAAAATGGATATTACCGATGATTATGATTATTTACAATGTTCCGCTTTTTTCAATAAAAATAACAAAATACTTTTTAAAACGTCACATGTGGATACAGATGGGTATTTTAATTATGGGTCGCATGGTAATAAACCACGTCTTCAAGTACTAGAAACGCCTAAACGTAATATATCCGCTGTTATCATTGAAGATTTGATATCGCCCATCCATGATGATATATCACCGCCAACTGATGCTAATCGAGACACTGAATTAGTATACACAAACACAAATGTAGAAAGTAGAAATAGCTCGCGAAATACGTCTAATTCATCAGATAATTCAAATAGTAGTCAAACAACTGCATCTAACACTAGTTGTGACTCGAGCGATTGTGAAAATAATAGCAGCAGTGAAGAAAGTGTTTGGGATACCGACGACGATGAAGATAGTAACAATGATAGCGACGATGAAGATAGTAACAATGATAGCGACGATGAAGAGGAAAGCGAAGATGATGATGACGAATCATATACCGACCCAGATGCATGTTACGCCTATATAAAGAACTTCCCCGTGCACTGTATCGCACTACAAAAATGCGATGGTACATTAGATTCATTATTCAGCAAGAATGCACTTGGCAAAGAAGAAGGCACCTCCGCCCTTATGCAAATTGTAATGACACTCTTATGCTATCAAACTACTTTTCAATTTACACATAATGATTTACATACGAATAACATAATGTATGTCAACACAACCGAACCATTTTTATATTACACATATAAGCGTAAAATATATAAGGTACCTACTTTTGGCAAAATAATCAAAATAATCGATTTTGGAAGGGCTATATATAACTACAACGGCCACCGGTTATGCAGTGATAGTTTCGCTCCGTTGGGCGATGCATCGACACAGTATAATTGCGAACCGTATATGGATGTAAGCAAGCCTCGTTTGGACCCTAATTTTAGCTTCGATTTGTGTAGATTAGGTTGTTCGCTGTATGATTTTGTAATCGATGACGACGACAATCCTAAATGCTATGATGAATTACAACAGTTAATCCACGATTGGTGTTTGGATGACAATAAGAAGAACATTCTATATAAGCAAAATGGTGACGAACGTTATCCCAATTTCAAATTGTATAAAATGATTGCACGTACGGTGCATAACCAAACACCCGAGAACCAACTTTCTCGTAACATATTTAAACAGTACATTGTTCCTCAATCAACTGAAGTTCCCACACATGTACATATCAACATTGATAAGATGCCGGAATATTACACAAAATATGTGTAAATCGGCATAGTTTTGTATGCGTGGCTTGTTTACACCGATGAACATTTTTCTAAAAAAATGTTCATCTAAACCGGATTATTAGGCGTTCATATATTCTTTCTTGAACATTTCCGGTGTCATAATCGGTATGTTTTCGGCAACCGCTTTTTTGGTTTTGTTTGATACATCGTCCAGTGACTTTACAATCAATACGAACGTTTTTTTGCTTATATTATCGTCTAACACCCCACCTTTTGTTTTCAAATAGTCGATGATTTCTGCATCTCGTACTTTTGTCATGACCACGTGTTTTCCATATAATGGGTGTGTTTCGTCATGAATAACTGCTTCGGTTGGCGGAGCTAGGGGGTGGGTTGCGGATGCAACCTTGGTTGCAGACGTTCTAGAATCAGCGATTTTATGCATTAGACCGCACTCTTTCATAAATTCCAAAAACACATGAATATTGGTTGCAAAACTTTTCGCATTTTCTTTTCCAATACCATCAATCATTTGCAACATCTCTATTTTTTGGTCTGTTGTTTCCGGGCTTGTTAATATTTTGGGATAAGCAGTCATAATCGGTTGTATCTTTCGAGGGCCAATTCCGCGACCAAACTTATTTGATGCGGCCATAATTGTTATTAACGACGCCTTTTCCACCTGGGCTTGGATTCCATCATATATTTTATTTACCATTTTCGTTTTAAATCCCTCCACTTTTGCAAAATCGTCTTTCGTCATTTTCAAAATCACAGGAACCGTCGAGTAACCAGCATTCATTATTTTTTTAACATTACCACCGCCGAGTCCGTCCACTTCTAGACCTGTGAAAAAATCGGTAATATTCTTTGCCTGAACCGTTTCATCGTCTTCCATATTATCCAACACAATATCCACGTTCGTTTCTGTCCAATGATACGGTACGGTCGGCATTTTCGCCATCTCGGCTTGCACTGTCACCGATTTGATATAAGGAATAACATCCCCACTGCGAATGATTTGTATTACCGCGCCCACACCTATTTTATTGCTTTCTATAAATTTGCCATTGAAACCAGTTGCATATTCGATTGTAACTCCCCCGAGACGAACCGGTTCAATGCGAACACGCGGTTTCAAATAGCCACTTTTACTGGGCGTCCATATTACATCGACCACTTTGGCTTCCGCCACCTGGTCAGATATAACCATTTTAAATGCGAATGCATGGTCAGGATTACCCTCTTTGCGCAAATAAATATTATCATCTGTAACAATAACGCCGTCGATTTCGTATTCGTAATTTGTTCTCCAGTCCATTAATAATTCGGATAATTTTTCATTTGTCAGTGTATCTACTGATTTATGTTGTACTACCTCATGACCGAGGTCAATCAACGTTTGTAATTGCTCACTTGGGCGTAGCGATGGCCGAATCACTTCATATGCAACAAAATGTAGGTCCTGTGTTTTATCGTCGATTGTTTTACTGTTTACAATGCCGGACACTAAATTTCGGGGATTCGCGAATTTGGATTTATATTTTTCTTCAAAGACGACTCGTGGCATGATTAATTCGCCGCGAACGACACTATTCTTTTCGAGGGGCAATTTGAGCACCGACAACAAGTGACTAACATCCTGACCGATGGTGCCGTTCCCTCGTGTATATAATTTTGGCACTCCACCTTCAGTTGTGTATAGTCCGCTTACTCCGTCCAATTTACATGATAAAACATAGGGTCCTTTATATTTCTGTGTCCAGGTTACAAGAGCATTTGTGTCTGGTTTAATCTTGTCCATCGACGCCATCTTGTATGGTAACTCTACTTTATTTTTTGTCACATTTGCTCCAATATTGTTCAACACTTCGTTTGTTGGATATTTTACTTCCATATATTCTTTAATAATATCGTATTCGTTGTCGCTCATAATGGCGGTTTTTGTATTATAATATGCATCTCCTGCGGCCTCGAGCCATTCAACTAGTTGAGATTCATTTAATGAATCCAACATGTCGATTCCTTCTCCGCGGAATCGAGTGACCAAATGTTTCGCATTATTGATTCTGGCCTCCATATTATCTTCTTTGCCTTTTAATTTTATATCGTTTTCTGTGTTGTCTTTCTTGAGAGCATGGCCCACTGGTTCAATCGCTTTTACGCGTTTACGTTTGACAGTAGTATTCTTCGGTTTCTGTGTGGTTTCGACAATTTGCTCTACTTTATTCATATGTAATATCGGCACTAATTCGGGCAATACTTCTGCTTCGTTGGATATAGTTGTTTTTAGCATTTCATCATTAATTCCAGTTTCATCTAGTTCCAACTTGGTTGCAATGACATTTAATGTGACTGTTTTCTTGGTTTTACGTGGTTTCTGTGCTTTTGGTTTGGTTGGTTTGTCATCTGCAGTGCTTGGTGATACCTTTTTAGTTTTGCGAGGTTTGCGAACGTTTGGGTTTCCGTCCGCGTCAAGTGCAACCTTTCTTGTTTTCGCTGGTTTTGCGACAGGTGATTTCGGTTTAATGGCTACTGCGGCTAGTGCTTCGCTTGGCGATGCCTTTTTGGTTTTGCGGGGTTTGCGAACTATGGGATTTCCATCCGCGTCCAGTGCCACTTTTCTTGTTTTTACTGGTTTGGCCGCTGCGCTTGGCGATTTACTTTTTGGTTTTTGAGGTGTTTGTTCTTTCGCGGCAGTTGGTTTATCGGGTTCACTATGTGCCGGGCAAATTGGCACAATACATTCTTTTTTGTCTACATTGCACGTACACAAATTTCGCGTCCGGACAAGCTTGTTATCTGTCCAACTAGGAGAACATCCAGTTGCACATTCCCCTGCCGGTACAGTATGACACGATTTATAGCAACTTTGGCCTTTTTTCTCTACACCCGTATCTTGTATAATGGGAAGGGTGGTTTCTACTGCGCGTCCGTCAATACGCTGTTCCGGTAACTTGAATTTTAAATATAGAGAACTAAATATCGATTCTTCGTCCACAAATATTTTGTCTATTTTTTCGCCTTTTTCTTCACCCTTCTCCTTTGTATATATACCGTGTTCATTTAACGACAATCCTAGCCGCAGCGCATAACCACGCATAACAGTATTAAACGCCTTGCTTCCGGTAAAATACAATATGGCAAATGGGAACTCTTCTGGCGAAGTATACATAAAGTCCACACGACGCGCATGTTCGGCATCCGGCAATTTGGCAATCACCAGACACTTTGTTTTTCCTCGTGAGAGAACCTCAATAATTACATTTTTACGTTTTAAATCATCCACAAATTCAGTAAAAACGTTAGCATTCTTCGATGTAATAATAACATCAATATCTCCCGAAGTTTTCGCGCCGCGTCTGTAGCTTCCTACGATTTCGTACTTGGAACTGTCGTCCGCCCCGGCTAGTTCAGTCGCGACGTTAAACGACGATTCAAACTCTTTGTCAAACTGCTCGATTTCATTTCGCGGAATTCGCTTTAAGATGTCTTCATAATACTTCAATCCTACTCGTTGAATATCGTTCAATAGTTTGTCTTGTTGTTCGCGTAGGTCTTCAATTGTTTTGATACCTTGCTTCACTAATTCTTGCGCTTTTTTCGGGCCAATTCCGTAAATATCGGTTAACCACATTTCTGGATTCTCTTTTTCCCGTTCAAACACGCGCAATGTGCCCGTCTCATTATATTCCGCCATTTTTGCAAGAATTGTTGGGCCAATGTTCGGCTTTCCCTCCAACTGTTTTACATCCGTAATGTCTTCCGTTATACCCAATACTGTGTCTTGTGCTCGGCTATATATGCGGCTCCTGATATTATCCCCCTTCTTATTCATCAATGTGGATAATCGGCCCAATACATCCGCGAAAATCTCATTTTTTCGAGGGCCGTCTTGCATTCCTGTGTCATTTTCTGCAACCAACATGTTATCTGTCTTCGGGGAGGCTGGCTGTACTGGTTCTTGCTGCGCTAAGGCGTTCGTTATAATCTTTAGTTTGCGGGCAGGTGCCGCCTTTTTCATGGGCTCGGGCATTAATGGCTCCGTTTTTTCTCGTTTTTGACCCTTTTTTATCATTTTTTGTATACTAATTATTTGTTCCTGGGTCTCCTCCATTCTATACATATATCGCAGATAATATATGTATATTCTTTACAACCGTCGATTGCATAACAGTCTAAAATCCAGGTTCGTCAGTAAATACCTGTGTCGCCTTTAGATTCAGCGCCTTACCATCCGTTACGACATCCATGAAGTCGGTTAGTGTTCCATTCACCTGAAAAAATAAAAACAACCCAATAAATGATGCTCCAAACACCATTGCCGCGTCGCGAATGACATGCTTCAACGGTGTCCACTGTTTCGAAATATATTTCATCTCAAAAACTTTCATCATGCTAAATAAAAACATTACAATTGCTGCAACGATCAATAGTTTTTCCATAAATTCGAATATATTACAATATAGAATATTTTATGTATGTTCTAACGCAGCTTGTCCGGTCCTGGTCCGGGCCTACATCGGTGGCAACTCCTCAATGCCATCCAATGATATTTCATCCGACATGTTTTTACCGGAAGGTTCATCCAATATGTCAAACCCACTTAAATCGACCAAATCCGTATGTATTTGCAGACGTTCGTCGTCAGTATCACTATCTTCTTCCTCCAATCTTCTGGAAATTGCACGAGAAGTACTAATATCTTCCAAACGCTCCAGCGATTTCGGCGCGTCCACTTTTTCGATTTTATTCACATTGTTTAATACAGAATCGGTATCATTAAATGACAACTTGGTGACGACTTCATTGTCGTCCAAGTTCTGGATGGTCGGTACTACCTCAGGGACGGTTTCTTCCGCTTTCTTTTCTTTTTGCTCGGGCTCATCCTTCTCTGTTTCCTGTGCTGGTTCGGTATCTTCCATATTCTCGATAATAACTTCTTCTTCCTGCTCCACACTTTCGTCCATGTATGCGCGAATAATAGCCTCCGTCGGTATACTTTCGCGAATGGTCATCAAAATGCACTCCTGAATAAGAGACTCCAATTCTCGCTGGTTCTTCTGTATTTGCAAAGGAGAAATGTTCTTCTCGAATAAATATACATTCATATACACCTTTCGCGCAACGTGAATATACACTTTGTGAATAAAGACATCTAATTTGGGAATAGAAATATCAATCTTCTTCTGTTTGTTTCCAACACGTATGCATGTCAATACTTTCAACTGAATGATATGAACACATGTAATTAAGTCTTCCAAATAACCACACCCACTGCGGTCAATAATGCGTTTGCGTTCTTCTTCGACGATGATATTGTTCCATTTGGGAACTCGAGAGAGCAGGTTTTGGAACGTCATTAAATACTTACTCGCCTCATCGTTGTCTAAACACATTTTCCAGGATTCATTGAAAATGGACCGGATACCCTCTATTACGAGCGGCGTAAATATACTTACTAACCGACTACACCACTCATTGCGAGACTCGTGTAAATTGGAAATGACAAAGTCGTCCATTATGTATTTATATTTCTGTAATACTTTTTAAGTCCTTATTTGAACGTAAATACAAAAAATCAAATATAGATAACATCAACATTTTTTCAAATCTATATTCGGGCCGTATTGTGTCAAAATAAATACAGGCCTTTGCTTTTAGTTCGTCGTCTAAATCTGTCGTATTATTTATCCAGCGCATCACATCGATGCATGACAGACCGTGTTCATATATACGCTCGCACAACGTGATGAGACTTGCATGAGATGGTTCATATTGCACGCATTCATCAATCGTCGTGTCCAGCCATTGTTCATGGTTCTCGGTATATTGAATTTTATAGTTAGAATTTTTGGACAAATCATGTAGATTGTGTATAATGCCCGCTTCCATGTGTTCAGGTACGTATATTTCACAGAATCTTGACAATATTGGTTTTAATAATTTGTGCTTGTTCTCGATAATAATGAAAAAACGTGTATTAAAACTGAATTGTTCTATGCATCGTCTTAGCGCGGACTGCGCATCTATCGTCAAATTGTCGGCGTTAATGAGTACGATTGTTTTAAATAGCGTGCCATTGTTCGACTGTATATTCGTTTTGGCGAAAAACTTGAGCTCATCGCGTATGAATTTGATTCCTTTTCCGTGGGCACAATTAACAATCATAATGTTTGACTTCATTCGGGGCTTGTTCTCGTCGTATATCATGTTCAAAAAGTTGTTTACAATGGTGCGTTTCCCGCTTCCCGACGTGCCGTGAAAAATGAGATGTGGAATTTTGTTCGTTTTATGAAAATGGGTCAGCTTTGTGTATATAGATTCGTGTATATTCAGTGTTTTTTTGGTATTGTATATTTGCAGGTTCTCATTGGATGTCTTTGAAAATAGGTTTTGCATGTTATGAAATAAAATCATATAATGTTTATATGATTTTACCGCGCGGTATATTAGTTCTGTTTTACTATGACTAACTGTTTTGTGAACGCGTATCGTTCATGGTACATCGTTTTTCTACTCAAATTACACTTGAGACATGCGATGACCAAATTACCCTTGTTATGCCCCTGATTATTGTAGATTCGGTCGAGTGACCATTGTTTCGGTTCTCTTACATTTTCATAGAGAACCTGTACCGAGTCTTTACAATAATAACAATAATTCGACGATTCTTCTAACAATTGTATCACATATTCCACGTCGGCGAACTTTTCTGGGTCGTAGAACTCTTTTTTTACGTCTTGTGCTTTGTACCCGTTTAATTTTTGCATTATATGTTGTTGAATTACTTTACATGGCTGATTCACGATTACGGTGTTTGTGTGTAGCTGTTTTATATAGGCACGTTGCATATCGGGTTGAAGGTCGGAAGACGAGAACTGCCATGAATCCAGGGCCGTAACTGACCGTTTTTTGGGAACCTTTGATTGCAGTGCTTGTACCGTGCCATGTGTATGTACAGTCGACTGACCATGGCCCATATCACGGTCGTCGTCTTCGCCGGCCTTTTTGGGTGGTGTTAAATCGACAGTGATTCGTTTTATAGTATTTGGCGCGCTCATTTATTTTTGATTATATTTTCCCAAGTTTATTTGGACGTATTGAGAACCTAACCAATATTTGTAAAAGTAGAAGCCAGCTTTGCGCAGTTTCCGCCTACAAAAGACGCTGTATATTCAATCGACGTCGGTTTCGTTTGCGTTTCGTTTCCGTATGTAAATTTCCAGTGCAAATCAGCGGATTTTGCACCACCTTTTATACACTGGTATATATTGTTCTCGAATTGCGCGTAAGCACCACGATTAATACTTGGCGCCTGAGGAAAGATGTTGATTGGCTCATTCCCATATCCACCTAATCGATTTGCTAAAATATGTCCGGCATCGCAATCTTGGACCCCGTCGTCATCCAACATTCGCGAGTATTTTTGAGTACACGACGTTGTTTCGGTGCCGTGGTCTAGGTCAGCAGGCGTGATTTCGCCGGTAGCAGATACAACCACAATGAAATCCCCATGTCGAACATAATCATATGTTACGACCGCTGTACCATCGCCCATATGTAATGTGTTTTCCCCTACTACAGGGCATGGTTCCGTCGTACAAACACACGTTGTCGGTTTATTTAAGGCAGTAAGCATATTTAGTAAACAATATAACAATAATGCCCTCATAGTATATAGTAACGGAGAGAATGTTTTTATGGCTATTGCTACTATGGTTCTCGCAATTGGTATGTATTATTGCAATGAATTCGTCCACAATTTATGTATTCGCCTATAGTTGGACACCCGGATTTTGCATTGGTCAAACATACCCCGGTTGTGCGTCACCGCTGGAATATTGGAAAAATAACTTCACGATTCATGGACTATGGCCGCAATATGATACGACTGGATATCCGTCAACTTGTACTAACGAACCGTTCAATCCTAGTATACCGATTGAAGTGGGTTTAGATACAATGGTGATGCGATGGCCTGATGTGAAATATGATGTGAATAATCCCCAGTATGACTCATTCTGGGAGCACGAATGGACCAAACACGGAACATGTTCCGGATTGTCGCAATATGAGTACTTCGCTGCTGCGATTGCCCTAACATCCGTTCTAATGACACCCGATTTAATAAACGAATCGATTGGCTCGAGTGTGAACGCCGATTTATTGCGGACATCAATTGCCCCTGCTGCATCTGTATCACTACAATGCAATCATCAACAGTTGGTAGGAATTTATACTTGTTGGCGCCAGAATGAAAACCTGCCTGCTAGCCTGGTCGAATGTCCAGCAGATGTCATGCAGGAAGATACATGTAAAGCGACAGATGAGGTTTATATTCCTGAACTATAACTATGCTTTCCCGCTAGCTCGCGACTGCTACAATATGAATAATTGCAAAATTGAAATGCGGCGCAGGATTTGACAATTATTCAAATAATAACACACTGCATATGTCACAAACAATCGCGGACATACACGCAAAACTGACCCCGCTGACGGGTAAAGAATACGTGCTGCCAGTTACCACAAATAAGGGTCTTCCCGGAATTTTCTTGGAAGATTTGCTGGGCATTCCACACACACCGAATTGTCTGGATTGCATAGACGGTGAACTAAAAATATTTCCTGTAAAAAAGTTGCGAAATGGGTCACTTGCACCAAAAGAAACGATTGCAGTAACCATGTTATCTGAAGCCGACCTTCGAAATAGCGACTTCAAATCGTCGAGATGCTGTAAAAAAATGAGTAGGATGCTAATTGTGCCATATTACCGAACAGACGACAAAATTCAATACATGGAACCAAAAATAATTGATAAAAATAATACGGAATTTGTAGAATTGTATAATATCATTGAAGCCGATTATAACCAAATACGGGATATTTACATAAAAACAGGTGTTCTAGAATCTAAAACCGGAACGCTACTGCAAACAAGAACAAAAGGGGCGGGGCACGGTTCGACGAGCCGGGCGTTTTATCTGCGCCCCGAATTTATGAAACGATGCATCCCACTCAGTTTGTAATTAGAAGTTCATTCGCTCTTGCATTCGGCTCCGTCGAGTGAATTGCCCGTCGACATGATATTGTTTTTATATTATATGCAGATAGTGGGAATGCATCTTTTACCAGTTTAACCGCCGCGTTACTCATGAGCATATTCACATTTTTTGCTTTCATTTCGCTACATAACTTGAATAATGAATTATGATTATCCAAGTTAAATCCAGTCGTTGTATATGATACGAATGACGTCTCTGTTTCTGGCGCATATGGCGGGTCAAGATAGGCAAAATCGCCCGGTGCAATTTTATCCAGGGCCTCATCAAATGAACATGCTGTAAATATAACATCCTTGAATAGATTCGATATATGTTTGATATGTTCTTCGTCTAGAATCGTAGGATTTTTGTAGTTTCCAAAGGGGACATTAAACCCATTCGGTCCTTCGCGATATACCCCACGAAAGCATGTTTTATTCATGAATAATAACATAGCTGATGCCGGTATAGTTGTTCGAACATCTCTCGATAGTGCGTTAAATTTTGACCGAATCCAAAAATAATACGACTC
>Ga0164293_10003943_pt1 | contig 12693 bp, 11 predicted proteins | sample GEODES118metaG_FD_111487 | JGI IMG/M metagenome (GOLD analysis project Ga0164293, IMG submission 111487) | Eutrophic lake water microbial communities from Lake Mendota, Wisconsin, USA - GEODES118 metaG | ecosystem: Environmental > Aquatic > Freshwater > Lake | place: USA: Lake Mendota... | reverse complement strand
GTGAATTGCTGCTGCATTCGAACCAAGATCCTGAAGAGCATTTGCAACTTTGTCGCATTCGCGTTTCGTATCACAGAACACCACGGTCTTACCGTTCGAAGTCGCAATGGAGTGCACAACCTTGTTCTTGTCCATGTGATGGACCGCAAGAAACAAGTGATGCATGGTTCCAACGGTGTCTGTGGGTGCGTCAATTGAGACTTCATCTGGATCAGTCATATATCGTGCGCGCAGGTTGCCCACCTGCCCATCGAGCGTGGCCGAAAACAGCATCGTCTGATGCGGTTGCTTCACATGGCGAAGAATCCACTCAACCTGTGGAGTGAACCCTTCATCGGCCATACGGTCAGCTTCATCGAGCACCACAACTTGCAGTCCTCCAAGATCAATTTCGCCAGACTTCATAAGGTCAATCAGTCGCAACGGAGTTGCAGCAACAATCTCGACACCTTTTTCCAATTTGTCGACCTGGGTTTGCCGCGAGGCTCCACCGTAAACAGCGAGTACTCGGCGATCGCAGGCTTTTGCGATCGGCTCAAGTACCTCGGCTACTTGCACTGCGAGCTCGCGGGTCGGCACGAGGATGAGACCGTGTGGGCGCGATGGTTTGGCGCCCGCATCAATCCGGGCAATCATCGGCACACCAAAAGCAAGGGTCTTGCCCGACCCCGTGCGCGCACGGCCGCACAGATCGCGCCCAGTAAGAGCCACCGGAATCGCCTGCACCTGGATTGCAAACGGCTCAGAAAATCCAGCTGCGGAAAGGCCGGCATCAACAAAGTCGGGTACTCCAAGTGCCGCGAAACCGGTCGAGGGGGAATGACTACGGGTCATGCGAGGGGCTCAAACATTTGCTTTTAACCGTACAGGGTGTCGGTCGATTCGGCTCGTTACCTAAATTTCACTCCCCGACCTTCAGAAAGATGCGTATTCACCGTTGCTGAGTATGTAGGTTTGTCATCCTGTGTCCGAGACCCTCTCGGCCAGAAAGGACCTACCCACAACGGATCTGCACCGAGCGAAATGTTCGTACGTACCGGGCGCTTTGCAACGACGTGCGATACCCGCCACGGGCGAACCCTTCTCCATCGGAGGCGTTCACATGGCTCATGTCATAAATGCTCATGTCATAAATGACGGTATCGACGGCACTGTTACGGCAGGTCGTAAGGGAATCCCTTACGACTGGCAACAGTTTCTGATTCCTGAGGAATCAGAGTTCAACACCGAACTAGAAGAAATACTCGAGAGCAGCGTTGCATCGAGCGCAGTAGAAAGCTCGATAGCTTGACCGCCGCGTGTCCAGGACGCGTGCTCATTCTTGGATGCGGATCGGTTGCTCAATGCACCGCTCCACTCCTCGTGCGCGATCTTGGTTTCAAACCGGAACAAATTCGCATTCTCGACTTTGTCGACAACCGCCATCGTGTTGCCGACCTGATCGCCAAAGGCGTGGTGTACGAAGAAGAGCGAATCACCCCAGAAAACATCGACCAGGTGCTTTCAGAGCGCGTGAGCAGCGGAGACATGCTGCTCGACCTCGCTTGGAACATCGACTGCAATGTGATTCTGCAATGGTGTCGTGATCACAATGTGCGCTACCTAAATACCTCCGTCGAGGTTTGGGATCCGTACTACGACATGGCTATCACCGATCCCCGTGATCGCACGCTCTACGTGCGGCACATGAACATGCGTCGCATGATTAACACGTGGGGTGACAACAAAGGTGCTTCTGCGGTCGTTGAGCACGGAGCGAACCCAGGACTGGTCTCGCACTTTGCGAAACAAGCGTTGACTGAGATTGCCACCAAGATTCTCAAGGATGGTCGGGCTGGCGAACGCAAAAATAGTCTTGAATCTGCGCTCACCGAGCGCGAGTACAACAAGCTCGCACACCTCACCGGCACCAAAGTGATTCACATCAGCGAACGCGACACTCAGATCACTGATCGCCCGAAAGAAGTCAACGAATTCGTAAACACGTGGTCAGTTGAGGGCTTCTACGAAGAAGGTGTCGCTCCCGCCGAAATGGGTTGGGGCACACACGAAAAGAGAATGCCAGCGAATGCACTCGCCCACACGGGTGAAGGTCCGGGCAATCAGATCTGTATCTCCAAGCCAGGCATGCTCACTTGGGTGCGCTCATGGGTCCCTTGCGGTGAAATTCGTGGCATGGTGATTCGCCACGGCGAAGCCTTCACGATGAGCGACCACCTCACGGTGTGGGACGGTCATGGAAATGCCGTTTATCGGCCAACTGTGCATTACGCCTACTGCCCAAGCGACGCTGGAGTGCTGAGCGTGCATGAACTCTTGATGCGTGATTGGGATATGCAAGCACGCCAGCGAATTCTTAACGACGAGATCATCAGCGGACGCGATGAACTCGGCGTGCTGCTTCTGGGCCACGACTACACCGGTTGGTGGACTGGATCGTTGCTGTCGATTGACGAAGCGCGCTCAATCCTGCCAGGGCAAAGCGCGACCACGTTGCAAGTGGCGGCATCAATTGTCGGTGCGGTCACTTGGATGATCAACAATCCGAACGAAGGTGTCCGTGTACCAGACGATTTGCCGTGGGAAGACGTGCTCAAGGTCTCCACTCCATATCTGGGATCGATGCACTCAGGCCCGACAGATTGGACTCCGTTGCGCGGACGCAACGATCTGTTTCCAGGATTCGGAAGTTACTCAGATGGTCTTGACCTTCAAGACCCTTGGCAGTTCCGCAACTTCCTAATCGACTGACCGCCTACAGTTCGGACATGCCGAACAACGCGGACTTGTCACCCAAACCAGCTAGCACTCACACGCGCGCAAAGAACGCAAGCGCTGCGACTGAGCTCGATCCCGACGATTTCGCGCGCGCCAAGCGCGGCTTCATAGCCTCGCTCAAGCAAACGAAGATCGTCGACTCCGAGGGTCGCAGAGTGACCGACGTTGGTGACTACGAATTTCTAAATGACGAGATGCCTGACACCGTGCATCCAAACCTTTGGCGCCACGCGAAGCTCAATACGCATCACGGGCTCTTTGAAGTCTGCGGCGGGATCTGGCAAGTGCGTGGATATGACATCTCGAACATCACGTTCATTCGGGGAAACACTGGTTGGATCGTGGTTGACCCACTCACGGTGGAAGCAACTGCGCGCGCTGGATACGAATTAGTTACCGAACACCTTGGCTACAGACCCGTTGTAGCTGTGATCTACACACATTCACACGCTGATCACTTTGGTGGCGTACTAGGCGTGACCTCGCAAGCCGATGTGGACGCTGGAAGATGTCAGGTCATTGCACCTGAAGGCTTCTTGCACGAAGTGGTTGGCGAAAACATCATTGCGGGCCCAGCAATGGGTCGGCGTGCCCTGTATCAATTCGGCCCCCTGCTGCCACCCGGCCCGCGAGGACATGTTGACTGCGGTCTAGGAAATGCGATTCCAATGGGGCCCAACACACTGATCGCCCCCACGCGCGACATCACTCGTACCGGCGAAGAACTAACGGTGGACGGCGTACGGGTCGTGTTTCAAATGACACCTGAAACAGAAGCGCCAGCCGAAATGAATTTCTTCTTCCCGGATTTTGGTGCACTTTGCATGGCAGAGAATTGTTCGCACACGATGCATAACCTCATTCCAATTCGAGGTGCTCTTGTGCGCAATGCGTTGCGATGGTCCAAGTACATCAACGAGGCAATCGAGATATTTGGTGCGAACACCAATGTGCTCTTCACTTCGCACAATTGGCCCCGATGGGGTCGGGACGATGCACGCAACTTTCTCGAACTTCAACGCGATTTATACAAGTGGATGCACGACCAAACGATGCGCCTCGCGAATAAGGGATATGTGGCAACAGAGATCGCTGAGAGCTTGAAACTCCCCGATGATTTCCTCGCCCAAGAACACACCCACGGTTATTACGGCGACCTGATCCATAACTCAAAGGCGGTTTATCAGCGTTATCTGAGCTGGTATGACGGCAACCCTGCCAACCTGAACAAGCTCCCGCCCGTTGATGTTGGACGCAAATATGTGGAGCTCGCCGGTGGCCCAGCGAAGATCATTTCTGCGGGGCGCGTAGCATTTGAGGCTGGCGACTACAGATGGGCTGCCGAGTTGATGAATCATCTCGTCTTCGCGGATCCCACCAACCAAGAAGCACGATCACTGCAGGCCGACATATTTGAACAGCTTGGATATCAGAGCGAGTCATCAACGTTTAGAAATGCGTACTTAATGGGCGCACAAGAACTACGGCATGGATATCCGGATCTATCAGGTGGCGCAGGACGCGCACGCGGAATTCTTGTGGCGATGACTGTCGAACAGATCTTTGACACCATTTCTGTGCGCCTGAAGGGCGAAGAAGTCGGAGGATTGAGCGCGTTGGTGAACTGGACCTTCCCAGATCTTCACGGGACTCAAGACGAGCATTGGTTGCTTGGGCTTTCTCATCGCACTCTGTTCAGCGTGCGAGGACGACACGACCAAAACGCCAACGCGAGCATCACAGTTAAGCGCGCTTTACTAATTGACATTCTCACCCAGCAAACAACGTTTGCTGATCAAATATCTTCTGGCAACATCAGCATCGAAGGCGACGCCACGGCGTTGCTGACAATTTTCGGCAATCTGGATGTAGCTGCGGCCGGTTTTGCAATTGTCGAGCCTTAACCTGGCCCGTTCACGGTTATTACCAAATCACAGGGCGGGTGGCGCCTACAGCGCGACCTTCTGTGCGTACGCCGCGTTCCACCATTTCAGTTGCCAACTCACCCCAAAGAGCTTTGAGTCGATAATGAGCAACACGGGGAAATAGATGGTGCATGGCGTGATAATCGTGTCCACGGATAATCAGACCTGAACCTCTAAACACTGCAACGCGTGTATGCCGGTAGCGGCTTGTTTCGTTTGCTGGATGATGTGGATACCACGCAAATATGAATATCAACCAGCAAAGTTGAATTTTTGCGGGCAGCCACCATGCCATCAGAGCCAACAGGCCATTGCCTGTTGCGAAACAAACGGCAAGAACCACGGTGCTGAGCAACCAAAATCTCATCTGTGACTTACCTTCGTCACGATTACCCACTTGCTCTTCAATCAACTTTTGAATCTGCTTCGGAAGCAACACTCGCAAAGGGCGAATCAACGCAAAAAGTGGCAGAAACGAATAGAGCATCGTCGCACCGTAAAACTTCACGGGCAATTCGCGCAGTCGACCGTCGGTGAAGTGATCTGGATCGCGCTTTGGATCATTCGTGTATGCATGGTGTCGCATGTGTCCGGCACGATGCGCTTTGAAGTTGATGCCCGTGGGAATGGAACTGAGAACCCCAATGGCGTCTTCAACAAACCTTCCGCTGGCGCTCTTTCCCCAGATGTTCTTGTGTACCGCTTCGTGTAGAGGCATGTAGAACATTGATGCAAACACCGAATTCAAAATGAGACACACCCACAACGGCAGCGTGCCATTGAACCCGAGCAGGATCACGCCAACCCAGCAAACGGCAAAGAAGACAAAAGTGCCAACGATGCGGTATTCGATACCGCCCCAGTACTTGGCGGCAATGAGATTCTCCGCACGAATTTGTTCCCCGCGAGAATCAATACCAGTGGCCCTCGCTTGGTCCTGCATGAGGTCTTCGAGTGCTTCGGGGTCTGGTGCTACGGCGTCCATGAACCGAGCGTACCTGCAGCAGAAAACACCTGGGACACCTAGTGAAGATTGCTGAGCCCGTTGACAGTTTGACGCGCTACAGCTCGCGCGAGAGAACGTCTGTCGGCAACCGCGCCCATCTTTGATTCAAGAGGTCCATCGATCAACAAAGTCGCGAGACCATGAGCCACTGACCACATCGTGGTCGCAAGCAGTCTCATCTCTTCAATCGACGCATCCGAATCAACTAATTCGGTCACAGCATCGAGGAGAGTGTCAAAGGCTTTGTCAGCCACTTTCTGCACTTCGGGCGATTCGTGAATATTGCATAGATCAGACCGAAACATCACGCGGAAATATCCTTTGTGCGTGAGTGCGAACTCCACGTATCGCTCAAGAAGCCGAACGCGAACATCTGGGTCGTCGCCGGCGCGAGGCGGAGCGCCAACATCAGTTACAAATTGTGTAAATCCGATGAGAGCGATTTCACTGAACACACCTTCGCGATCTCGAAAATGGTGGTATGGCGCTTGGTGGCTGACGCCAGCTGCGGCAGCGATCCGCCGAAACGAGAGCGAGTCAGGGCCGTACTCCGCGATGTGGGCAACCGCTGCGCTAATCACTTGGTCTTTAAGGCTTTCGGCCATTACTTGACACTATCAAGTTCCCAAACTAGACACTGTCTACATGGCTAGTCAGGTACAAATTTCCCACCCAAACGAAACCGTTCACAGGCGCAGATGGTGGATTCTCGCAATTCTGAGTCTCTCGGTATTTCTCGTCGTAGTCGACAACCTGATCATCAATGTTGCGATTCCAACCCTCGCGCGCGAATTAAGTGCCGACACAAGTGGTTTGCAATGGATCGTCGATTCCTATGCACTCGTATTTGCGGGCCTGCTGCTTGCCTGCGGTGGGCTAAGTGATCGCTTTGGCCGAAAGAGAGTGATGCAGATCGGCATGTTCCTCTTCGGCGTATTTTCGGCATGGGCTGCGTTCACAAATTCAACAGGTGAACTCATCACCGCACGCGCATTTTTGGGTGCCAGCGCTGCACTGGTATTTCCTGGCACTTTGGCAATCGTTGTTGACGTGTTCCGAGATCCTTCTGAACGCGCCAAGGCGATTGGAATTTGGTCAGCAGTTTCGGGTGCCGCGGTTGCTTTTGGCCCTGTAAGCGGTGGCTTCCTTCTAGAACATTTCTGGTGGGGTTCGGTCTTTTTGGTGAACATACCGATTGTGCTCGTGGCACTCACTTTGCAGCACTTTTTTGTGCCGGAGTCCAAGGATGACAATGCGGAGCGACTTGATGTCATCGGTTTCCTTCTCTCAATCACATTTGTGTCATTACTCGTGTACACGATTATTGAAGGACCACACCGAGGTTGGACAAATAATTTGACCATCACTGGGTTTGTCGTATCTGTTTTGTTAATAACTGGCTTCATCTACAGAGAACTGACAGCGACACACCCGCTGTTAGATGTTCGTGTGTTCCGCAACATGCGCGTCACCGCGGCAACGAGCTCAATTTTCATCGCGTTCTTTTCGCTCTTTGGTTTCACCTTCTTGGTGACTCAATACTTCCAATTCGTTCGCGGCTATGACCCGCTTGAATCTGGCTTGCGCACTCTTCCATTCGCTGTTGGCGCAGGTATCACAGCGCCGATTGCAGCAAAACTTGCGATGAAATTTGGTCCGAAGCCCGTTGTTGCAATCGGCCTGCTGTCGATGGGCGTCGCGCAGATTTGGGCAAGCACGTTCGAAGCCAACTCGAGTTATTTCGGGCCCGTAATAGGGAGCATGGTACTGATGGCATGCGGACTAGCACTTGTGACCAGCCCGTCATCTGAGTCTGTCATGGGATCGTTACCACGCGACATGGCTGGTGTGGGTTCTGCCATTAACGACACGAGCCGTGAAGTCGGTGGCACACTCGGCGTTGCAATTATTGGAAGCATCTTCGCGACCACATACGGACCGAAAATTGTTGAGTCACTCACTCCCCTCCAGTTACCGAGCCCGATAATTGATTCGGCAAAGGATTCGGTTGGAGCCGCTATCGGTATTGCCGAAGGACTCGGCGATCCAAGCTTGTCTGAGACAGTTCGAGAAATCGCCAGCTCCTCATTCCTTAATGGATTCCAAGCGGCGTGCATTGCGGTTGGTTTAGTTGCAATTCTTGGCTCTGTGCTCGCGTGGAGATTCCTGCCCGCGCGTGCTGCGCAACATTCCAACGCGTAACTGCACCCGGGGCTGAGTTAAAGAGACTTAACCCCGTGACGGCTGCCTGAAGCGCGGTTGCCATTCCGGGTCGTCAACTAAGCCCAACTGTTGCTCGATCACACGCGCGACGCCGCTGAAGTAGTTATGACTACTCGCGCTGCCACAGTGACTTGGATGTTGTTCGGAGTTGATGCCGTTGTGGTCGGCATCGTGTTCCTTGCCGCCAGGAGTCGGGTCCAACAAGCATCGAGATGAGTTCTGTGACCAAACGGAGGCACGCCACCGTTGGTTTACGAAACCTGATGTCACCGGGGATTTGGAGCACCCGATGGCTTCAGGTGTACGGAATGATCTCGATAGCGACTTGGTCCCTATTGAAGAAGTGGATTAGACGGAATGTGGTGTACCGGCGCTTCTTTGCTGCAATCACAGGTGCAAGCTCTACTGGCGCAAGGATCCGCGCGGTGCCACCAAAGGTATTCCCGGTCACTTTCCCACGTTGGGTACATACAGCAAACTCAACGTTGGAATTGTTGGCGATTCTCTTGACCTTCCACGCACCGGGTTCAGTGGTTACATAGATCTTCCCGCCGATCACATTGAACCAGATCGGGGTCGAGACCTTCGTACCGTCTCGTTTGAACGTTGTCAGTACAATGCACTTCGAAGTGCCGATCTCACTGAGTGCCTGTGGCTGGCCATTCATGTTTGTTGTCTCCTTCGTGACTCGTGTGGATTGATAAAGGTCGCTTCGTGGTACGTCATCCCAGATCGCGCACTGCATCGACAATCTGTGTCCTCAGCCATTGATGAGCGGGGTCGTCGTTGTGTCGGTCATGCCATGTCAGGAACACGTCAAAAGTGGGTAGAGAAAGTGGAATATCGAGCGAGACAATTGGCAAGGATCTCGCCATTGTCTTTGCAATGGTGCGTGGAACTGAACCCACTTGGTCAGTCGTCGCCACGAGGTGAGCCGCCACCATAAAACTTGTGACCGTCGTGATGTGCTTTCGTTCCATTCCAATCTCCGCCAGGGCAACATCTATCGGGCCGGTTCTCTTTCCCACTGGAGACACCGTCACATGATGCGCCTCCGCGAATCGCCGAGTTGTTAGTCGACGACCTGCAAGCGAGTGGTCCTTATGCACAATCGCGACAAATCGATCGGTAAGAAGAACCTCGGACCGCGTGTCACGGTGTTCTTCCACGTGCACACCTATACGAAAATCAATCTCACCATTACGGAATTGGGCGACATAGTTGGGATCATCTCGAAGAAAGTCAACGTCCACTCCTGGCGCAGTCATCTGCACTCGTTCAATGAGCGGTATGGCAAGGACAGCGATGATTGAATCATCGGCACGAATCGAGAAACGCCGCTTGAGGTTGATTGGATCCGACGACATCGAGGGTCGAAGCACCTTGAGTGCTTCTCCCAATGCCACCTGGGTTGGCACTCGAAGACTCTTTGCGAGTTCGGTAGGTACAAGTTCGCGCCCAGCGCGCACGAATAATGGATCGTCGAGAACCTTGCGCAGTCGACCAAGCGAGCGTGACACTGCTGGTGGCGAAAGGTGCAGCTGCGCGGCGGCGCCCACTACTGAACCCGTATCGAGAAGTGCGTCAAGAACCCGAAGGAGATTGAGATCGATGTCTGCGGAATTCATTAATGCCATGGTGGCACGACTACTGAGCAGTTCTTGGTCGCCGATTCGGCACACTCCCTCGGAGTAGCCGGATTAATGCCCTCCGGTGAACCCAAACGTGCGGGACCACTGAGACGGTTGCAATCACAGAAATTGGGCCGTGGCCAAGCGAGTATCCATCCCCCGCCCACCAGAACAAGATCCCCGTCACCGTGACTAGCACCATTGAGATAGCTGTCGCTTGGTTCACCGCGGCCTTCGAACACCGCGGTGGGCGGCGATAGGCCCTCCAGTTGTGCTTGACGTGATGAAGTACGAACACCGTGAAAACGAGGGAGACGAGAGAGTGAAGTAGAACTCCACTTTCATGTGTGAGAAAAGATGCTGTGAGGCCGACTACTAGAAGCAAATCGGCGATCACACGTTTGGAGCGTTCAATCATCCGAGAAACACACTCACTTCAAGCCCATCGTCAATGGGCAGCCCGACTGAAACGTATAGATCAGTCGCACTGCGCACATAGTCCACGTAGTCAGCGCATAGATCCGGGAGTAGAAGGGTGTCGTCGGCCACGACAATCGCACCAGGGACGAGACGCGGTTCAAGTGCCCGCAAAAGAGGGAGATACAAACCTTTCCAGCCGTCAAGGAACAAAAGCGCGATGCCGTCGGTGAGATCCACGAGGGTGCCAAAAGCGTCCCCAACTCGAAGATCAATCCTGTCCCCGAGACCCGCTTCTTCAAAATTGGCAAGTGCGAGATCAACCTTGGACAGTTCCATCTCGGTGGTAATTACCGGCGATTCATCAGAACCGATTGCAGCGGCAAGATAAATCGTTGACAGACCGTGAGATGTGCCGAATTCAACTATTCGCCCTTGCGGCCGCGACATTGCAAGGAGATGAAGAAGTCGTCCTGCGTTTGGATGTATCGGCATGAAAGCACCTGCAAGCAGGTCCGCCATTTCAGAGTCTGTGGATGCGCCGCGCTCGCCTGCCGCAGTCAAGACCTCTGGAATTACGACTGCATCGTGTTCATCGGCCCGTTCGTGGAGCTTGTCGAGCACCTGCGAGATCTTGGGGTCACTTAGTCTGGATATTCTCTTCGTCGCCATGAGAACAGTTTGCAACCGATTTCACTTGCATGAAATTGAAAAGAACTGACGGCACCATTGCGTCAGACGCAACTGGGTGAAGTGACCAAACGGAGGCACGCCATGTTTGGTTCAGGCAACTCGTTGAATTCGAGCTGACTAAGAACGCTTTTCGTGCATGTCATGTCCCGCAACCCGGAGGACTTCCTCTGGAATCTCTGCACCAGAATCGCTGTTAGAAATCGGGGAACCAAAAACTGACGTGATGGGAACGTATCCTGACCACACGGCAAGGTTCTTATCATCTTGTTCGTTGATCGCCTCGCCGGTTCGTACTTTTGCTGACTTTTCATCCAATGGCAGCGCAATGATGCGAGTTGCACGAATTTCGCTCGGTAATGGATTCCTCGTCGTATCCCACGTTGGAACTATGTGATCGGTCACTAGTCGAAGAGCACGTATGACTTCTTCAGCATCTTCAACAACCCGAGCCTTGCCACGCACGACAACAGAACGGTAATTCATTGAATGATTAAACGGCGTTTTTGCGAATACAAGACCGTCAACAATTGTTACCGTCACGCAGATGTCCGTGTCTGCGCCTGACTTCAACAGCGAATTTGTGAGCGCACCATGCAAATACATGGTGTCATCAGTCATGCCATACACCATTGGCAGAACAAGTGGACCATCGCTTGTGTTCACACCAACGTGAGCGACAGAACCAGTTCGCAGGATCTCAAGGATGTTCTCTTGGCCATACTCAGCTCGCTTCAACCCACGTCTCACAGTGGTGCGATCACTCCCTGGTGACTTTTTTGCTGATTTGCCTGTCATCACAGTGTCCGCGGAGGTCGGCGAACAAGTTCTCCACCACAATTCGGACAGATTCGCTGCATTAACTCGCTGCACGGCGTGCAGAATGTGCACTCAAAACTGCAGATGGCTGCATCGCCCTCTTTGGGTAATGCAGCATTGCATTTTTCACATTGTGACTTCATCTCAAGCATTTCATTCTCCTTGCGACCACATGGCATCAATAAACCGTTGATCCTCGTCAAATAACCAACACTCTCTGAGTTTTTCGTCTTGCACTCGATACAGCAGCACTCGACGTACACGTTGTGGTGGGTCTCCAAGGTCTTCCACTGCAACCAATGCACCAAGAGATTCACCTACGAGAACGTCTTCCACATTAATCAACTTGCGAGAAGTTCGCGTTGAAGCCTGTGCAAGAACTGCAAACGCAGCGTCACGCCCTCGATGAGTTCCAGCAAGTGGACTCTCCCCCATGTAATGCAGTTCAATGTCGTCGTGATACGAGGCCAACACTTTTTCTAAATCTGAAGCAAGCCATGCCTCGCCATACGCACGCAGCACTCGGCGCGTTTCATCACTATTTGCCATGTAGAGACTATATTTCCCAAAAAGCGACTTGCGCTAGGCGCACTTCAGTTCGGTGACCACACGCAGTTGAGTTCTGTGACCCAAAGGTGGTACTCCGTCACTGGTTTAGGCAATCCAGAGTGAAACCCCTCCTATGTACTCGTCTAGGTGACAATCACGAGCGAGAATAGATTCCATGAAACGGCGATTTGTCCAAGTTGATGTCTTCGGGGAAAATCCGTATCGCGGGAATCCCCTCGCCGTCGTTGTCGACGCTAAAGATTTGACAACAAGCGACATGCAAACATTCGCCAAATGGACAAACTTGTCCGAAACGACCTTTCTCCTTCCTCCCACACATGCATCAGCTGATTACCGAGTCAGGATCTTCACTCCCACCGAAGAGCTTCCCTTCGCGGGCCATCCAACTTTGGGTTCAGCGCATGCATGGCTGACAAACGGAGGCGTACCGACAGATGGCAACACAGTCGTGCAGGAGTGTAAAGTTGGTCTCATCAGCGTGCGGCGCGATGACAACTCTCTTTCCTTCGCAGCGCCTCCACTCTTGAAAAGTGGTCTGGTCGACGATGCCTTGATACATGAGGCGGCCGAGTCACTGGGCATCGGTCGTGATGCCATCATCGACGCGGCGTGGATCGACAATGGACCGGGCTGG
>Ga0164293_10003942_pt1 | contig 12694 bp, 18 predicted proteins | sample GEODES118metaG_FD_111487 | JGI IMG/M metagenome (GOLD analysis project Ga0164293, IMG submission 111487) | Eutrophic lake water microbial communities from Lake Mendota, Wisconsin, USA - GEODES118 metaG | ecosystem: Environmental > Aquatic > Freshwater > Lake | place: USA: Lake Mendota... | reverse complement strand
GGCTATTAATTGTAAACACTTTGTTTAATGGTTTCTATCATTCCAAGAGTGCGCATCTAGAGAGATAATAAGTTCTTAAAAAGGAAGAATTCATATGATCGTCCATTTAAGTGAATCCAGAGGGCAAGCAGATCACGGTTGGTTAAAAAGCTGGCATACATTTAGTTTCGCTGATTATTACAATCCTAAACGTATGAACTTTGGAGCACTAAGAGTTTTAAATGATGACTTCATTGCTCCCGGAATGGGGTTCGGAACTCATCCACATAAAGATATGGAGATCATCACCATTCCGTTGTCAGGAGCGCTTCAGCATAAAGATTCTATGGGAAATACTGAAGTTATCCGGAAGGGAGAAGTGCAAATTATGTCTGCTGGAACTGGTATTCGGCATTCCGAATTTAATGCTTCCTCATCTGATGAAGTAACACTTCTTCAAATCTGGGTCTTCCCAAACAAAGAGGGAATAACTCCTCGTTACGAACAAAAAGATTTTTCAAAAATAGATAAACAAAATAAACTTCTTCCGGTTGTTACTCCCGATAGGCGAGAAGGATCAGTTCTTATTAATCAAAATGCTTTTTTTTACTTAGGAGATCTTAAAGAGGGTGCTTCAATAACTTATAGAAAGACCTCAAAAGATCAGGGGATCTATTTATTTGTTATTAATGGCGAGATTATTTTAAATAATACGAAATTTCGTTCAAGAGATGCCGCTGGTGTCGAAAATCAGGATGAAATCTCAATTCTGGCACTCGCTGATTCGGAAATTCTTCTCATTGAAGTTCCTCTTTAGGGCTGGGGTACATGGTCAAGTAAAACTGTGATACCGTTATTTCTAGCACAACCAGCGCAGCAATAAAGGTCCTCGCCATTTTCTAGCCCATGGCCAATAATTTGCGTGCCACAACTACTGCAGACGGGAGCAAGTTTTCCAATCGCACATTCAAAACAATCGAAGGTGTAACTTCTTTGATTCATAATGACTTTAAACGTATTGTGGTAAGCGTTTCCACATTTATCACATCTCTCCATGGGCCCTCCCTAACGATCCTAGGTTGATAAAGCAAAAAAGCGGCCAAATATTTCCGACGAAGGAAGTCGGGCAGTGTTTCTTTTCTTAGTATTCTTGTAAGAAAGTCGATAAGACATCTATGAGATTTTTCTACCTTTCAATCTTGTGGTTAATAACTTTTGCCTACGCTGAGGTTGATCCATGCAGAACAGATTATAAGAATTCAGAGTGCCAGTTTCGGGTACGCTATTCTCTGTCTGGTCAATTTGATATGAATGGAAAAATGTCCCGGCCAGAGTATTCCACCTACGTTAATAATTATTATAAAAAATATGGCATAGATGGCTTCTTGTATAATGATAATATGCGCCCGACACTTTTCGAGCATGCCTTCTCAAACTGTGACAATGATTCTTTCAAACATAAATTAATTAATAGTTTTCCTAAGGGCAGAGTTGTAGATGGAAAAAATGTTTACCAATTAGCAATTCCATCATTTGTTTTTGCATCGAAGGATTCACTTAGTAATTTTCTTTTTAGTTTAAATGTACTGTTTCCTGAAAAAGATAATGAGAATCTAAAAAAATCCAGTGAACTTTTTGGACTTCCTTGGGATGATCCATCTTTTTTAGATGGCTATCTTGATATCATTAAAAAAACGATCGCTGAGATTGATAGAAAAAATGAATTCTTTAAAGAATCCGAATACGCTGATGAAAAAGAAAAACTTCAAAAAATTCTAGATCGCCTTACTCCGTTAGCAAAAGTCTCCCAAGACGTTTGTGCTTATACTACGATGGAGGAGATTGAATCAGTAAAAGTAAAATACAAAGAACTTTTTCAAAGTTCTCAAAAAAATGTTATTGGCTGTCTTTTAAAAAATGGACAGTGTGAGATCGCAGGAAATCTAATTAACTCTGGAGATTATCCAGCCGAAAGATTGAGTGAATATTTTGATTCGATCATAAAATTGAAAAATTCCAAAGCTTGTGTTGAAACAATGAAGTCCGTTTTTATGACCATGCTTAGAAATGGAAATCCGATTGTCTCAAATCCCAAATATGTTAGTGTGGGAACCCTTAAAGAGATATCGAATTACTATCATAAATATCCTTTTGATGATCAATATCTTTGTGGTCCAGAATTTGTTGTTAAGCGGAATAATCTGGATGACTTTACGAGCAATTTACAAAACATTATGGAGTTTCAAGGCCGAGAGCTTATGAACAAAATTCTGACGGAAAAAGATCCCCAGGTAAAAGAATCTCTGGTAAATCAGTTTGCTGATATTGAAAAACTTGATGTTGATTTATCCAGAGTTGATCCTTCTACGGGTAAGTCTATACTTCATCTCATTGCCGATGCGGGCGATTACAAGCTTTTGGATTCTCTCATTAAAAAGGGTGTAGAGCCGTATGGTATAGGACTAGGTGAGACTAATAAAGAAGGCCTTAACCCATTGAACTATGCTATTCAGGGCGGTGATCTTAATAAACTTAAATTTGCTGAACACCTTTATTCCTCTATCTATAAAAATGCAGGCGATATGCTCAGTGCAAAATGGTATCTCAAGAAAATTAAAACGAAAGATCCCGAAGTTAAGCAATTTATTAAGAATTTTAAAGACCAAATTGAAGTAGATTTAAGCCACGAGTATTAAAATCAAGTAATCTTCCCTCATGGCCTTGGCTATACGACATATGCTACAATCACTCTACTTATTCGGGGGTGCCCAGGTTTCGACGGGGAACTAGAAGGATTGAGTGCGTGCAGTGGTTGATCGACAGGCCACTTCAAAAGTCGATCACAAGTTAATCGGCAACGATTACGCAATGGCTGCTTAATTTAACTACGTTAAATTGACACCTGAGGGGCCAGCACCGATAACAAAAAGCTGGTAAAAACGTTGGCGGAACGTTCGAAATCTAAACCGCGAAGAGATCAGGTGTTGTTACTCTTTAAAAGCAACGACTGTTTGTTGGTTCAGTAAAAATCAAAAATAGTATTGGTACTAACTTACCAGAGACGCACGTGGGACTCTCTACTGGAAGGTTTTTCGGACGTGGGTTCGATTCCCACCACCTCCACCACCGCAATCTATGATTTCGGTTATTTAGAAAAGAAAACCACGTCCGATTTGGACGTGGTGGACGAGTCGTAAAATTCCACTCAACATTTCTGACTTCTTTATATGGGAGTTACCTCATGGGTTACTACGTTCGTGCTTTGCCTTGGAAGAAATCTGATCCACGGTGGAAGGTGCAATTCGTTTCTTATAAATCCAAAGACACAAAAAAATCCAACACCATCAAGGCCAAAAAAGAATGGGATGTTGATCCTGATCGTTGGCGCACACTTGGATTTCATAAAATGATGACTCTCGATGAGGCAAGGATTCGTGCTCGGCAATTGAATGCTCAAGACTTTGTGAAGAGACAAGAGGAGAGGATTCAGAGAATTGCTATTGAAGAGAATAATAACAAAAAGAAATATGACTTTGTTATTCCGATTGAATTTGTTGAAGAGTTTGAGAATCGCTTTTACGCACAAGAGATGTTGAAACAAGGAAAGGAAGACGTAAAACATCCCATGCTCGCTCAAAGTGGAATGCCGCCAAGAAAATGATTGTCGCACTCAAGATAGATCCTTCAGAGTGGTACTATTACAACAAAGAGATTTATGATTATTTCCATGAGCAGCAGCTGAGCATTAGCTACAGTATTTCAATATTAAGCCTTGTGAACGCCTGGGGCTATTTCATTTGCCGAAAACTCGCGAAACCTTTCCTACCTGTGACTCGTCCGCGAGGGTATGAGAGGCAACGCCTTTTAGATGCTCACTATCAGAAAAATAAAAATAGTCGTAAGGCTTCTGACCCGCTTCCTCCAGAAGTGCTTAATCAAGCAGCTTGTAAACTGAATCAGGCAAATTTCAACTGGCTCTTTCTTTCAGTGTGGTTGGGGCTCAGGCCTCAGGAAATTGATAATCTTCATGAAACCGAGCTTTGGAGAGTTGAGACTCCCTTCATGGGGAGAAAAGTCTTTTGGATCTTTCAAACGAAGGTCATAGCTCTTCCACCAGAGGATCGATGGAAGCCGATTCCTATTCTTTACGAGGAGCAGGAGTTTGCTATGAGGATAATTGAGTCAGGGAATTTCAAAAGACCTTTGGTGAAAACCATGAGGCAGTATTTTTCAAAAGACATTGATCTTTATGGCGGAAGGAAAGGCTTTACTGATCTAATGCTTTCAAAGGGAAATACCATTGAGAACATTTCGATCTGGATGGGGCATAGTACACTTGATCGGACTTGGCGAAGTTATAAGCAAAAGATGAAGTTTCACTTGTAAGCTTCTGACCTCAGGAAGCTCTCATGGGTGCAAATAATTACATTTCTAGTCGCTATCTGGTTGAAATCACTTTGCTTGTGTGTTGTACATAATTACCATAATTTTTAAGGTAATTATGTTACAATAATATAAAAGACGGGATCTTAACCATAGAGGATACGGTATTTATGCAAGAAGCTAGCATCCAACAAAATAGAGAAAGATTGATGAGAATTGCTTTGGAGCAAGGAGGCCTCTTCACTGCAGACCAGGCTATTCAAAGTGGTTACGATCAAAAAAATCATCACTACTACGTGAAGACTGACCAGTGGGAAAAGGTTCTAAGGGGTATCTACAGATTTAAGCCGATAGAGTCGGATCTCAGTGAGTATTGGCTTTGGTATCTTTGGTCTGAGGATAGAAATAAAAAACCACAGGCCGTGTTTTCTCATGAAACAGCTCTCATGCTGTATGAACTATCCGATATAAATCCGGCCAAGATACATATTACTGTTCCAAAAAAATTTCGAAAGGGCAGTGAAATTCCAAAGATTCTTGTGATTCATAAAAAGAATATTTCGGAGACTGATACAAAAACAATGAATGGGTTCAAGGTCACAACAGTTCTGAAGACTCTACTTGATCTTATTGAAGAGCGAAGAATTTCAGATGAACTAATTGAGCAAGCCACGAAAGAGGCCCTTCTGAAAGGCTATCTATCTAAGGCAGATATTAAAAAAAATGAAAAGCTGGCAAGGTACGCGATATGAAGCCGAAACAAAAAATATAAAACGCCACAAAACTTCAGGAGTGCTGTTCAGGAAAAACTGAAGTTGATCTCTAGAAATGACGGAGTCGATATCATGAGACTCTATCGTCAGGTTGGTTATACTCACTTCCTCGCAAGACTATTCAGGGATAAGACTGTGCCTTGGGTGCTAAAGGGTGGCCATGCTTTAGAGCTGAGATTACAAGAGTCGAGGGCCACGAAGGACATAGATCTCGCCTTGAAAGAAACCAATTTTTTTAGAGGAAGCGACAGCGAAAAGATTGATGCGATAAAAGAAGCCCTCATTGAAAGAAGTCGAATTGATCTTGGAGATTATTTCGAGTTCCTCATAACGGGACCGAAAATGGAGCTTGATGCTGCTCCATATGGCGGAGCAAGGTTTCAGGTTGAGGCACTCCTCGATGGAAAGCGATTTACTATTTTTGATCTTGATATTGGTATTGGAGACGTTTGGATCGAACCACATGATGAGCTAGAGCTGAAAAACTATTTGGACTTTACTGGATTCGAGACCCCAAAGATCGGAGTTATCAATATAGAACAGCATTTTGCGGAAAAGATTCATGCGTACACTGTTCCTAGGCAGAGTGAAAATTCCAGGGTTAAGGATTTAGTGGACCTTTATCTCATAGTTAAAAATGAGAAGTTGAATCCTGAACTATTGAAACAATGTTTAATGGAAACTTTTTCTAGGCGAGAGACACATGATTTTTCGACTGAACTCAAGGCGCCGCCTTTAAGTTGGGAGAAGCCTTTTAAGAATTTTGAACTTGGTATAGAGATGGATGATTGTTTTAAATTAGTTGTTTCATTTGTGAAAAGTCTTTAGGAGCGAATTCAGATTGTTTGAATCCCAGTCTTTTGGGAGATATAACAGTCTGTTGGATAGGATGTGAAAAGATGGAACATGTTTATAATCAAGCTAACTTAGCTATGATCCTTTTAAAAATCGTGGGGGGGCTCCTTCTCATTGCAGGAACCTTTTATCTCCTCAATAATCGCCCAGTCTTTCTACCTCAATGGAGAAGAGTTGCAGGACTTGGATGCGTTTTCGGTGCATTGAATGCAGGCATAGTTATAGTCTTAGGTCAGATTGCATATTTTGCGACACCTGTGATTGTGATAACTTTTATGGGCTTGTACTGTTTTAATAAGTTACCACTTTATAAGGTCAAGCATCTTGTAGGACTCTCGCTGGCCTTCATACTTTCTTCGGTGACATTTTTCATTGGAATTGCCGGAACCTTTTTTCATTTAGCCGTTGAAGGGAAGATCTAATTTATGGAAGGTCCAAAAATCCTTACCCTGATGCTCGAGGCAAGACTAGAGGTTTATCAACTCATCGATTCCCAATATAAACCGATGCCAAAAAAGTCCGATGGGTCTTTTGACGAATATGCCAAAGGCTTGGGCAATAATGACATTGATGCTTTAAGGCATGCCTATGTCAGTGGAAGATACACCATGGAATTTGATGAAGAGACGGCTGATATCTTGGGACGTTTAAATGAGTTTAAGAATTTTAATTTTGGCACTAAAGAAGTCCCCAGCGAGAATATGGATCTTTGGAATAATGCCGTTGGCTGCCGTTATGGGAAAAGGCAAAAACAGGCAAGGAGCTTTTCGATTTCTTGATCAAGGCACTAAAAGCTGGGGAGCTAATCATAGATTTGAAGGACAAAAGAAAATATAAAGGTGACAAGAGCATCAAAAGAATTCCGAAGTCTTTTGTTATTAAAATCAAAGAGTCTAAAACTGGCGCTAATGTTGAATTTTTTGATGTACGCAAAAAATTACTCATGACAAAAGAGATTTTTATCTCATCTATCAAACAGGGAAAATATCCTGGATATGCGGTCAGGAGACATCAGTCCGGAGAATTCCCTTATTCAACGAGGGATAGGTTTAGTTTCAATAATCTTGGCTAGACTACATGGTGAGATAGTCATAAAATTGTTTTAAACGTGCTCTTTTTTTGAGAGTAGGCCTTGTGAAAGTGAAAATGATCGCGGAACTCACAAGATGATTTGAAGCCTTTGGTTTGTGGCTATTTTGGCTATAAAAGCGCTCTAAGTTTTTGCAATTAATGTCCACCGACACCTCCACCAAGATTTTTTATGCCCAAAAATCTTTAGGGAGTTGATGGTAAAGAGAAAACACATGGTTCGAAAAAATTAGCAGAATGCTAATTTTTGTGAGCGAAGCGAATTCATCGAAGGGCATGAGCCCGAAGACATTCCCACCACCTCCATCATCACGACTTGTCGATTCATGTTTTTTAATCCATTTCTTATTTGATACAATCACTTTGTTAGTGAAAGGAAGTTTGTATGAAAAATATTGTTTATATTGCCACAAGTATGGATGGGTATATTGCAACCAAAGATGGCGGTTTGGATTGGTTAAATGAAATAGGTGATCCGGATTGTGGTATTGGATTTTCAGAATTTATGGATTCAATAGATGCACTCGTAATGGGTAGAAATACTTATGAGAAGGTGCTTAGTTTTGGTATTGAATGGCCCTATTTAAAAAAAGTTTTTGTTTTAAGTAATACGTTAAAAAAAGTTGATCCATCTGTTGCGGGGAAAGCGGAAGTCATAAATGGAACTCTTAAAGAAATTATTGGAAAGCTAAATGATGCTGGTTATGAACATTTATATATCGATGGAGGCAAAACAATTCAAAGTTTCTTAAAAGAAGACCTCATTGACGAGATGATTATTACAAAAGTTCCTGTTGTATTAGGTGAGGGAATTCCACTCTTTGAAAATAATGACCATGAATCGCGATTTAAACTAGTCGCCTCTATGGAAGGTAATAATGGAGCGATCCAATTTCATTACAAAAGAGATTCGTTTTAGTCATCTGTAGTAAATGCAGCTTCTTTATCCAAGATGCTTCCGTTTCTTAATCTGAAATGTAAATCGTTCTAGTTGATGGCTTCCATCTCGAAGTCAGATAAGGCCCCAAAAAAGCCTTTCTTAGTCCATTTACAATAAGATTTTTCGGCATCGAGGTTGGCGCCAAGTTTTAGACGGACAGACCCTTCAAAAAGTTTCCCTCGACGCTCGGCCTCAAATTTAACCTTGAAGCATTTCATATCCTGGGCCGGGCAGTTTGAATCTTTAATCAGGTCCAAAGATTGGTTTACTATTTGAATGTCAGTAGCAATGAGCTCATTACTGATATTATTTTTAGCACAATTAATTATTTCCTGAGTTGTAGGAAAAGCGTGGGCCGCCGATGCGAGAAGAAGATAAAAAGAAATGCAGGCAGCTTTGTTCATAAAATTTTCCTAGTCGAGGTTTGAGTTATTTTATTGAGGGGAAGGGAATGATTCAACGAGATTGAATTTATTCTATGGAACTGTCTAGTTTCTATACAGTTGTATATGCCCGTCACCCCACTTCATTTGGACAAATTCCTAGTTCGAATCAAGCCGAGATTTCATAACTTTGATTCTTGAGGCTAGACTGCATAGATATAAAGTCATGATATTGTTTTAGTAATGCTCTTCTTTTTCGAGAGTAGGTCTTGTCAAAGTAAAAATGATCCCGGAATTCACAAGATGATTTGAAATCCATTTAAAGAACTCGTCTTTCTGACTATTAATAACTCTTGGAGAGTCTTTTAAATCGGAAGTTGCATGAGAGTGCAGTCTGGCCATAGAATGTGCGGACAATGAGAATTCTTAGTTTTCTTTTACTGTTTCTATATTTACCTCTTCTTTCTGCGGTTGAAGAAAGTAAGCTTCCCCTTTGGGAGTTTGGCGTTGGTGCGCTTCCTTTTCGCTCCAACCATTACCGAGGCTCGCCTCAGAGTAAGCTTTTCACGTTTCCTTTGGCCGCCTACGTTTACCGAGGGAAAAATGTTGAAGCTGAAAATGGGTATATCCGAGGCCACATTGTGCGCTTTGATGATGTGGTGATCGATCTTAGTTTCTCTTTAGGACTCCCTGTGAACTCCGATGCAGACAGGCTTCGCCAAGGGATGAGGGATTTGGATCCAACTTTCGAACTTGGTCCCATGATCCGGTACTACCTCTGGAAATCAAAGGACGGACAACACTTTGTTAACCTAGAGATGCCATACCGTGCGGTCTACGCGACGAATCTCAAATACATCGATCACGTTGGTTACTATTCGATCCCTTATGTGAATTATCTCTCAAGGCCAAGCCCAGAGACCTTCGGTTGGAGCGTCGATGTTTCTCTCGGAATCCAATACGGCTCGTCCGGATTTCACAATAGGTTCTACAACGTTGATACTAAGGATGTTAAACCGGGCAGGGGATACTACCATTCTGAGTCTGGGTATTCCGGAACTCAGCTCGCTTTAGTTTTTTCAAAACGAGTGAAGGACGTGCTTGTCACACCGTTTTTTCGCTGGGACTACCTCGATGGAGCTGTCTACAATGATAGTCCCCTTTACAAAAACCCCAATTTCACGATGTATGGTCTTGCCCTCATCTGGTATTTTGCAAAGTCGAAGGAAGATCAGACGGCGAGAACAATGGTAAAGTAGGCTGAATTTTCAGACTTGTAAAATTTAAGCGAGTAACCTTTTTATCCTTGTTTCTTCTTGCCTCATCGCTGTTACTAAACCAGAAAAAAATGTGAGGAATGCGATAGACCAAATGGCAGAATGTATCCCATAAATATCAGCAATGACTCCAGAAGTGATAGTACGCTCTAGGCCCACCATCGCTCCAACAAACGCATTAATCAATACAAGGAGTGAGAATTGGCCAATATTTTCTTTGAGACCAAGCTTAATAGAAGGAACATTCATGGTGAGACCTTATTGAGCTTCTTCAAAATATTTTTGCAACTGAAAGTGCAACAACGACTGAGAAAACAATTTTACGAGTAAGATCAAAGGTCTTAGGCGAAAATTTCAATGTAAGTAGTTTAAGAAAGTAGGAGGTTACGAGAACTCCTGCGATCAATCCAAAAAAGTCAAAACTGATTTTAAGGGATGATCCTCCCTTTAATTGAATGAGAAAGGAAATAAGGGATGAAAATCCGACAACAACTAAACTTGTTGCGACAGCTTTTTCTTGGTTGAATTTATAGATACCAATCAGAATTGGAAGCATAAGAACTCCACCCCCAAGTCCAGTAAATGTTGTGAGAATTCCAAGAGAAAATCCGATGACGATAGTTTTAAAGAAATGGGATTTTTTCTGGCCAATAACATTGATAGCTTTTTTAGGAATCCAAACACTATAAAGTGAAAAGAAAGCGATAAGAGCTAAAATGATGGCTATCCATGTTTCTGGAATTAAGCTTTTAAAAGGTTGAGAAACGAAGCTTCCAATAGCAGATGCAACTACAAACCAAATAGAGATTGAAAGATCAGCGTTTTTTCTCTGATAATAAAAATTTGAAAGCGAGGCAATGACTACGGCTACTAAGGATAAAACAGATGCTTCCCTCAAGTTCATGTTAAGAAATTGCATGAAAAGTGGAATGGCGACTAAGGCGCCTCCTGCCCCAGTAAGCCCCATAACAAATCCGATAATAATTCCAATGAAAGTTAACATCATGAACCACTACTACTTTAGAAATTTCTCTTCAAAAAACTTGAAGGCGTACATACTCACAGACATGGCCAGAATAAAAACAACAATATTGAGGTCCCCACTAACGAGAGAAACTATGCCCGGACCAGGACAAATTCCCGCCCAGCCCCAACCGAGTCCAAAGATCGCCGCACCACTAATGAGTCTCAAATCAAGATCTTTTTTAGTTGGAAGATGAAACTTTGAGTCGAAGAGGGGAGATTCTTTCTTCTTAATGAGATGGTAAACAATTGAGTGAACAGCTATAGCTCCGACCATCACACCCATGAGATTTAAATTCCAATCTCCAAACACATCAAGAAAACCTTTCACCACATGAGTTTGTGTCATGCCACTAAGACCTAAACCTATAGCGAAAAGTAATCCAACAACAAATGAAATGAGACCTTTCATACTCCACCTCTTAACGTCTTAAAGATAAACACACTGAGAACACCAAATGTGATAAAGACGATTGTCGCCATGATTGATCTTACAGATAACCTCGAGATACCACAGACGCCATGACCTGAGGTACAACCATTTCCTAGTAGGGTTCCAAAGCCAACTAATAGACCAGCAAACGCATAATCAATGAGGCCCATGTTCTGGGATGAACTTTGAAAAGCCTCAGGTTGAATAAAGCGAAGAAGTAATCCACCAGATAAAAGCCCAAGTAGAAATAAAATCCTCCATGAGATATCATTTTTTCTTGGAGAAAGAACTCCAGAAACTATCCCACTGATTCCAGTGACACGACCGTTAAAAACGAGCATCAAGCTCACGGCCACTCCAATAATCGCTCCACCAATTAGTGCTGCTGTCATAATCCTCCAGCTAATGAGTACCAAGACTCATTAAGTCTATATGCTTTAATACCATTTTTTCTTAATTCACTTGTTACAAAAAGAGAAAGAGCGCACATACGCCCTCTGCAAAATACTACAACTGGTTTCTTTTTTGGAATTTTAGATAAGTTTTTAGTTATTTCCGAGCTCGGTATATTCAGGATATTAAGTCCGCTGAGAGTCTCAGCTACTTCATCCTGAGGTCTAGCATCGACAAGAACGATTTCATTGTTTTTTGCCATTTTTATTGTCGTTCTTAAATCTTGCATCCAATCCATCTCGCCAGAAATATCTTTGAAATCAAGTTTAAGTGATGGATCTACACTTTGAATAAAATCTTGGCAGGATTCCCAAAAGGGAAATGCGGCAGGGTGAAGTGAATAGACTCTATTTTTACCCTGGGTCTCAACTTTTAAGACCTTCGCGGCGAGCATTTTTCTTAAGTGCATAGAAGTGTTGGCAACACTTTGATCGATTTTCGTCGAAAGAATTTCCACTGTAAGTGGACCTTGCGATAAGAAATGAATCAACTTAATACGCACGGGTGAAGACATGGCCCCGATGATGTCTGCTATCGAAGTAAATACTTCACTTTGTCGCTCTTTTAATTCTAGGAGTTTTTTATCCATAAATGCCTCTAAATGGATTATAATCTAAAACATTCAATAAATCAATTGAATGTTTTAATGATTTGAGGTAAATTGATACCAAGAGGAGCCATTTTATGAAAATCCAACATTTTTTTGATCCAGACACGTTTACTCTTACATATCTAGTCATTGATCCAAAGACTAAAGATGCAGTTATTATTGATCCCGTTCTTGATTTTGACCCGGCATCAGGTCAGGTCACTGATAAAAGTATTGCCGTCGTCATCGAATATATAAAAAGAGAGAACTTGAATATAAAGGCGATTTTAGAAACTCATGCCCACGCAGATCATCTTTCTAGCTCTCAACTTTTAAAAAAATTGTTTCCAGAGGCGATTTTAGGGATTGGTGAAAAGATTAAAGTCGTACAAGAATTTTTTAAAGGTCATTTTAATATCGATTACCTAAAAACGAATGGCTCTCAGTTTGACTACTTATTTAAAGATAATGAGGAATTGGTGTTCGGAAGCCTTAAAATGAAAGCTATTCCAACGCC
>Ga0164293_10003941_pt1 | contig 12694 bp, 4 predicted proteins | sample GEODES118metaG_FD_111487 | JGI IMG/M metagenome (GOLD analysis project Ga0164293, IMG submission 111487) | Eutrophic lake water microbial communities from Lake Mendota, Wisconsin, USA - GEODES118 metaG | ecosystem: Environmental > Aquatic > Freshwater > Lake | place: USA: Lake Mendota, Wisconsin... | reverse complement strand
TAATCGCCGACCTTGAGGAAGGTCGCGCCGGGGGTCGGGGTGACGTCGGTGAGTTCGCGAAAGCGAAATTGCAGGTGCAACAGGTTTTCCGCCAGGGCGACCTTCCCCGAGTCTTGCAAGAGACAGACGAGGTCCAGATCGAGATCGCGATCGAGGTCGGCGATCGACATCGAAACGATCCCCTTGGAATTTTCTGCGAACCCTGATCCCTCGTCCGGTTTGCTTTCGAAGAAGGTCCGGTTGCCACGATTGACGAATACCCGCAAGCCATCGTCGCGAGTGCCGAAGGCGAGGTCGAGGTCGCCGTCCCCGTCGAGATCGCCGGCGACGGCGGCGGTCACGTCTTTTAGTCCCTCCAGGCCGGTCTCTGGCGCCACCAGGGAAAGTCGATCGGCCGCTCCCGTCGCGGGCCTTCCGTCGATGGCAACGAGGCGGACGCCATCGGCACCGTAAAGGACGAGTGATGGGTAGGTGGTGTGTCTGGCGGGTGGGGTGGCCTCTTTATCGGTGGGCTCGGGCGACTTCGTATTCGTCCCTTCCTCGGAACGCTTGGCCGCTGGGGTCGTCGCCTGCAAGCGGTTGGGGTCGGTGGCATCGACCATGAACAGGTCGGCCGCCAGGAGTCCCGCGCAGGTGACATCGGTCGTGAGCTGCGCGATCACCTCCGGGGTGACCTCGCTTCCCTGTGTGATTCGGGTGATGACGATCTGGCCACTGTCCGAAACCTGGACGACTTCGGGTCGCAGGTCGAGATCGATATCGACGGCGGCAAGGGGACCCGTTGCCCCGGCCGGCGCGGTCGCGAACGGCTCGAACTTCAGCGGCCCTTGGCCCGAGTTGTTGGTTGGCTCGCCCCGATTGAGTTGCCGGGCGAGGCCTCGCATCGTCGTGTAGCTGATCCGATCGAGGGGGTGCGGCGAGGCCCGCTTGCGATCGGTCTTCACGAGTTCGGTCCCGTTCAGGACGTTGAACCAGAGGTTCATCTTCTGTTGGGCTTCGGGCCAACTCCCCTTGGTGATCGCATCGCTGATCTGTTGGGTCAACTGGTCCGGTGTCAGGCCGATCGCTTGTGTCGTCGCTTGCAACGTCGGTTCGATGGCGCGTGCCAAGCGTCGGGTCGCTGCGACCGCGGAAGAGGCATTGGGATCTTGGGCCACGATCCCCAATCTCGCCGCGCGGAGGGCGAGATAAAGGTTGTCCGGTTGGAGCTCGGTGAACCGACGGACTGTTTTTGCCGCGACTTCCGCTTGTTCTGGTTCGGGGTCTTGCCCAGACATTTCCGCTTCGTCGTAGGCCTGCAGCCAAACACCTGCCAGGGCGGCGGCATCAGAACCTTGCGTGCCTTCGTCGTTGGCCCAGGCCGAAACGGCATCGAGGACCCTTTTGCGGATGGCGTTTCCTTGCTGCGGCTCGACCAATCCCGCCTCGCTCAGGTCGACCCTGCTCGCCAGCCACAGCCGCTCGCCCGAGGGTGTCCCGGCTTGCGAATGATCCTCGATCGCCCGTCGCGCCCGCTGTAACGCCTCTGGCAGTTTCGCTAGCGCCGCCTCTTGCGACGCAGGCGTTTCGGAATCCTCGCGGACGACGCGGACGAGTGATTCGACATCAAGCAGTCGATTGAGCGCTCGGTTGAGCGTTACCGACGGGTCATCAGGTAACTCGGCATAGAGGGAGTCCCAGGTTTCATTGGCCGCTTCGTTTTGAAGGCTCTCCGTGGCGTTAAGGGCCTGGCGGACTTTCGCGAAGAGTTCCGCGTCGGTCGACTTGCGTCCGACGAGCGAACCGAATCTGTTTTTGTTGAGGCCCCAGAGCGCCGCCAGAGCGAGGGCGACGATCAGCGCGGGGACGAGCAACTTGAAGACATGTCGCGACGGGTCACGGGGGGGATTCATGAGCGGTCCCGGGAGGCTTCGGGCAGGGTATCGGGCTGGCGGCAGTCTGCGTGATCGGGTTGGTTGTCAGGGTAAAAGTGAAGCCCTGATGACCCTTTTGCCGCTTGTCGACTAGCTTAACGTTTCCCAGCCCGCTAGCCATGCGGGCGGTCTGGTCTGATTGGACAAGGTGTCCGTCCCCTTCGAGTGGGACTGAAGAGAATCCCCACGGGGGGGGGAAATGAAAGAGAGCGACGCTGACGGGGCTCGAACCCGCAACCACCGGATCGACAGTCCGGTACTCTAACCAATTGAGCTACAGCGCCGACAAACAGCCCCTGCCATCACGACGTGCGGGCCATCACGACTTGGGGGCGTCCATCACGGTAGCCACCAAGTCCGCCTGATTATAAAACGGCCCTTCGGTTCGGCAACCCCATTCACGGAGTTCCTTTTCCCCTCCTTAGAGATTCGGGCCGCATGACCGCCCCAACCTTCAACACCCGAAAAGAGCGGTCATTCGGCAGCGGTCGGATCGTAACGAATCGATGTTGACAGCCAAATGCAATCATGTACACTTATCATCTTTTGTGCGGTTGACTTATGTGAGTGTTCTTGGGTTTTGCATTGTCCCCAAGTCGAGTGTCCCCGAGTCGAATGCCTTGGGGCGTAGGGGTCCTTCGGATCGCCCTGAGTTCTTTGGGGTGCTCTGCGTGGCTGTGGGCTCTCGATGTGACTTTGGGGTTTTCGGCGCGGGCAGGTAGCGGGTCTTTATCGGAGGTGAATACGAGTGGCTGCGAAAGGGAACGGGGTCGCGAAGGGGCGATCGAAAGACGTCGGGGATCCGTTGGAGGTGTTGCGAAGTCGATTCGGGATGGATTCGTTTCACCCGGGTCAGCGTGACGTGATCGAGAGGTTGCTCGCGGGGCGGAACGCGGCGGCGGTCTTTCCGACAGGGGGTGGGAAATCGCTTTGTTACCAGTTGCCCGCGTTGATGTTGGAGGGGACGACGGTTGTGATCTCGCCGCTGATTTCTCTGATGAAGGATCAGTGCGATGCTTTGGCGAGGCGGGGGATCGCCGCGGTGCGGCTCGATTCGAGTTTGAGCACCAAGCAGTTTCAGGAGGCGGTGTCATCGATCCGAGACGGGTCGGCGAAATTGTTGTACGTGGCCCCGGAGCGATTTTTCAATGAGCGATTTCGTGCCTCGATCGGAGAGTTGCGGGTGTCGCTCTTTGCCGTTGACGAGGCGCACTGCATCAGCCGGTGGGGACACAACTTTAGGCCGGACTACTTGAAGCTAGCGGAGTTGTCAAAGCAGATCCGAGCCGAGCGGGTCTTGGCGCTGACCGCGACCGCGACGCCCCAGGTTTTGGGCGAGATTTGTGAGGCGTTCGGGATCGAGACCGAGGACGCGATTCGGACGCGTTTTTTCCGACCGAACCTGCGGCTCAAGAGCCGTGTCCTGGGGGGCGAGGATCGGGATCGAGGGCTGGTCGAGTCGATCGTCGATCGGCCTTGTGGGCCATCGATCGTCTACGTGTCGTTGCAAAAGACGGCCGAGTCGGTGGCCCAGAAGTTGGTCGCGCGGGGGATCGATGCGAGGGCCTATCACGCCGGGATGGAGAACGAGGATCGCGACCAGGTCCAGCAGTGGTTTCTCGGTTCGCCGGCGGGGGTTGTGGTGGCAACGATCGCCTTCGGGATGGGGATCGACAAGCCGGACATTCGCTACATCGACCACTACAACCCGCCGGCGTCGCTGGAGGCTTATGCGCAGGAGATTGGCCGTGCGGGGCGGGATGGTGGCGATTCGACTTGTCAGATCTGGCTCGTCCCGGAAGATCGTGCCGTTCTCGAAAATTTCACGTATGGGGACACCCCGACCCGGGGGGCGATCGGCAGGTTCCTCGATCTGATCGCGGGCCAATCGGAGACGTTCCATATCAGCCATTACCAGTTGTCGATGGAGACCGACATCCGGGTCCTTGTTGCCCGCACGTTGTTGGCATATCTCGAATTGGAGGGCCTGATCCGCGGTTTGGCGCCGCGTTACGAGACTTACAAGTTGAAACCGAAGGTTACGAGCCAACAGATCTTGTCGCATTTTTCGGGGGAACCTCGCGAGTTTTTGTCAGGCGTTTTGGGTTCCTTGACGAAGGGGCGAAGTTGGTTCCTGTTGAACATGGCTGCGGCATGCCGCCGGCTGGGTTGTGACCGGCAGCGCGTCGTGAAGGCGGTTGAACACATGTCGGAGCGGGGTTGGGTGGAGGTCCAGGCATCCGATCTGGTGCATGGCTATCACAAGCCGGGGTCGTTGGGCGATTTGAAGCTGTTGGGGGACCGATTGCATCAGCGGTTGAGCGAACGTGAGCGGGCGGAAGTGGCGAGGCTCGACGACGTTTTTGATCTCGCCGCGGCCAAAGGTTGTCTGGCGGCGAGGCTGTCGAACCACTTTGGCGAACGGCTGCAGCAGGCCTGCGGGCGGTGCACATCCTGTGCGGGCGAAGGGCCGTGGCAGATCCCTCCGGTATCCCCCCGAGGCATCGGCAACGCGGCCAAGCAGGCGATCGAACGTTTGCGGAAGGCTTACCCGGATCATTTTGCCGACGTGCGTAACCAGGCCAGGTTCCTCTGCGGGTTGTCGGGTCCCGCCTTTACCCGTGCGAAGTTGACCCGCGACCCGAGCTTCGGGTTGTGTGAACGGGTCCCCTTCAAAAAAGTCTTGGAAGAGTTGGGTGGGTGAGCTTCGCGCGGGGCCAGACGCACACCAGGTTTTGCGAACGGGAATCGGGCGTGGGGGCCGGGCGGCGGCGTCCCTCGGGGTTCAGCGTTTGCTTTGAGTTCGACGGGGGCCGCGGGGGAACGTCACGCCGATGCCCAATTCAGGCGTGTATATTGAGTGTCTGCGTGAGGCCTAAGCCGTCGATTCGAAACCCTCGGGGGATCTCCCGATCGTTTCGGGGCGCCGGGTGCATCGTTGCCCTTTCCCCCGTCCTTCTTTTCCTCCATACGCCGACAGATGAGGCCGTCGATGAATCGATCTGTGATGCGGACTTGCGTTCTCTTAACCTCGCTGTTTGTCGCCCCGCGCTGCTGGGGGCAGGAGGCTGCAAGTCCCGAATCATCAAACGTCTTGCCGGCCACGTTAGCGGGCGGGTCGAAACCTTCGACCATGGTCCGCGACTCGCTCCATCAGGAGGCGGCCGCGCACTTCGATCGATGGCGGCGCGACTACGAGGCCCGCATCGAGCCGAGCCAGATCGCTGAGTATCAGAAGCGATTGCGAGCGGAATTCATCGACCGGATCGGAGGGTTACCCGCTCCTGCGCCGCTGAACCCACAGGTTACCGGCCGTGCCCTTCGCGAGGGGTACACCGTCGAGAAGGTCCTGTTCGAGAGCGCCCCGAAGTTTTACGTCACCGCAGGTTTGTTCCTTCCGGATCCGGTCAAGTTTCCACCCCCTTGGCCAGCGGTGGTGATCGTCTGTGGCCATGCCACCGAAGGGAAGCTGCAAGAAGGTTACCAAACCGGCGCGGCGCTAACGGCCCTGAACGGGTTGGCGGCGATGGTCATCGATCCGGTCGGCCAAGGGGAACGGATGCAACTGCTGGATGAGGACGGCGAGCCAACGATCGAAGGCCCGACCAACGAACACACCGTGCTCGGCACCAGCGCCATCCTTGTCGGTTGGAATACGGCCCGTTGGATGATCGGTGATGCGATCGCCGCGATCGATTACCTGCAAACGCGGGGCGACATTCGTGGCGACAAGATCGGCTGCATGGGAAACAGCGGCGGGGGGACCCAGACCAGCTATTTGATGGCCCTTGATGACCGGGTCGTCGCGGCGGCACCGAGTTGTTACATCACGAGCTTCAAACGGTTGCTCGAGACGATCGGTCCGCAAGACGCCGAACAGAATATTTTCGGTCAGATCGCCGTGGGAATGGATCATGCCGATTACTTGATGATGCGGGCGCCCAAGCCGACGATGATCAACTGTGCGACGAAAGACTTTTTCGACATCACTGGCACGTGGGGTGCCTATCGTGACGCGAAACGTTTGTTCCATCGCTTGGACGCGGGGCGGAACATCGAGTTGGTCGAAGTCGATGCGACGCATGGATGGCACCCGACCCTCCGCCGGGCGAGCGTCCGATTCATGGTCGAGCATTTGGCGGGACGATTAGGCGACTTGGTCGAACCGCCGATCGTCCCGATGAAGGCGGACGAGATGAATGTCACCCCTGAAGGGCAGGTGCTGCGGTTGCCCGGGGCGATCTCCGCATTCGAACAGGTCCGGCAGGAGGCAAAGCGATTGGCTGCCGAGCGATCGGAGGCGGGGCCTTCTCCCGAATCGCTTCGTGACGAAGTGAGACGGGTCGCGGGCATCCGCAAGTTGGCAGAGCTCCCGGAACCTGTCGTTGAGGCGGAGGGTGCTGTGGAGATCGATGGGGTGTCGGTAGAGCGTTTGTCGCTACGGATCGGAGCAGACATCTGGTTGCCCGCCTTGGTCGCGCGGCCGCAAAAGAAATCAAGAGAGAATGGCGGGGCGTCGGGTTTAACCTGCTTGATGTTGGAAGAGGGAAAAAAATCGACGTTGGGCTCGGCCGGGGAATTGCGTCGGCGGGTCGCGGCGGGGGAAACGGTGCTGGCGATCGATCTGCGGGGCATCGGCGAGACGAAGCCCGAGGGGAAGTGGTATCACCAGCGGTTCGGGGCCAATGGCGGCAATGCGGTGTTGGCCTATTTGCTAGGTAAGTCGCTCGTCGGGATCCGAGCCGAAGATACGATTGTCGCCGCGAGGTGGTTCGCCAGTCGCGAGGGGATGGACCGGGTGCGGGTCGTTGCCAGCGGCGAATTGGTCACTCCGGTTTTGCATGCCGCCGCGGTCGAGCCCGGTCTTTTCGAATCGGTCGAGCTCCGTGGGGGCCTACGAAGTTGGTCAGATATCATCAGCGCCCCGGAGTCGGAAAACCGCTACTCCAGCCTAGTTCATTCCGGGTTAACCGCGTACGATCTTTCTGATTTGGCAGAGTTGATCGGTGGTCGATTGACCCGTGCCGCTTCCCCGTAAGCCGATTGAGCCGAAGGAGCCGATTCCGATGCGATTGACCACCTCTCTTTTGTCCGGCGGTCGCCCTCCCCTGTTCCCGATCGGGGTCATGGCGGGGGTGGTGGGTTGTTTCGTATGGCTTGGGCATTGCGCGTCTGCGGTGGTGGCTCAAGAGCGCGACCCGTCGTCCGCGGTGATCGCGTCGAGATTCATTTACGAGTCGGCCCCGTTCCCCGAATGTCACGCTTCGACGATCGTGTCGACACCATCGGGGCTGGTAGCGGCCTGGTTCGGCGGGCAACACGAGAAGGCGCCTGACGTTGGGATTTGGGTCGCGCGTTACGACGGCAAAGGGGAAGGTGGCCAAGGGTGGTCTGCACCGGTGGAGGTTGCCAATGGTGTCCAACACACGAAGCTCCGTTGGCCGTGTTGGAATCCGGTCTTGTTCCAGGACCCCGAGGGGCCATTGGTATTGTTCTATAAGGTCGGGCCTAGCCCTTCGACTTGGTGGGGGATGCGGACCGAATCGGTCGATGGCGGGATCACCTGGAGCCGACCGCATCGCTTGCCTGACGGGATTTTGGGGCCGATCAAGAACAAGCCCGTTCGATTGAAGTCGGGTGACTGGCTATGCCCCACGAGTTACGAGACGGACGAAAAGCCGAGCCGGTGGACGGTCCATTTCGAACGGACGGGAGACCGCGGTTTCACCTGGTCGCGGACCGAACCGCTGAATGATGGCTTGGAGTTGGCCGCGATTCAGCCGAGCATCTTGACCCATGCCGATGGGGGTTTGCAGGCGCTCGGACGGACTCGGCAGGGAAGGCTCTTCACGATCCGTTCGGCCGACCAGGGTGAGACGTGGGGGAAGATGGGGTTGCTCGATCTGCCCAACAGCAATTCGGGGACGGATGCCGTTACGTTGCGTGATGGCCGTCATGTGCTCGTCTACAACCACACTTCCAAAGGACGTTCCCCGTTGAATGTTGCCGTGTCGCGGGATGGCGAGAATTGGGAGGGGGCGGTGGTGCTGGAAAGTGAGCCTGGCGAATACAGTTATCCCGCGGTTATTGAAGCAGCAGACGGTCGGGTCGAGATCACTTACACGTGGAAGCGTCAGCGGATCAAGCATGTGACGATCGATCCGTCTCGACTCGTTACGCGGCCCATCGTCGAAGGCCGTTGGCCGGATTAAGGCTTCGTCAAGGTATGGCTCGCCCTTTGCCGTGGCGGTGAGGGGGTGATTGTCCGTGGTGGTTGCCGTCGATCGGACCATGTTTTCGGCCCCGAGGCTGCTTCGGGCGAGGTCGATCGGCGGGGTGGTCAATTCAATCGGATCGAAGGTCAAAATGAGTTCAACGCCAGGTGTGCCCAACGTCGAGCAGTACGAAAAGCTGGCGTCTTTTTACTTGGGTCGTCGCTACGACCTCGCCGAGCAGCGGCCTTTGGACGAGCTGCTGATGTATGACGCCAAGGACCTTTGCACGCACGCGATGTGCGTCGGGATGACCGGAAGTGGAAAGACCGGTTTGTGCCTGTCGTTGTTGGAGGAAGCGGCGATCGACGGGATTCCCGTCATTTGTGTCGATCCCAAGGGTGACTTGGCGAACCTGATGTTGGCGTTTCCGGAGTTGCGGCCTGAGGATTTTAAGCCTTGGCTGGAGCCTGGTGAGGCGACCCGCAAGGGCGTTTCGCTGGATGAGTTGGCGGAGTCGACCGCCGCGACCTGGAAAAAAGGCTTGGCTTCGTGGGGCCAATCGCCCGATCGGATCCGGCGATTTCGCGACAGCGTCGACATCGCGATCTACACCCCTGGAAGCAACGCCGGCTTGCCGTTGACGGTCCTCAAGAGCTTCGATTCGCCACCACCGGAGGTCCTGGCCGATACCGACGCGATGCGTGAACGGGTGATGGGGGCTGCTTCGGGGCTGTTGACCTTGATGGGGATCAATGCCGACCCGCTGCTGTCTCGCGAACACATCCTGATCTCGTCCTTGCTGGACCACGGCTGGCGGGAAGGGAAGCATTTGTCCTTGGCCGACCTGATCGGTTTGATCCAGCGTCCCCCGATGCAGCGGATCGGCGTCATGGATTTGGAAACGTTCATGCCGATCGCCGAACGGGCGAAGATGTCGATGCAGCTCAATAACCTGCTCGCCTCGCCGGCGTTCGCGAGCTGGTTGGAGGGTGAAGCCCTATCGATCGAGCGGTTGCTGCACACCCCAGAGGGCAAACCGCGGGTGTCGATCTTATCGATCGCCCATCTGAATGACACCGAGCGGATGTTTTTCTTGACGATCCTGCTCAACGAGTTGCTCGCTTGGGTACGTACCCAAAGCGGCACCGGTTCGTTGCGGGCGCTGTTTTACATGGATGAGATCGCGGGATATTTTCCGCCCGTCAGTAACCCGCCGAGCAAGCCACCGATGTTGACGCTGCTCAAGCAGGCCCGCGCGTTTGGGCTTGGGATCACGCTGGCGACCCAAAACCCGGTCGACCTGGATTATAAAGGTTTGTCGAATATCGGCACCTGGTTCATCGGCAGGTTGCAGACGGAGCGCGACAAGGCACGGGTGTTGGACGGTCTGGAAGGGGCGTCGGTGCAAAACGGCGCGGCATTCGATCGCAAGAGCATGGAGCTGATGTTGTCGGCGCTGGGTCAACGCGTTTTTCTCATGAACAATGTTCATGAGGACTCGCCGGTCGTCTTTCAAACGCGTTGGGCATTGTCGTTCCTCGCCGGTCCGTTGGCACGCGCGCAGATCACACGCCTGATGGCCGATCGCAAACGGGTCGGTGCTGTCGGTGCACCGATGGCGGGTGGTGTTGTTCCGCCGGCCACGGTGCAGTCGGAACGACCTATCGCCATTGACTTCCGGCAGGATCCCCTCCCCTCCCCTGCGGTGCCTGCCGTCGGGGCGTCGAAACGTCCCGTGATCCCGGCGGCGGTGACCGAGCGGTTTTTGGAGCCATCTGGGAGGCTGCTGGCGGGATTCCGGCTCGTCTATCGTCCGGCGATCCTCGGGGCCGGCTCGTTGCATTACGTCAGGGCTGCCGGCGATGTCGATCGTTGGGTCGACTATCACTGTTTGCTCGATTGTTCCCGAGGCCTCCCGAAGTCCGGTTGGGAAGAGGCGGGCGAGGTCGACGGTTGGGCCCTCGACCAATCGCCCCGGGATGGGTTTGCCTTCGCCGAGGTCGCGACCGAACTGTTGTCCGCGGCGACCTACAAGGGACTCGATTCGCAATTCAAGGAGTATCTCTACCGCCATCATTCGATGACGATTTACAAGGCCCCGGCGCTCGGGAAGTTCGCCCCGGCCGGGATGTCGGAAGGGGAGGCCAGGGTTCACTTCACACAGGACCTGCGTGAATTAAGGGATCGCGAGACCGAAAAGATCCGTGCGAAGTATGCGTCAAAGGCCCAGTCACTCGAGAAGGCGATTCGTACCGCCGGGGAACGGGTCGAACGGGAGCGTTCGAGTCTACGGTCGGTCGCGGCCGCACCGATGATCGAATTGGGGACGAGCATCTTAAACACCTTCTTCGGCAGAAAGACATCTCGCTCGGCGAGCTCCCGGACGGCTTCGGTCCTCCGGGGGGCCAACACCGCATACAAGAAAAAAGCCGATGCCGATCGTGCCGAAGAGACGCTTCGCCAGTTGCAAATCGACCTCGAAGATCTCGAAACGTCGCTGCGGAGAGAGATCGACGAGATGACGACCCAGTTCGATGTTACCCGGGTCGAGTTGGAACCTGTCGTCATCAGTCCTCGCAAATCGGATCTGAAGACGAGGCCGCTGGTCTTTTTATGGGTTCCTTGGCAGGTCGATCCGCAGGGGATTGCCGAACCGATGTTCGGGTAGGCCGACAGAGGGCGGATTCGCCGTCATTTGGCGGTGTTCTCGTAAATCGGCAAGTGTCGATAAAAGACTTCGAGCGACAAGAGGTTCAGTGTCGTGAGGTAGAGGCGTCCTGCCTGGATCGCCCAGCGGTCGGGGACCGGTCCGGCGGGATCCCAACTCCCTTCATTGGGACCGCTTTTGACCTGCGCGTTGAGCAGGATCGGTTTCAGCTGGCCGTTCCAGTCCTGCCACCACTGCCCGCCCATGTGGAACATGACTTGGGTCGCGTAGTACCAGTAATAGGTGTCGCGGGCCGGGCTGGTCGCGTCGCCGATTCTGGGCGGGTTGTTCAAAAGGTAAGCCGCGGCTTGGCGCATGTTTGTGTTGTCACGGCCCCAACCCGAGTACATCCGCATCAGGATCGCAACGGCCGTCATCGATGGGGTCACCTCGCGTCCGTGGCCTTGGGCCGTGGTGTTGGGGGCGAACGGGTTATAGCGGTAGAGGTCGCCCCGCTCGGGAGAGACTTGGGCGAAATCGAGCCAGCGATCGACGCCTTCATAGGTCGAGGCGGGGACTGACAATCCGGCCAGTTCTCCGCTCTTGAGTGCCATCATCATCCAGCCGCTGACACTGGTGTCGCTGCTGACTTGGGGCTGATAGCGCCACCCACCGCGTTGTCGGTGTTGGGTTTGAACGATGTAATCGATCGCACGCTGGGCAGGTTCGCGCAGTGCCGGATCGCCGGTCATCCCATAAGCCTCACAAATCGCGAGCGCCGCGATGCCGTGGGAGTAGAGTGCAACGCTTTGATTGCTGTAGGCGTCCTCGCTGCGAAAGAGATTGCCGTCGGGCTGTTGCATGGCGAGCATCGCCCGGATCCCCTTGGCAACGACCGGGGCATAACGGTGTTCGCGGTGGGTATAGCCCGCCCCTTGGAAGGCGAGGAGCGACAGCCCTGTTGCCGCCGTATCGCTGCGTAACGCGACTTCTTCGCCCGGGCTTTGCAGCGTCCAGCGCCCGTCGGCCGTTTGTTGGGTGGCGAGGAACTTGAGGCCGCGTTCGATCGCGTCTTCGGTTTCGGGGCCTGTTTCGGAGGCCGCGCCGGGAACCCCGCCTTCCGAATTGCGTAATGTCCGGCGGCGAAAGACTTCAGGGATGGTGATTTGGTCCGCCGATGGCTTGAGGCCACTGCCTCCACCGAGCCGGGACTTCGGGTCGGGACGGCTCGCGACGTCACCGATTCGCGGCTGCATCTGGGCGAGCGATCCGATCGAGGGTCTTGCCAAGGGCGATTGGGCGATCGCGCCTGTACCGACGCGGGGCCCGACATCGGTGGGCAGGTTGATGTCGGTTGGCGGGGTGGACGCGGGGGCATCGGATGGCCGGTTCAGCGACATCGAATCGCTTCTGGATGGGGCAAGTTCTGCTCGTGGGGCGGGGGTGTCGCTGGGGACGGATGAACGGGCGCCTGCCGCGGGTAGGCTTGGCATTTCGGGGGTCATCCCCAGCGCCTCCAGGGGGCGGCGGCTGAGCCGAGGTCGGTCGGTGGGACGGGGCTCGTTGAGCGGCGTCACCGTCGGCAGGGTCTCCTGCGGGGGACGCGGGGGCGACTTGATCTCCGGCCGATCGAGTGCGACGGCGGCCGACCGGTCGGGGATCGAAGGCGTGTCGGGGAGGGCGAGCGATGTGGCAATCGCTGGAGAAGAGGTCGATCGATCGGGTGCGGATTGCGAGGCCGACATCCGCTCGGCCGCTTCCGGCTCGATCGCAGGCCGATTGGGGAGTTCGGGGATGGCGATCGAGGGCGGCAGGTCGACTTCGGGGAGTGCCGGCGGGGGCGTCGATCGGGATTGGGATAATGCCTCGGGATCGTCCTGCGGTACGGGAAGATTTGCCGCGGGGGCTGCCCGTGTGGC
>Ga0164293_10003939_pt1 | contig 12697 bp, 11 predicted proteins | sample GEODES118metaG_FD_111487 | JGI IMG/M metagenome (GOLD analysis project Ga0164293, IMG submission 111487) | Eutrophic lake water microbial communities from Lake Mendota, Wisconsin, USA - GEODES118 metaG | ecosystem: Environmental > Aquatic > Freshwater > Lake | place: USA: Lake Mendota... | reverse complement strand
TTCAAATGATGGCGCCTTTGACCGGGCACGCAAAGCGTTATTTGAGGAAGGTATCTCTTCCTCTCGTATGTATATCGATCCGGCACGTCCTGGGGTTGAAGATTTGCTCGATGAAATTATTGCCGGAGTTAGATCTTCATTTACTTATGCTGGCGCAACTAGTATTTCAGATTTTGCAGAGCGCGCAGTTGTCGGAATTCAATCAGCATCTGGTTATGCCGAAGGCCGCCCACTTCATACAAGTTGGTAGTTAACTCTGACTTTCTTGTCTTGCAATAACTTTTCTAGATAAGAGAATATGTCCGAAGAAACCGATTAATAAAGCGAAAATTACGCCAACGTTTGAATATGCCCAGGCGCCATCTTTCCCGCCAATAAGTCCCATGAAATATCCCTGCCAAGATAGCCAGCTTGCAAAAGTGTTTGTAACAAATCCCCAACCAACAATGGCTCCGACTGCAACTAATGAAAGTGAACGCAGATTCCAGGAACCATAAATACCTTTAGGATTAAATAAATCTTCTTCCTTGAAATCCCGCTTGCGCATGAAAACATCTGCAACAAAAATTGCAGACCAAGCTGCAATTGGAACTCCGAGGGTTATTAGAAATCCTTGGAATGGTCCGAAGAAATCTTTGGCAATCCAAACAATATAAATTGTTCCAAGTGCCATGATCACAGCATCTATCGACGCCGCAACATGTCGTTTGACTGGAATTCCGACCGAAATTAGCGCTAGCCCAGATGAATAAAGATCGAGTATGGCGCCGCCAATAAGTCCCAGAATTGCAACAACTGCGAAGGGAATTAAATACCAAGTTGGAACAAGTGTTGTTAGTGCACCGATTGGATCCATTCCGATTTTATCGGCCAGATCTTTGCTGCTTCCCGCAAGCATTGATCCATAAATAACTAAAGTAATAGGAACTATTGAGGCGCCGAAAACTGTCCAGCCAACGACGGCTCGACTTGAAACAGTGCGTGGTAAATAACGCGAATAATCTGCAGCGCAGTTGACCCAGCCCAGACCGATTCCAGTAATTGCGAAAATAAGTGCACCCAAGAAGGCTTGAATATTGCCGCTAGGAATTGCAGATACTGAGTCCCAATTAACCAGGTGTGCAGTCAAAGCAATATAGCCAGCAGTTAAGGTAATTGTTAACAAAGTTAGAACTTTTTGAATTCGCATTATGACTCTAAAACCAAGAACTCCACCAACGATAGTTAACCCTGCAGCTATCGTGAATCCAATAATTCGAGAGATATTTGGTTCGATATCCCCAACTCGAGTTAGAACAGTTTCAGTTGCAAGTGTTGCAAGTGACACCAAGACAGTTTCCCAACCAACAAAGATTAAATAGGAAAGCAAGCCAGGAACCATATTTCCTTTTACGCCAAATGCCGCCCGTGAAATTGTCATTGTTGGTGCGCTGGCTCGTTTGCCTGCAAGGGAGCTAATTCCTACTAAAAAGAAAGAGGCGATTGTTCCGATTATTGCTGCAAAGGTTGCCTGCCAAAAAGAAATTCCAAATCCAAGAAAAAATGATCCATATGAAAGTGCCAGCAAAGATACATTTGCCGCAGCCCAGGGCCAGAACAGCGAGCGCGCAGATCCACTTCGTTCATTCTGCGAAATGAAGTTGGTGCCATTGATTTCTAGCATGGGGCTAAGAGTAGAGGTAGTGGATAGGATTGGCAGATGTTTGCGAAAGATGAATTTCTAAAAGCCAGACTCGCAATTTTAACTGCATTTCTTATCAACGGATTCTCGGTTGGGAACTTCGTTTCTAGAATCCCAGACTTCAAATCTGAACTTGATATTTCTAACGGAATTCTTGGGGCCGCGCTTTTTTGCGCATCGCTCGGTGTTCTTGCCGCTCTGCGCCCAACAAGCAAAGCTGCTGCTAAATATGGCAGCGGTCCGGTAGTTAAATACTCTGCATTTACCCTTGCCTTGGCAGTTCCACTAGTTGGTTTACTCTTCAATCTTCCTTGGTTTATTTTCTCACTATTTATCTACGGAGTTCTCTCTTCAATCCACGATCTTTCAATAAATGCACATGCTGCTGCCTTAGAAAATAAGGCAGGAAAACGAGTCATGAGCACTTTCCACGCAATGTGGTCGATTGGTGGATTGCTTGGTGGAGTAATCGGCGGTGTTCTAGCAAGCATCAATGTTTCTATTCGAATTCATGCATTTGTTATTGGTAGTTTTATTGTTCTTGTTGCACTTTTTACTCGTAATTGGTTCTTACCTGCCGAGGCAGATCAACACATATTTGAGAAACATAAGAAACGAAAAACTCCACGAAGGTTCTTAATTTTAGGGCTACTTGGTCTTTGCGGTGCGCTTGGTGAAGGAGCCGCAAGTGATTGGGGTGGCGTTTTAGCGCGAGAAACCTATGAAGCATCTGCTCTGATGTCAGCCCTGCCTTATGTTTTCTTCTCGGCCACGATGGTTATTGGAAGATTATCCGGAGATTTCCTTGCTCATAAATTTGGGGTAGTAAGACTTCTTACCTGGTCCGGATTTATTGCGGGAATCGGATTAACAGCTGGTCTATTTGCCGGAAACATCTATGGCGTAATCATCGGCTGGTTCTTATTTGGAATTGGTATTTCAACTGTCATCCCAATGATGATTAGCGCAACTGGAACACTTGCTAATGAGAAATATCCAGGCCAAGTTTCTGCTGCCGAAGGTGTTGCCTTAGTAACTGGAGTTGCCTACTTTGGTTTCGTAATTGGCCCACCACTAATTGGATTTATTTCAGAAATCGTGACGCTGCGCTGGGCCATGCTGCTCCCTGCTGTATTGGCAATTATCTTTGGATTAAGTGCAAAAAAAGTATTGTCATAGTAAATTGCATTCCATGATTACTCCTCAGAAACTTGCATCTAATCAATTTGATCACTTCTACAAGGGCGGGTATCGCATCGGTGCGCTTCGCAATGGCCCAGGTGGACCAATGCGACCTGAAGAGTGGATCGGTTCGATGACTACCCGATTTGGTGAGAAAACCATGGGGCTCTCAACTCTTTCTGATGGAAGTTATTTACGTGATTCAGTTATTGCTAATCCTGAGCAATGGCTTGGCGCTGAACATCTAAATACTTTTGGAGCAAGTACAGAATTATTAATGAAGCTTCTAGACCCAGATCAAAGACTTCCGGTTCACTATCACCCAAACCGTAAGTTTGCTAAAGAACATTTGTCACTTAAGCACGGAAAGACTGAAGCTTGGATTATTTTGGAAGCACCTGCTGGCGCAAGTGTTGGTCTTGGTTTTGGTAAAGAGATGGCGAAGTCTCAAGTTTCAAAAATGGTTGATGCCAGAGATTCCGATGGTTTACTAGCTTCACTTCAGAAGTTTGAAGTAAAGGCCGGAGACACCGTGTTTGTTCCAGCTGGAACACCGCATGCAATTGGTGCCGGTATTTTTGTTTTAGAACTTCAAGAACCAACCGATCTTTCTGCACTTCTCGAGTGGAATGATTTTGCAGTTGATGGAGTTAAAGATGGCCACCTTGGCTTAGGTTTCGATACCGTGTTGGATGCACTTCGCTACACACCAATTGAAAAAGATGAAGCTAGCAAATTAGTTTTCTCAAATCGCTTGTTCAGCGATTCTGATCAATCAGTATTCACTGCTGTTGCAGATCCTTACTTCCGTGCAGATTATCTCGCCGGAAACAACAGCAAGGTTGCTGCTGGTTTTAGCATCATGCTTGTTCTAGAAGGTAATGGAAGTATTGATTTTGAAAATCATTCACCAATTGAAGCTGTTAAGGGCGATGCAATTCTGATTCCACACAGTGCAGGAAGTTGGACTTTGGCTGGTGCAAGCGGAGTAGTTTGTCGCCCACCACTAGCGAAAGATGCTTCGCTAGCTATTTAGTTTTCGCAGGTGGCAGACTTTCTAAAGCGTTCGCCATCATTGGTGGGCAAGGCTCACCTGGTGCAATTACTGGTTCGAAATGCCACCATTCATTTTCATAAACCCGGCATAAGCCGAAGGTAGAACCATTCTCCTCTAGCCATTTAACGGCGATTCGGTCCCCCGGGTAATTAACATCAATTGCAATTCCCTTAGGATGATTTGAGATTTCTTTTGGTAAGACCCATTTTGATGCTTCGTTTTCACTTCCATACTTCTTAACGGCATCATTGAACAATCTTTCTTGTAATTGCTGTGATCGAAACCCTGAAGTTATTCGGATATTGAATCCAATAGCTTTAGCTGCTGCCTGCGCTGCGAGAAATCTAACTTCGAAAGTTCGATCTAGTTTAGTCGGCCAGATCTCTGAATTAATTATCGGTGCTATGCCTAAAGATTCTTCGGGTGCTATACATCCGCTTTCAGTATCACTTGTTCGTAATTCACTGCTGTCGATATTGAAACAGAGAAGTGGCTTAACAACTTTTGGCGCAGATTGAATTTGAGTATCGCCTGTATTGCTAGCTGTCAGCGTAAGAACTGCGCAGACCAGTATCAGGTAACCCGCGCCCCAGAAATAGAAATCTGCAATTTGTTTATCCATAGTGCCGAGCTATCTCTGGGAAATTGGTAATCATGCCATCGACACCTAACTTTTTACAGACCTCAAATTCAGCTTCTTCATTTACAGTCCAGACCAAGATTCTACTTCCTCGAGCCTGCAACTTTTTTACTAGCGATGGATACCTAGCAACTAAACCAATATTCAAAGCTAAAACTTCTCTCTTCGAAAATCTTGCCGATAAGTAGTATTTGGTGACCTTACAAAAATTCCATTTTGATTTAACTCTTCCTATAGCAAAAATTGAAAAGGACATCACTATTACTTCAATTCCAGCGCGTTTAATTTGATCAGATTTAATCTTCAATAGTTCAATAACTTTATGCTCTATTTGTCCACCAAATATATTTGGGTGCTTTGTCTCAATAAGTAAATCCTGTTTTGCAGAAATGGCTAAATCTAGTAATTCATTCAAAGTTAGCAACTCATAAGAACTTTGGAGCTCTTTCAGACTACTTCGTGAGACCCTTAAATTCTCACCTGCGATTCGTTTTGTTGTGGAGTCGTGAATGCAGACAATTTCGCTATCGCTCGATAGCCGCACATCACATTCAAAACCATCTGAGCCCTCTTCAATTGCAGCCGCGTAAGCCACTCTCGTCATCTCTGGGTATTTGCCGGATGACCCGCGGTGAGCGTATATCTTCATTTGCCAAATATAAAAAGCAGGGAATTTACTATTCCAAAATTCTTAGTCGGCGGTTTGGCTATAAACAAGATACGCATGACTGGTGCCCAGATTCCAAATACTCGAGAAAATACTTTTGCTCGCGCGCTTCGATCAGTAGTTAAGTTCCGAAAATTCCCTGAACTTTCAGTTGGATGAGTCGCAATCACAATTGGTTCAAAGCGTCCCTTCAATCCCGATCTAATTGCATCTGCTATAAAAATGTACTCATCCCCTAGATAATTTGGGGCACCAGCGCCAAAATCTTCATCAAATTTGATTCCGGCACCTTTAATATCAGAAACTCTAATCATCATTTCGTATGTTGCGGCCTTAGCAGAATTTGTTAGCTTAAGTTGATGTGATTTAGCTGGATAGCGCTTTCGAAGCTCTCCACTTTCGTCTACGGCCTGCATCAATAGAATCGAAATCTGTGGATTTTCGTTCAAATAATTTACGGCTGAGACAATTCCCGATTCATTAAATTCAATATCATCATCACCGAAGAGCAAATACTCGGATTCTGTATTTGTAATTGCGGCATTTCGACTCTTTGCTACGCCACGATTCTTTAATTCAATGACTTTAACTTCAGTGCTGAAAGTCGGAAGTAATGTTGAATCTGGATTTTGAACTATAACTAGATTGCTTACCGAATTTAAAAACTTAATGTTCTTCGCCCGATTGGCTAAGGTTGAATAGCCGATTGTTAAAGGAAGTAGCTTATTCACTGTGAGTTCGCGCCCTTGCGAATCTCATTAATCCACTAGAAATATTTGAAAGGCCTGAATTTTGCATCCGAAGTCCAAAGAAGAGAACAATGGTATTTGATGGGCTAATTTCTCCAGTGAAACTGAGTGCAATCAAGGCACCAAAAAGAATCAACATTGCTAAACCGGAGATCAAAATTCCAGTTTCACCTGAGCGAATTCGAGTTCTGATCTTTATTGCACTTGAGATGTGCTCTTTGCGTTCTTTCGCCTTCACGAAGCTGCGTTGTGACTTAACTTGTTTTCCGTAAATTCTTCCTAGAACTTGCAGCACTATTGCAACAACAGCAATATTTAGTAGCCCAAATTTCCAATTCAAAAAGGTGAAGAAAACAATAACTACACCCATCTGAGTGAAGATGCTCAGCAAAGTAGTTAACTCGAAAGCTTGTGCCCAACGCCAGTTCTCTTTATTTCGTTGGATTTTTTTCTCTGATGCGCTAAAAGCTTTTTCAAAGACATTTATCCGATAAATCCGCTGAAAATAGTGGCCTGCTCTTGTTCCACCAAAAAATATAAAGAATCCGAGAACATACAAAATTATTTCAGTTGTTGATAACTCGCCTTCATGCAAAATTATTTGGGTAAACAACTTAGCTACTGCTAACTCAGAGACAGAAATAAATGCTGCTGTTAGAACAAGAATAATTAAGATTATCCGAAATTTTGCGGTCGGAAATAACTTCAGCAGGGAATCTTTGAAATGCTTAACCATTGTGCGCACGGGTTAATTATTCCTTAATTTAGCCGAAGATACGATTGCTGCGATATGTCCAATGGTCACAAATAGGGATATCGCAAGCGCGATTTCCAAAGATTCATTGAAAGTTCCAAAAATCGCTACATACATTGTGAATTCGATTGAATGGAACATCCGCTGTGCTGGAATGAAGTTGAATACCTTGCGAATTTTCCGGAGAACTCCTTTGACTGGCAGATTGATCCCAGCTTTATCCTGAATTTTTGGAAGACCTGAAAATGCTCGGGCCACATGGACCGCATCATTAAGCCCCTTATTTACAATAACTAATATTGCTAAGAGCGCCCCAAGAAATGGAAAGATAGAATTTGTGATTGGCTCGTTTGGCCAATTAGCAAGACGTAATCCAAAACAAATAGGAATTAAACCCTCAGCCAAATAATGTCCGAGCTTGTCCAGAAAGATACCCATCGGTGATTTTGTTTCGCGCCATCTAGCAACTTCGCCATCGCAGCAGTCAATCAACATCTGCAAGTGACTTAGGAATAACGCTAACGCAATGCCAACCCAGCCTTGGATAAGCAGTGTCGGTCCAATCGATGCACCAACAATAATCATTAACCAAGTAACGCCATTAGCAGTAATTGGAGTCCTCAAAAAAAGTCGGGTTAGATACGGTGAAATTCTTCGCTGATAAAGATCTGCAACCCAATGTTCTGATGTAGATCTACCGGTAACCGAAGCCGGTTGTGAAACTTCGCGGATCTGGCTGATGGTTGGTCTACTTGGACGTGTAGTCATGAATCACTAAACCTTTTCCTTGCGACTGAGAACCCATTGAGCTGAAGAGATGATAAAGAATAAGGTGCAGAAGTAATAAACCAGAATAGTTAGCGACCAGCCAAACCAAATCCATAGCGCAATTAAAAACAAGCGGCCAAAGATAAATCCACCTGCGATTGCTAGCCAAGCTGGCTTCTTCTCACCCTGAAGCGCGCGATACATATTGTCGTAATGGCTGAAAAGAATGGCGAGTAAAAGTAAGAAAGTTACTGATCGATCTAAGTCTGTTGTTACCGCAATTTGAATGAGAATTGCACCCTCAAGAAGTCGAAGCACAGATGGCATAAGCCAGTCAAAGCGATTGGTCGAGCCCTTGGACTTAATTGAATCAATCTGATCATCAATTAAATCTTTGTCTACGCGTTCTTTTGGCCAAGTTAAAGTTTTTTTGAATCGACCGCGGAAAACAAGCGCAATAGATATGAGCGAAAGAATAGGCATAACCAAGAAAGTTAATTTGGCACCACCAATGACAGAAGTAGCGCCAATAACTAGCCAACGCTCTCCGATCGGGAATTGCACAGCTTTCTTTGCCCAATATTCCAAACGACTCTTCTTTTCACGCTCTACAGAGATATATCCATCATTCTTTAGATCGAAATTAAGTGGTGCTAAATATGAGCTTCTTATTTTATTGATCCGGGCAAAGTTGTAGTCAGATAAGTGTCTAAATGTTTGAAACAACATCATTCCCATTGCGGGAATCCAAAGGTCGTGTCCGTTTTTTGCAGCCCCATAAGCAAGTGCAAAAAAAACTAAATACTCTTTTATTCGATCAGTTATCGCATCTAACCAGGCACCCAATTGTGAAAATTGTCGGGTATACCTGGCAAGTTCACCATCGACACAATCGATAATAATGCTGAGTTGAAGTAAGACGGCTCCGGTAAAAATTGCCCAGAAACTACCCTTGCTAAATTCATATGCAGATAACAATCCAATTCCGAATGAAATCAAGGTGACTTGGTTTGGTGTCATCTTTAACCGCACTGCTAGCCAAGTAAATAGCTTAGAAATTTTCCGCAGGAAGAAGACCGAAAAGAAGCCATCATTCGCACGGTTCGCTAGCTTGAGACGCAAGCGGGCATCATTAAGCGCTGCTATTTGATTTTGTGTTGCGGCGCGTTCGTTAGCATCTTTACTTCTAGTAAAAGGTGCCCCCGAAACTTCTGCTGGTGCAACTACAAGAGCAGCGCGAACCAGCGCGACAAGGATTAGATCAATGGCATTTCCCGAATGATTTGTATCTTTTACCTTTGAAAGAACTTCAATTATTTCATTCCTCTGGAATTGTGAAAGTCGGATAATTCCAAGGAATGTGTGATTGCCATGTCCGACTTCGTGATAGCCAGAACTAGCACCAGAGATTCGCCCCTGGCTTACTCGAGTCTCTCCATTTTTCAACTTTGCCACAAGAGCAGTTGTTACCGTTCTTGGGTAATCGGTCAATAGCTCTAGATGCGGTTTAGTTACTACGGAATCTACGTCGACAAGAAGCAAATCTTGATTGCTTGATTCAAATGCCTGGAGCACATCTGAAATCTTGGTGACCTGATCAATATCTAAGGTCCGAAGATTTGCAGCCATAAGCGGTAATCTATCGCGTCTGACGGGGAATATTTAGTAAAAGACGGGTTGGAAAGATAGAGATGGCTATTCAAGTTGTGATTTTGGCAGCAGGCATGGGAACGCGTTTAGGAAAACCTTGGCCAAAGCCGCTTACTGTTTTATCTGATGGCCGCTCGATTATGCAACAACAGATGGAGAATGTTTCGAAGGTCTTCGGAGATAAAGCTCGAATTACAGTTGTTGTTGGATTTAAACTTGAAATGATTATTGAAGCGCATCCAGATGCAAGTTTCGTATATAACGAAGTTTATGATCAAACAAATACATCAAAGAGTTTGCTCAAAGCTCTGCGTGCTAGCCAAGAATCTGGTGTCCTATGGTTAAACGGAGATGTTGTATTTGATTCAAAGGTTTTTGAACGTGTGGCAGACCGAATAAAAAATGAGAAATCTTTTGTCTGTGTAAATACATCAGCGACGGCTGAAGAGGAAGTTAAATACACGGTCAATGAAAAAGGATTTATTAAGGAACTATCAAAGACGGTTAAGAATGCGCTAGGTGAAGCAGTCGGTATTAACTTCATTTCTGCCCACGAGAAGGCCAATGTAATTACGCAATTAGAAAATTGCGCTGATCAAGATTATTTTGAACGTGGACTTGAACTTGCGATTGAGAAGAATGGCATCGAAATGGAGCCGGTAGACATCTCAGATTTGTTCGCAGTAGAGGTCGACTTTCAGGCAGATTTAGATCGAGCTAACGAAGGTCTTAAGTAGTTAATTCGCTACTTTAGAAATTCCGGCTTTAATTGCAGCTTCTACCTCAGATATTTTGCGTTCTGAAACTTTAATTTCATGGGTAAGCCTCTTGATTTCGGTTTCATCAATCTTGGGATTGATTGAGACCGGATTCAACTCAGCTACTCCAGCACCAAGTGCATAGTCCGAATATTTAATTCCATCACCATGAACATAATCTTCAAATCCATCGAACACCACTAGTGCGCAAGGAATTCCGTAGCTTTGGCAGGTAATCATTACGTGCATCGCACTTGTGACAACGCTGTCGTATTCATGAAGCTTTTCAATAAAGGCAACTACATCATTGGGATGCGAAATTTGAACTGAGAGTTCATCGTAGTTTTCAGCCAACTTAACAGGTGCTTGCAGGTGAGTGTGGTGGCGAATAAGTGCGATTCGACCATTGGTTTCGCTGCGAGTGAAAGGCAAAATTCGAGATAAAACAATGGCTGGATCACCAAAACTTTCAACCTTAGGTCCACCTGATTGTAAAAGCAGTTCAGCAGTATGTGGGCCACGAACCGATATGTAATCAGCCTTTGGGTTTAAGGCATGTTTGAAAGAACTTACGCCAGTGCCAACAACGACGGAGTTACTCTTAATGAATCGGCCAACTGACCCAAGGCTTACTAAATGCTTCCTGCGTGCTTGCGTCGTAAGGCTTTGGAAAATTATTTTAGAATCGGTGTAATGATTAAAGATGAATGGCGTTAGCCAATCGCCATAATTTCCAGGATAAGGATTTTCCCACCATGAAATTATTGTCTTCTTCTTGCTTGGCTTCGTTGAGTAGGCCAAGAAACTTGAGGCAACCTTAATTGCAGCAGTTTCATAGCGGTTGGGAAGAGTCTTGCGTTTGAAAATTTCAAGTGTTTCATTGAACTTCTTAAGGTTTCCGGCTTTTCCAGCTTTTACAAGTTCATGCACATTCTGGTTCGCTAAATTGTTATGCTTCTTTCCAGTTAGAAATCCGGTGATGCCCGAAGCGTCGACAATCATTCGAGCTTTTGCTGAGATGTTTTCAGGTAGTTTTTCTTCAATCAACTTGGCAAGATTCAGTAGATCTCGTTTTGGATTGAATTTTTTCTTTGCTTTGCTGCCCTTGTGTTGCGCTACTTTGTCTTTGAAATTTTCAACTTGTCCGCTAGAACCAAATCTGAAGAATACCTCGTGACTTTCTAGGGTCCCTGCTCCCTTATCTACTGCACAATTTGAGGGAATTATTTGAAACGTCATATTTGAAGAAGTTGCACGCCAGGCTTCTTCAAAGAAGAAGTCGTCTGTGGCTCGTACTGTTGCAACTGCTTCGAAATCTGCCGCCGCTTGAACCATTTTTCGAGCTTGTGGTGTGTTGTTAATTCCCCAGAAACATGGCTCCCAAAAGCGTCCACGATTTTCATAACCAATTTTATTTGGATTGCTAAATCCGCGCTGAAATCCAATAATGTCCGCTGTTGAGTTAAGAATAAAGTCCGGTAGCCTAAATAATTCGCAATCAACATCAATCCAGAAAACTTTTTTGTCAGGATTTGCTGCACACACTTCGGCTATGAATCCAACTTTCTTACGGCAAATGGCAGCCCAGTCTTCGCCCTCTTTTTTCGTGATTTCACGGAGGTCAACCGCAACACCAAGATCTTCTAAATTAGCTTTAAGCCTTGCTCCGTGGCTCTTGTAATAATCATCGCTTGTAAAGAATGAGCAGACAATCACGTTTGAAATCTTGATAACTGGCTTAGGTTTGGCTACTAACTTGGGCTTAAATTGGCTCTCGAGAGCGGCGAGAATTTCTCCGCCTTGATAATCCAGGGTGCTCATAGGGGGAAGTTAGCCCCCGAGTCTTAACTCCGATTTTTCTTTGAGAAAACTGAGAATTTACAGAAGATGAACTTTAGGTTTCATAACTTCAAAGGAATCTATTTAAAGCTTCTTTCGGATATCTCGCTTAATCATTTTCCAGAGAACTTTTGCTACGTAGCGGGTAGGTAACTTTTCAACCACTCGTAGATCCATCGCTACAAGCGCTTTTGCCGCTAAGTCAACTGGAATCATCGCTATCTCTGGATTCTCGCCAATCGGAATCTGGGCACTTTCAAATGAATCCAAATCACCTATTATTTTTATTCCCAGAGCCTTGATTTCTTCTACATTCTTCTTTGAAACGTTCTTTGCTATATCGACCGCCCATTGCGGGGTTAGCAATCTTGTTGCATCAGGCTCTGGAACCACTTTATTTGTTAGGTATTTAATGGATCCATTTCTGATGAAAGTTTCATAGTCATGCCAGCTTCGCTTCTTCGAGAACTTCTTATTTATTGTGTTTAGTAATGTGATTTCATCAAGAGTAAGCGAACGATTGCTATCTTGATCTAACTGCGGCTTTAAAAATCCTGGCTTCAGCGAGAGCAAGCTATTGAACTCTTGATACATAAAGTCCGGTTGCTTTTCATCAACCACAATTACGATGACATTCTCTTTCCCAAAGTGCTTGGCCCATTTGGCCAATACATCTGCATGCATATGCCGAACCCAGAAAGATGGAGTTATCGTTGAAACTCCGGGTTCATCGAGAATGGAATGTAGCCATTTTTCATAACTGCTTTTGATGCCTATTTTCAAATGTTGTTGATAGGCCGATGGAATTATCTTTAACAATGGCCGCAGAGTGAAGTAAATCTTGACATCACTACAAGCTAAATCTTTTTTAAATCTTATTATTTGCTCTTCACTAAGTTCGCATAAGAATTCTGAACTTATAAGTGCTGTTGATTTAGCCCGCTTAATCTGC
>Ga0164293_10003938_pt1 | contig 12699 bp, 10 predicted proteins | sample GEODES118metaG_FD_111487 | JGI IMG/M metagenome (GOLD analysis project Ga0164293, IMG submission 111487) | Eutrophic lake water microbial communities from Lake Mendota, Wisconsin, USA - GEODES118 metaG | ecosystem: Environmental > Aquatic > Freshwater > Lake | place: USA: Lake Mendota... | reverse complement strand
TATAGTTATATCTTTAAAAAGATACAATACTTCTAATGCGGGGGTGTTTGCCCAAGATACACAATTAAATTTTTATTTAGATTATACAGAGGCACTAAACAAATATACTGCTAATTATACCGCATTAACCGCAACAGATATTACAAAGAATGCGATTTGTAGCGTTACGGAATATTCTACATTTGTGACATTAGATAATCCTAGCACAATTATAGAAATAGGAGATCTGTTAGTTCATCCTAATATTTCAAAATTAATATACGTTACAAATGTTGTGGGTAGTCAAACATTAGAAGTAAGTGAGCCCCCGGGCACTTCTTTTGGCAGTCAAAATATTTCGTTTGTCAATAAGGCAACAAATCCTACTACAATTTTTACACAAGATACCGCAGTATTTTATAAAGCTGGATATTTTATTACATGCGTAAATCAAAAAATAGTACCGGATAAAAGAACTGCATATCCAACTAAGTTGATTGCATTTTTATCAGATCAACAAATTATTACAAGTGACGATGATCCTAGTTTATTAGATCCTGCATTGGAAAGTTCCAATTACTTTGCAGCTGGTGCTGATAGATTAAAAATTGATTTGAATTTAGCATCTTTAGACTTAGTAAATACTACAGAAGAAGACAAAAATTTAATACCGTTATTGGTTTTCAATAAAGGCAAAATTGAATATAATGTAGAACTTTCCAATGATGCAGAATTGGATAAAAAGTTAGCCGAAAGAACATATGACGAATCGGGTAGTTATGTTGTAGATCAATTTCAAATATCTGCAGATAATACATTAGAAGCAAACGTAGATATGAGATTTAAAATATCTCCGGGCAAAGCTTATGTCGGCGGGTACCAAGTTAAAACAGTTGATAGTACAGAAATTCTTGTACCTAAGCCCGGAGCAACTGAGACTAAATTGGGATTTAATGTTAATACTTCATACGGAAATTACTTTAGAGTAAACGGTTTAAGTAAAAAAATTATTTCTCCGTCGGATTTAGTTGCAAGCTCATTATTTTTAGAATTACACAATGTAGAAAATCCTACGTCAAGTGCTACTTTGGTTGGTACGATAACTTATAAAAATATAGAATATGATAGCTATATTGATTCTGTTACGGGAACTGTATTAAAATTATTCTTTCATGATTATTCGCCAGTTAAGGAAGGTGCTCCATCATGGGAAGAATGGGCATTTAAGTATAAAATACCTAGAAAAGAAGGTGAATTTATCGCGGATGAGTTATATACTACAAACGCACTATTAGGAAATTTTGGTCCTGCGAGTACTCCATATTATGGATTATTTAGAGAGCCGGATACGGAGGGTGTGGCATTTTGGCATTCTAGATGGAAGGCTGCAGGAGACGACATCTCAAAGATTAAAGAATCGTTTGCTCTTGCCCCTTCGTTTGGGGACATAGATTACGACAGAGTAAGAACAAATGCAAAAACATTTTTAGAAAGATTTAATAATAGTCCATTCTACGATGGACTATTAAATACTAGACAAATTCGAAGTATAGTGGGGGTTGCAAATAATTTAACAGCTCACGGTACAGCTGCAACATATGCAAATCCATTCTTTTATGCAAAAATTGCCCCTAGCGGAATTAATCCTAGCAGCGGAGAAGCAACATTTTTTGATAGTAATAAAGATACTACATCATTAATATCGCCCATTAGTAAATCATATATCAAAACCTTAGATAGATTAAATACAAATTATACTAAAGTTGTTTCAAGTGCAGTATTTTCTTCGGGGACACATTCAAGAACAATTTCCTATCCGGAAACATTTGCGTTAGGAGACGGAACAATTGCTGCTAGTACTGCAAGAGCAAACTTTATAGTATTAGTTAAAACCGGCGCAACGGCAAGTGTTCCATTGGGGGTATTTAACTTTGAAACTGGTACTGTGACAATTTCATCGGATGCTACTACCGTAACCTTTAATTTAGGCGATGCTACTTTTACTGGGCTTTGCGATATCGCAATGGTTATAGAAAACGATGATGTAGTCCCCAGAACTAAAACATTAGTTGAAAATCAAGCAGTAATTACAAACGTATCATTAGCAGAACTACCGTTCTCATTAGGCGTTTCGGATATTGTGTCGTTTAATGGTGTTTATAAAATTGACAATATTTCGAATACCTCATGGGCAGATTGGGCAACCGAATTTGGAATACCCGAAGCAGATGGAAGATATATTTCAGCGCAATTATATGAAACTAACGCATTATTAGGAAACTTTGGTATTCCAGCAACGCCTTTCTATGGATTATACAGAGAACCGGATACGGAAGGTGTAGCGTTTTGGTATAATAGATGGATAGCTGCGGGTGGCAACATTAATCCAATTAATGCAATTAATGCAATAAAAGAAGCGTTTGTACTAGCTCCGTCTTTCGGTACTACAGATTATGCTAGAACACGAACAAGTTCTAAAACTTTTTTAGAAAAAGATAATAACAGTCCTTTCTATGATGGGTTATCTTTTAAGTATCAGGGGCAATGGAATTCTACAACGTCATATACGTATGATGATCTTATAGTATATGGCTCTGCGGTGTATAAAGCTATTGCACCATCAACAAATGTGGCTCCAACAGATTCGCAGACCTGGATACTAATGCAACAGGAACCCGCAAGAGACTACAATTTAGATAATGGTCAACGAGATCAGTTCTACGATCATGGTACAATAACATATGTGAATCGAGATATAGAGGCGTTGCCACCAGGCCAAGTTTTAACTGTTGTAAGTTATTTTCAGCATACTGGCGAAGGACCTGTTACAGTAGAATCATATCCTGCAAATTTTTATAGCAGTATTCCTGTATATAGATCTGTGGTAGATGCAAAAACATATAATCTTAGAGATTGTTTAGATTTTAGACCAAGGCGCGTGGATGGGTCAAAATATCAAAACTTTGATACCGCAATTATTCCAAATTCAACTATAACAACTGAAGTCGATGTAACGTATTTTATAGGAAGAAAAGATAGAATTTATGTAACTAATACTCGTCAAAATTTTACTTCACCGTATGATAAATTTTATGTTGAAGTGGGTAAAGAATCAGTAAATCCGGAAGCAAGTGAGGATAATTCAGATTTAACAAAATTATCAATTGCAACATTAGATATTCCTCCGTATGCCATTAACGGGTTTGATGTTAAAATAACATATGAGGACAATAAACGATTCACTATGAGAGATATTGCTAAATTGGAAAACTTGGCAATAGACTTAGATAGAACTGTTAAATTGCAAACTGCAGAACTTTCAATTTTAAAGTCTATAATTTTAGATGAAGATCAAGAAACGGAACTATTAAAATCTGGTATTTTGGTTGAAAACTTTGATGACTTCAATACTGCGGATTTAGCATCGGGGTATTTTACTTGTGTATTAGATAATGATACTGGAGAGTGTTATCCGGGGTTTGATTCTTCAAATATTGATATGCAATTAGTTCAAGATACAGATGTTTTCTTATTTAATGATATCATAACAAAAAAATATGTAGAAGAAATTTATGTGTCCAATTTAGAAGCAAATTCTACTATCTCAGTTAATCCTGGTGGCATAGATGATGGTAAAGGTAGAGCTAAAATTTCTAAAAGTAATAGTTTTTCGGTTAATATGTTATTGACAGGTGCCGCTTTATATGGTTTATATGAGTATTTTAAAGGTGCATCTTGGTTAAGTGAATCGACTCTTGCAGTAGTATGGGAAAGTGCAAGGACGTTAGGATATACTGTAGTACAAACATTCACAACTATGGATGGTTTCTTAAAGATGGTATCGTGGCCGTATCGAGCTGTAACAGGCGGTATAGATTGGATATATGGATTGGCAAACGGTTCTTCTTCATTGACAGGAAGCGGAGGTATAGTATCCGCGGTTGGACAATCTGTGTTTGGTCCTGCGGCATGGGGAGCAATATCGGAAGGGTCTACGTTAATTGCAAATTCTTTAGCAAATATTTTTAATCAAACATTTAGTGCTACGTTTTCAGGGGTATCTACAGGTGTTGGGCTTATTACGTCGGGGTTAGTTACTGCAACTTGGGGGTCGTTGGCAGCAGGGGCTTCTAGTCTTGCAGCAGCAACTACAGGTATACCTATTTTAGGAACAGCATCTGCGGCCATAGCAAGTAGTACAGCTTCCATAACATCTGCATTATATGCGGCAGGCCCATTTATTCAAGTAGTTGCGGTTGTTGCTCTTACATATGCTGTGGTAAAAATTGGACAATATATTTGGAAAGGCATTAGGCGCTTATTTTCAGATGAACGAATGAAGGAAAATATTAGATTTAAGAAAAAATTACCTAACGGGTTAAGGTTATATGAATTCGAATATAAGAAACAATTTAAAGGTATTGCAGGGCACGGTAGGTATTTAGGATTTATGGCACAAGATGTGGAAAAACTATATCCAAATGCAGTAAAAATTGAAAGCAATGGTTACAAATCTATAAATTATTCTTTAATAGGAATCTAAAAAATGGCGACAACAAGTACTATTAGTACAGCTAAAACATTGAAAACAGATGTTCCGGTATATGCGGGATCCGAACTTATATCCTTCGCAGTATCTGAGATGCCACCTAGCATTAGAATTTATTCTTATGTTAACGGTGTCAATGTTACAAATTTTACCGGCCCAGTTACTACAGGTGCTTTAATTGCTGATCCTATTATAACAGATCAGCTAGGTACCGCAGTCGGGTATCTTTATATTCCTAGTACAGAAGGGCAATATAAATTTTTATCGGGTGAAATACGAATAACATTTGGTGATAGCCCTAACGGCGTTGCCGATTGCAAATATATTTCTGAAACTGTTTTAATGAATCATGGCTTAAATCTTGTAGATACTGAACAAGGTGGTACTATATCATTAAGACGAACTGAAAAATTTAGAACAGATAATACCGGATCGTCTGGAGATGCCAGTACAACAACCACAAGATTAGACCCTTTATCTCAGACGTTTTCTGTAGATGAAAGTGCATATCCGTTAGGACTTGTATTGACAGGTATTGCATTATTCGTATCTGCAATAGATGATAAATTTCCGTTAGGAGTAGAATTACGTCCTATGTCCGGAGGAGCCCCTTCGACTACAGAATACTTTTCCGGTACTTCTATTTTTATTGCACCAGCAAATATACCTGCGGTGCCAGTTCCAGGTCAAAATTATCAAGCAACAAATTTTACCTTTGATTTTCCGGTATACTTAAAACCTGGAGAATATGCATTTTGCGTAGTAACAAAATCATCAAAGTATACATTATTATCTGCAAAACGAGGTGATGGTAAAATTGTAAAAAATCCCTTTGCAGGAAAATTGTTCAAAGCACAAAATACCGGAAATTGGGTAGGTGATGATAATGAGGATTTAACTTTTTATCTTAGAAAAGCAAAATTTGAAACAGGTACATCTACATTTGAATTAATCTCCCCGGATATTAAGCAAATTGATTATAATAGAATTCGTCTACTATCTACCGATATTGCATTGGGCGATACTGCATTTGCAGAATATAAAATTGTAACAACTAACGATAGTACAAATCGAGAACAAAATGATGCAAAGGTAATAAATGCGGGTGACTCATTAGACATTGACGGAAGACAAAGTACAAGAGATCAAGGAGATATTAAACTTCAGATTTCAATAACAACAAAATCTCAAGACGTATCCCCGATATTAGACAAACAACTAATAAAATCGCAAGTATTTAGAACAAATATAACCCCATATACTACAAACATTTCTGATTCTGAATTAAATTCTAATAATGGTGACGCATTATCTAGGTATATTAGTAAAGTTGTCACATTAACAGAAAATTTAGATTCAACCGGGTTAGAAGTTAGAATGGAAGTTAATAGAAAAGTTGGGTCTGATATTGAAGTTTTTGCAAGAGTTATATCTAGAAACGACAAATCGTATACCGCCGGAATTGCTTCAAGACCATGGACTCGTCTTGCTTTAGCACCGGGGCAAACTAAATCGTTTGCTGGCACTGACGATACGATATTTACTCAAGAAATTTATAAATTGCTTGAGCCGGGGTTTGAATATACTGTAAATAAATCCTTATCGGATACAGAAGGACAGTCAACATCATATGATGACTTTTTTCAATATCAAATAAAAGTTGTTTTCTATGCGTCGAATCCTGTATATTTACCTAAAATAAGAAAATTAATTGCTACATCATTGATTGCTTAATATGAATAAACAATTTTTAATTATTGAAAACAATACGGATTACGTTAAGGATCCGGAGAATGGTGCTATTCTAAATACAAATTTAAGAATGGTGCAGGAATATAGAGAAAAAAGAAAACAAACTGCACGAGTTCGGGCTTTAGAAACGGAAATAAATATGTTAAAAGCCGAACTTGAAAAGATTAAAACCCATTTAAACTTAAGTTAAAACTATGCCAGTATCTAAGAACCTTTCAAATGTAAATGTAGGCACTACTCCTAATGCGGGAGATGGTGACATACTACGTGATGCTTTCATTAAGGTAAATGAAAATTTTAATTCTCTATATTCTGGGGGACAAATTTTTGCATATGGAAGCGATCAAAAACTTTCTCCTGGGTTTACATGGGCAAATGATAAAGATACGGGTATGTTTAGAAAAGCCCCAGGACAAATTGGCTTTTCTTTAAATGGCGTAGAGTCATTAGCAATAAATGAAGATGGCACAATTAAATGGTTTAATCAAGATTTAGCGACGCAGGGGTATGTAACTGCTCAGATAACAAATTTTACTGGCGGAGTAAGTGCGGCAAATATAGTAGTAACCACCGGTTCGGGCAATACTACAGTAACAATTAATGGGGTACCGGTTGTATCTGCATTACCTACTATTGGAAACCAAGAAGGTAGAATTGTTTTTTATACTGGAGATATATGGATATATTCAAGATATCCTATTGGTAACGGATCTGGTTTAGCAGCAAATCCAAGCATAGGTAGATTAGCCGGTTCAGATTTACGTTGGGATAAATTCCGAGGAACTACTGCATTTACTATTGGTACAATTAGACCGGTGTCTTCGCCCGAAGGTACTTTATTTTATGAAACAGGCAATTCTGCCGCATATGTATACTTATCCGGTACATGGAAAACTTTATCTAGCGTAATTGCCGGTACATCTCTTACAGGTATTGAAGTATTATTATCATTGCCCGCAGTAGGTGATGTTACAAATTTTTCAGGTAGAACTGTAGTAGTAAGCGGGGTTGCGTATATCTTTATTAGCGGAGCGTGGCAAACATTAGCTAGCTATGTATCTGGCGCAAGCGGTAGTGGCGGAATTGGGTCTGGTTCAACTCTACCATCTACGCTTTCTGCAAACGTAGGTGATTTATTTAGAAAAACTGGAACTAATGCCGGTTTATATATTTTTGATACTTCCACCTGGCGCACAATATCCGCATATACAGGTAATACGGTAATTGCGAGAGTACCTACATTATCCGCATTACCTTCAGATGTATCTACGTATAATGCTGGAGATTTAATTATAGTAGGCACAACATCCTACATTTTAAATACAACTAAAACTTCTTGGAATTTTTATTCGCCCGGAGTATCTGGTTCAGTTACCGGCATAGTATTAAATGCGGGGCAGGTTGGTAATGTAGAGTTGGCTTCAAACTCTGTTATAACTAGCAAAATTGCATCTAATGTTATCACAGGTAGTAAATTAGTAAGTAATACTATTACAACTAGAGAAGTTAGTGATTTGGCAATAACCTCTGCAAAGTTAGGGGCAAATTCCGTAATAACTACAAAGATACAAGATAATTCTATTACTGGTAATAAACTAGCAGCAAATACAATAGATGGCACAAAAATTGTTTCCGGTTCAATACAACGGGCACAATTGGCTCCTAATATATTTACAGGTGTATCGGTTAGTGCAAATAATTTATCAGAAATTTCACAGAGTTTAGGTACAGTAACTACCGGTATATTACGTTCAACCGACGGTAGAATGGTTATAGATTTGAATAGTAAGTTTATTAGAATAGAAATTTAATATGCTAGGTCATAATGTTCCTGATGAATTTTTTAAAGATTTAGAAAAAGAAAATAAATTATTTCTTAGCCAAAAAGAAGGCAAATTAATTTTAGCAGACAATACAAATAAAGCGGTTGTATTGCTATTAAAAAAAACAAATGCAGATGTGAATGTATTGACTTTTGAGGAACGAGAATTATTAAATTTTATAAAAATACCAATTATCACAATAGGTTCCTCTAAACATATATCGGAAATTTTTATACCGAATAGGTATTTTGAGAATGCCGAATTAGAAAATAGGCCATTTTTACATGGGCTTTTTGATTGTTATACGTTGATACGAGATTATTACAAAAGAAACTTTGATTTGTATTTACCTACAAACATACAAAGAAATTGGGAATGGTGGGCGCAGGGTGAGAATTTATATGTAGATAATGCAAAAGATTATTCGTTTGAAGAAGTATCTGATATACAAAAACATGACGTTTTAATTATGAAGATAGGTAGCTCTATGCCAAATCATGGGGCAGTATATTTAGGTGAGGGAAAAATTTTGCATCATTTAGCAGGAAGATTTTCTACTACACAAGATTTGACGTTAAGTTATAAACAAAAAATTGCAGTAATCTATAGAAATAAAATATTAAAAAATGTCGACTAATGTTTTTTGGGCAGGTACAGTTTCCGGAAGAAAGATAGTATCTATCTTTAATAATCCTACGGGACAAACGGGTAGTAATACCCCTTTAAGCAATCCGTTAAATAATTTAGATAGAGTATATTTTGATACTCGGTTTGAGTATTTTAATATTTTATCAAAAACTAATTTTGTGCAATCATATTCTAATATTGAGGTAAACACAGATGAAAATAACAAAAAAGGAAAAAGCGCGCCTAATTTTCCAAATCGGGGAACTACTATCCATACAATAACAAATCATAATTTTGGATTTGTCCCATGTGCAATATTGTTAGATTCAGATACGAATGAGATTATAGGTGCAAATACCTTTGTGCAAAATTTAAATAATAATGCTTTTAGATTAGCAACATTAATGATGGATAGTACAAAATTTTATATTAAAGAAGAATACTTTGTTAGAATACAACCGTTATCGTTTGTAACTAAAAGATATACAATATTGGCATTTAACAATATTGCTAACGTACCAACTATATAATATGTCCAACGTATACCTGTTAAATGCATCGGAAAATTTAGTAACACTTGGAAATGTATTCAGTACAGAAAGAAGTTATCTATACAAAAATATAGATCAATTTACAAATTCTGCAAGTTATTCTTTTACCAAAACATTGTTATCTGCTGATTTGCGAGTTTATAGAGAAACCGCAAAAGGCATTTCTTTAACAAAATACTCAGACATACAAACTCGAGAAAATTTAGGCGAAGATATTCCTACTAAAGGTCCGTTTATAGAAAATTATTCTGTAAATGGTTTATTAGATATTAATTCATTTGTCAATCTTTTACTTATAGATAAGCCTCCTGTTAGGACTGGCTTTTTTGATTTCTTTATAGGTGGTTATACTTTTTCAGGATTTATCACTAAATTAGATCAATATATACATTACAATTGGCAAGAAGTTGCGGGAAAATATAATTATGTAGAGCAGCCTACGTCACTAGGATATGGTATAGAAATAAGTAAAAATTCTTTATACAGATCCGAATTACAATCGAACGGAACTTATATAATATTTCCAACGGAATTAAATATATTCCTACAAAATTTAAATGGCAATGAGGAAATAATATCTACATCGTCTGTTGCAAACCCTAACAGTTATTTAAATACTATACCAGGGCTACCGGGAGATACTGCAGATTCATTACCAATTAGTTTGTTTTATATTTCAACTGCAGATGATTTAAGATATATAGCAAGCTATTCGGATTTAATACTTTCATTAGGGGCGGATCCTGTATCAGGGCAAATACATTATGCCAATCAGCGGGCAGACAGAACAATAACATTTGACCCAATTGCGTATCTTAACAAATATTCTGATATACGAAGTTTATATGGTTACGACACATATAATGCAACAATACATTATATAACTACGGGTTATTCTCAAGGCAGAACATTAACTGAAGCTAGTGCAGAAAATTCATTAGAAGGTGGACTATATGATGAGAGGGCGGGGGCGATTACGTTAACAGATACAAATATAATTTGGCCGTTGGGAGAAACTTTGGTTGGTCAAGGGGCTGCATTAACATACAAATATAATATTAAAAATTATTTTTTTAATTCTGCACTTAATATTAATTCGAATCTACTTTACCTTGGAGTGCAGTAATGGGTATTACTTTAGAAAAAGATAATTTTAGTATAACTAATAGTGCCGGCGATCTTAAGTTTTCTTTAGATAGAAGAATGCCCCATATATTATACAATATTCCGGGTGTACTATCTATACCAACAGTATTAGGAGCCGACCCGAATGCTACCTATGTCAATAGAACTGACGAATTTATATTGATAAATAATTCAACCATCACCGATCAAAATTATTTTTTAATGCCGTTTTATACTATTAACGGTGGAGTTTCGGATTCCGGAGCATATGTAGTTAGCGGAACGGGGTCAACTATTGTGCGTGTAATACGACAGCCTAGTACGGGATTATTATTGGGATCTAGTATAATAACTACAGTTGTAGAATCAGGTGTATTAAAAATTGTATGTAAAAATAATTTTGATAGACAAGGGTATAACACCATAGAAGGTGATGCAATTGTAAATCTTGCGTATAGAGTCTATTATGGTAGATTTAAATAAGGGGCAATAATATGAGTTTAAACATAACCAATGTTGCAGTAAATTACTTTGAGGATGTAACTAAAGTTACTGTGGAAGTTTACGAAATGCGAGGATCTATAGAACGCCTCACTGATAAATTATTGATAACGCTACAAGGTAAATATCAACAAGTGGATGACGTTCTATTAGATATTATTGGAAAAGAAATGATAAAAAACGGATTCGAATACGCACCAACTGTAAACTAAAATGGCAACAACAAAAAATTTAATTATTGATCAAGGAAGCTCTTTTACCGAATATATAGAATATTTGGATAATAGTAAAAATCCTATCTCATTATCTGGGTATACTATTGCTAGCGAAATGCGAAGATCTTTTCCTGCGGCAAATTCTATAGTTTTTACTTCAACTATTATTGACGCAGCAAATGGCAATGTGCAAATATCATTAGTTGCATCGACAACTGCGAATTTGAAATCAGGTAGATATTTATATGATATGCTTGCTACGTCAGGCAATACTGTAATAAGAATAATAGAAGGCATTGTCACGGTTAATCCAGGGGTAACACATGTCTAAAGTAACATCTAAAGAAGGGTAGGAGCAAATTATGACTAATGGGGCAACAGGAGCAACAGGAGCAATCGGCGCCTCCGGATTCCGAGGTAACATGGGATTGACTGGCGCCACCGGATTAACGGGGTTGACCGGTACTGCAGGCGCTCGAGGTAATACAGGATTAACTGGTGCTACAGGTATTCGAGGTCCAATTGGATTACGAGGTAGTATGGGCGTTCAAGGTCCTGCCGGATTAACTGGTGCTACAGGTATTTCAGTAACCGGTGCTGCAGGTGCTCGAGGTAGTACAGGATTGACTGGCGCTACAGGTATTCGAGGCGCATCCGGATTCCGAGGTAACATGGGATTAACCGGTGCTACGGGCATTCAAGGTATTCAGGGCGCCACCGGCGCCGGTGCTACGGGTGTTCGAGGGGCAACCGGGCTTAGAGGTTTTACGGGTCTTAGAGGATTGACCGGTGCACCGGGTATAACATATACAGTAACAAATTTAGATGGCGGCAGCGCAACAACAATATATGATACAATTAATTTTAATGTGGATGGCGGTACTGCATAGATCCATATATAATAAGAAATCCTTTAACGGAGACGTAACACAAAATGGCTAACAAAATACAATTAAGAAGAGATACATCTGTAAATTGGGCAAATACTAATCCAATTTTATCTCAAGGAGAACCTGGTTTAGAAATGAACACGGGTAAAATAAAATATGGAGATGGCTCTAATACTTGGAATTCTCTTGAATATGCAACAGGTGGAACCGGAAGTGGTGTAACAGGCGCCACTGGGGTTATTGGATTAACTGGTGCTACCGGTCCGGCGGGGCCTGCCGGCAACGCAAGCGTAATTGGATCTACAGGATTAACCGGAAACGTGGGAGCAACAGGAGCAGGTGCAACAGGCGCAACCGGAGTTCAAGGAGCCACCGGCAGCGCCGGTGCTGCAAACTTATCAGTAATTGCACAAAGTCTTATTCCTGTTTCTAGCGATCTATATGATTTAGGTTCTTCGAATGTCGTATGGCGTACTGCATATGTTGCTCAAATAAGAACAAATGATGTAAAAGATTTTACTGGAAATTCATTAGTTGGTGTAACCGGAGCAACAGGCCCAGCCGGGGTAGGTAGCACGGCAAATGTAACCGTTTCTAATAGTGGCAATATTAAAATAGGCTCATTTGCCGGGTTGTCCGCGCAAGGGGGTCAAGCTATTGCAATGGGGCTTGGCGCGGGGCAGTTTA
>Ga0164293_10003937_pt1 | contig 12701 bp, 9 predicted proteins | sample GEODES118metaG_FD_111487 | JGI IMG/M metagenome (GOLD analysis project Ga0164293, IMG submission 111487) | Eutrophic lake water microbial communities from Lake Mendota, Wisconsin, USA - GEODES118 metaG | ecosystem: Environmental > Aquatic > Freshwater > Lake | place: USA: Lake Mendota, Wisconsin... | reverse complement strand
GCGATGATCTGGATGTTGCTGGGCGCCGAGTTTCTCGGATTGTTGCTCGTGCTGGTCTACGTCGGTGCGGTGATGGTGTTGTTCCTGTTTGTGGTGATGATGCTTGACGTCAAAATGGAAGAGTTGCGTACCCAGATCAAAACCTACCTGCCGATGGGTTTGATTGTTGGCTTGATTATGGTGGTCGAGATGTCTTTTGTGCTCGCGACCTCCTGGGGTCAGGTCGGCCCTGCCGCGGAGATGGGTGATGATTACAACAACTCCCGCGCGCTTGGTGAGTTGATGTATACCGAGTATGCCTATGCGGTCGAAGTCGGTGCCGTCTTACTGTTAGTCGGGATGATCGCCGCGATTTCCTTGACCTTGCGTAAGCGCCGCGATGTCAAATACAACGATCCCGCCGCCGCTGTGCGAGTCCGAGCGGCCGATCGCGTTCGGCTCGTTGACCTGCCAAGTCAGGAAGCCGTCAACGCCAAATCGGGAGACAAAGCATGATGACGTTGACACTTCCACATTTCTTGGTGCTTGGCGCCATTCTGTTTGCGATTGGCGTATTCGGAATCTTTTTAAACCGTCGCAATTTGATTGTCCTATTGATGTCGGTTGAACTGATGTTATTGGCGGTCAATATGAATTTCGTTGCGTTTTCCACCTGGATGGGTGACGAGGCGGGTCAGGTCTTTGTGTTTTTCATCCTGACGGTGGCTGCAGCCGAGGCTGCGATTGGTTTGGCAATCTTGGTATTGCTGTTCCGTAATCTCAACACAATCAATGTTGACGAACTTGACCGCCTAAAGGGCTAATCGGGATATAGAAGAATATGTTTAGCTCACCGAGTCTCTATTTAGCCATCGCACTGGCTCCTTTGCTGGGCGCTGTGTTGGCGGGCCTGTTCGGTACGGGTTTCCTTGGTCGTCAAGTGGGTCGACGCACTTCCCACATGATCACCATCGCACTTGTCGCGTTCTCCGCGGTGGGTTCGGTGTTGGTGCTCTTGGATGTGCTCAACGGATTGCGTTACGACGGCACCGTCTACACTTGGATGATGCTCGGTCAGGCCAAGCTTGAAATCGGCTTTTTGATTGACCCGTTGTCAGCACTCATGATGGTAGTCGTGACTTCAGTCTCGCTCATGGTGCATATCTATACGATCGGTTACATGTCAGAAGATCCTGGCTACCAGAGATTCTTTTCCTACATTTCTTTGTTTACCTTCTCCATGCTGATGCTGGTGATGGCCAACAATATGGTTCAGCTGTTCTTCGGTTGGGAAGCCGTAGGCTTAGTGTCTTATTCGTTGATTGGCTTTTGGTATACAAAACCCACTGCGATTTTCGCAAACATGAAGGCCTTCTTGGTCAATCGTGTGGGTGACTTCGGTTTTGTCTTGGGCATTGGTCTGCTGTTTGCTTATGCTGGCACGATGCACTACGGCGACCTCTTTAAGCAGGCCGATGATCTGGCAAAGAACACCTTGCCCGGCACGGACTGGATGTTGCTGACCGTGGCGTGTATCTGCCTGTTTATTGGTGCGATGGGTAAGTCTGCGCAGGTCCCTTTGCATGCGTGGTTGCCAGACTCGATGGAAGGTCCTACGCCTATTTCTGCGTTGATTCACGCAGCGACCATGGTGACGGCTGGCATCTTCATGGTGGCTCGCTTTTCTCCTCTGTTTGAGCTGTCGGACGTGGCCTTGTCGATGATTATCATCATCGGTGCGATTGGTGCGTTGTTCTTAGGTATCTTGGGCATCATTCAAAACGATATCAAGCGCGTCGTAGCGTATTCCACGCTTTCGCAGCTGGGCTACATGACGGTCGCTCTGGGCGCCTCTGCATACTCGGTCGCGATTTTCCACCTCATGACGCACGCGTTTTTCAAGGCGCTGTTGTTCTTGGGAGCGGGTTCGGTGATCATCGGGATGCATCACGATCAAGATATCCGCAATATGGGTGGACTGCGCAAGTACATGCCGATTACGTGGATCACGTTCCTGATCGGTACCTTGGCGCTTGTCGGTACTCCGTTCTTTTCGGGCTTCTATTCCAAAGAACACATTATCGAAGCAGCTGCGGCTTCGACCGTTTGGGGCGCAACATTTGCACAATACGCGGTCTTGATTGGTGTGTTTGTGACGTCCTTGTATTCGTTCCGGGTGTATTTCTTGGTGTTCCACGGTAAAGAACGCTTTGATACTTCGGGTGGGCATGACCATGCCGCGCACGCCGGGCATGCCGGTCACGGTCATGATGATCATGGCGATGCGCATGGGCATCATGGCGGTGTACCTCACGAATCCCCCTGGGTCGTCACCTTGCCGCTTGTGCTCTTGGCGATTCCTTCTGTGGTGGCCGGTGCCTGGTTGTGCGATGCGCTGCTCTTTGGTGGTTACTTCAAAGATACGATCGTTGTGCTTTCTCAGCATCCCGCCATGGCAACGATTGCTAAAACATGGCATGGTTGGGTGGCGTATGGTCTCCACGCGTTTGTGACTGTGCCTTTCTGGCTCATGATCGCGGGTGCTGTCGTGGCCTGGTACTGCTACCTGATTAATCCAAAAGTACCCGCTGTGATCCAGAGCAAGCTCAAGTTCATCAACTGCATACTGGAAAACAAGTACTTTTTCGACTGGTTCTATGAGCAAGTCATTGCGCGCGGTTCCCGCATGTTGGGTAAAGGACTCTGGCAACGTGCCGATCGTGGCTTGATTGATGGCTTGCTGGTGAATGGTTCGGCAAAGGTGGTCGGCGCGATTGCGGCCGTCACCCGACGCTTGCAGACTGGGTTTATCTACCATTATGCATTCGCGATGATCATCGGCCTGATGGCGGCGATCACCTACATTATCTTTGGTATCAAATGATGGCGAGCGAGATGGCTTCTTTTTCTACCCCTTGGCTCACGCTTTCGATTTTTGTTCCGATCGTTTGCGGTTTGATTGTGCTGGCACTGGGTCGGGATGATCGTCCTGGTTTGACGCGCAGCCTATCTTTGATCGGCGCTATCGTCAGTTTTCTGGTCACGATCCCTTTGTATTTAGGTTTTGATAGCTCGACGGCTGCAATGCAGTTCGTTGAGAAATCGATTTGGATCGAAGCGTTCGCCGTGTATTACCACTTGGGTGTTGACGGCATCTCCTTGTGGTTTGTACTGCTGACGGCATTTATTACGATCATTGTGGTGATAGCCGGCTGGGAAGTCATTACCTCGCGCGTCTCGCAATACATGGCAGCCTTCCTGATTTTGTCAGGCTTGATGATCGGTGTGTTTGTCGCGCTCGATGGCTTGCTGTTCTACATCTTCTTCGAAGCCACGCTGATTCCGATGTACATCATCGTAGGCGTATGGGGTGGACCGAATCGCGTTTATGCTGCGTTCAAGTTTTTCTTGTATACCTTGATGGGTTCGTTGCTGACCCTAGTTGCTTTCCTGTATCTCTGGAACGCTTCGGGTGGTTCATTCGATATCCTGACTTGGCACACGCTGCCCTTGGAGTCAACGCCACAACTCTTTATTTTCTTTGCTTTCCTTGCGGCTTTTGCGGTCAAGATCCCAATGTGGCCTGTGCACACGTGGCTACCTGATGCCCACGTGGAGGCGCCCACGGGTGGTTCGGTGGTGTTGGCCGCCATCATGCTTAAACTCGGCGCCTATGGTTTTCTTCGTTTGTCCTTGCCGATCGTACCTGATGCCGCGGCAAGCATGGCGGGCTTGATCATTACCTTGTCATTGATCGCTGTTATTTACATCGGCTTGGTTGCATTAGTCCAAGACGATATGAAAAAGCTGGTGGCCTACTCGTCTATTGCTCACATGGGTTTTGTGACACTGGGCTTGTTTATTTTTAACACTGCAGGTGTTGAGGGCGCGATTGTTCAGATGGTGTCCCACGGCTTCGTGTCAGCCGCGATGTTCTTGTGTATCGGGGTGCTGTATGACCGGGTGCATAGTCGACAGATCGCTGATTACGGTGGTGTGGTCAATACCATGCCCAAATTTGTGACTTTCTTTGTGTTGTTCTCCATGGCGAATGCTGGTTTGCCAGCGACGAGCGGTTTCGTGGGCGAGTTCATGGTCATCATGGGCGCAGTGGAATACAACTTCTGGATTGGCTTGTTAGCTGCGACGGCGTTGATCCTTGGCGCAGCCTATTCGCTTTGGATGGTCAAGCGCGTAGCCTTCGGCGAGGTTGCGAATGACCATGTCAAAGATTTGCAAGACTTGTCCTCCCGCGAGTTCGTGATGCTTAGCATCATGGCGATCGCGGTGATTTTTATGGGTGTTTATCCCAAGCCCTTTACCGACGTGATGCACGTTTCGGTTGAAGCCCTGTTGCAACACGTGTCTATTTCAAAACTGTAAGCCTCGCCATGATGCAATCCCAATTCGATTTCGCCCTGGCCGCACCAGAAATTATTTTACTGGTGTTGGGTATGGTCATCCTGATCCTGGATGCGTTTAGCCAAGCACCGCGCCGCACACTGGCTTATGGGTTGTCGCTCCTGACGCTCGCGGTGTTGACGGTCGTTTCCGTGTTTCAACTTGCTAACGGTATGGTCGGTGAGACGTTCTCCGGTCTCTATGTGGCAGATCCGTTCGCCCATATTCTTAAAATTGCCTCTTACATTGCGGTAGCGCTGACGCTCATTTACGGCCGTGAGTACATCCAGTCGCGCGATATGTTGCGGGGTGGGGAGTTTTACGTCTTGGTGCTGTTTGCGTTGCTGGGTCAGATGGTGATGATTTCGGCAGGTAATTTCCTGACGATTTATCTGGGCCTGGAACTGATGTCGCTCGCGTTGTATGCCTTGGTAGCCATGCGTCGTGACCATGCGCAGTCCACAGAGGCTGCGATGAAATATTTCGTGCTTGGTTCACTCGCCTCTGGCTTTATGCTTTACGGGATGTCCATGATGTACGGTGCAACGGGCAACCTGGATCTACGCAATATTGCTGATGCAGTGGGTTCAGGACAAATCGAATTCTTACCTTTGGCTTTTGGCGTGGTCTTTTTGGTGGCAGGGTTAGCGTTCAAATTAGGTGCTGTGCCTTTCCACATGTGGGTGCCCGATGTCTATCAGGGCGCACCGACTGCAGTCACTCTTGTTTTGGCTGCAGCGCCCAAGCTCGCGGTGTTTGCGATCGTCGTGCGGATGCTCATCGTGGCCTTTGCTGATTTGGCCGTGCATTGGCAGCCTATGCTGCTGATCTTGGCGGTGCTGTCTCTCGCGATCGGTAATTTGACCGCGATCATGCAAACCAACTTTAAGCGTATGTTGGCGTATTCGACTATTGCCCACATGGGTTTTGTGATGCTCGGCTTGGCCTCGGGTTCGCTGGATGGTGACATTCAGGCTGATACGTCCGCCTATGGCTCGGCATTGTTTTATATGCTGACCTATGTGTTAACGACGCTGGCCAGCTTTGGCTTGATCATGTATCTATCCCGCGAAGGTTTTGAATGTGAAAACATCGATGACCTCAAGGGTTTGAACCGTCGCAGTCCTTGGCTCGCCGCCATGGTGCTCATCCTGATGTGTTCGTTGGCCGGATTGCCGCCTTTGGTCGGCTTTGATGCCAAGCTCTTGATTTTGCAGGCTTTATTGCAGTCGGATCGACTCTGGCTCGCAGTGGTGGCGGTGTTGTTCTCGCTGATCGGAGCCTTTTATTACTTGCGCGTCATCAAGGTGGTGTATTTCGATGAGCCCGCCGAGCAGGTGACATCTGCGCCTGCGATGGGTTTGGTGCCAAACGGATTATTACTTATCAATGGTTTGTTGGTGCTGATTCTTGGTTTGATGCCAGGCGCGTTGATCGCCTTGTGTTTGCAGGTGATGCACATTACGCTTTCTTACTGAGGTCTCTAGCAAGCTGAGCATGCTTGTTGGTCTCCAAAGAGGTCATGATCGATGAATCAAACGGCGGCAATCTGGTTATTGATTGTTTTAGCGTGTGTCGCAGCAAATTTACCTTTCATCAATGAAAGGTTGTTTGCGGTCTTTCCGATTAAACAATTTGCCAATGGCATCAAGCCTTTTTGGGTGCGCGTGTTTGAGTTTTTAGTTTGGTATGGCGTGATCGGATTGCTTGGCATGCTGTTTGAGCGCATGATTGGCAACAGCTTTAACCAGCGCTGGGAGTTTTACGTTACAGCACTCAGTTTATTTGTTGTCTTGGCCTTTCCGGGCTTTGTGTTGCGCTATTTGCTCAAGCGCAATTAGCCATCACAGGTTTAATTCTCAAACCAATTCAACACGCCATCGAGGCCTGAGACATTGAGCGCATAGCGCGCCTGCGCACGCACAACGGGCTTGGCCCGATAAGCGACTGAGTATCCAGCTAATCCAAGCATGCTGAGGTCGTTCGCGCCATCGCCGATCGCAATGATTTGCTCGGGCTTGGCTCCAAGCCCCTGCGCGAAGGCTTGCAAGGTATCAGCCTTGCCTTGCGCATCCAAAATCCTGCCTTTGACCTGACCCGTCAGGATCCCGTCGCTCTGCTCGAGAACGTTGGCGTGTGCCGCATCGAGGCTGAGGAGATTTTTAAGTTTTTCGGTAAAAAACGTAAAACCACCGGAGACGAGTAGGACTTTCAAACCTGCTTGATGCGCTGTTTTAACCAGCTGTTCGGCGCCGGGGTTTAAGCGAAGTTTTTGCTCGTAGACCGCTTGCAGAACCTCGGTCGATAGGCCTTTTAAAAAGGCAACGCGACGGGTCAGACTATCTGAAAAATCCTTGATTTCTCCGCGCATCGCCGCTTCGGTGATGCTGGCGACTTGTTCTTTTACTCCACCAAAAGCGGCGATTTCGTCGATGCATTCAATGTTGATGAGGGTGGAGTCCATGTCCATCGCCAATACTTTACAGTCGGTCAGGCGCGCACCGGCATTGACATAGGCACAATCGACATTGACACGTTCGCCCCAGAGGCGGACTTCTTCCCGGATGGAGGCCTCAGCGTTCACACCTAAAATGCGTGCGGCTGTGCTACCTAGACGCTGAACGCCAGAGGCTTCTGCAATCGCCGCGGCGTGTTCAATCAACTCCCCTGAGAGGGCTGGCGACTGTATGACAAGGTTTTGAGTGGTCATAGAAGCAGTGAAGAAGGATGGGTCATGAGGATGAGGTTTTAAAAATCTAACGCTTTAATCTAACGCTCTAATGTAGCGCCCTAAGAACGCCACGCGCGGCGTCGAAACGTGCGGCGACATCGGAGGCTTTAATTTCAATGCGTAGCTTGTCCTGTCCTGAAAAGCGAATATGGCGCTGTTTTTGAACGAGTTCAATCAGTTTAAGCGGATCTACCGGAGTATTTTGTTTGAAATGCAGGACGATTTGTGTTTCGCTCGCATCGATTTTTTGCAAGCCTAGGGGCAGACCCAGCAGTCTAAGTTTATGCGTTGAAATCAACGTACGGGTGGGTTCTGGGAGCTTGCCAAAGCGATCAATCAACTCTTCTTGGATGGCAATGAGATCGTCGTCGTTCTTGGTGTTCGATAGACGTTTGTAAATGGACAGGCGTGCGTGCACATCGCCGCAATAGTCGGCCGGCAACAAGGCGGGCGCATGCAGGTTGACTTCGCAACCTGCGCTAAAGGGAGCATCTAGATCGGGCTCGACACCAGCTTTCAAAGCGCGGACTGCCTCGTTGAGCATGTCGTTGTACATCGAGAAACCGATTTCTTGAATGTTGCCGGATTGCGATTCGCCGAGAACCTCACCGGTGCCGCGAATTTCCAGGTCATGCATGGCCAAAAAGAAACCAGAACCGAGCTCTTCCATCGCCTGAATGGCTTCGAGTCGTTTCTTGGCGTTTTTCGTGATCGCGTCTTCGCCAGGGGTCATCAGATAGGCATAGGCTTGATGGTGCGAGCGCCCGACACGACCGCGTAGTTGGTGTAATTGCGCGAGTCCGAAACGGTCAGCCCTGTGAATGATAATGGTGTTGGCACTCGGCACATCAATACCGGTTTCAATAATCGTCGTACAAAGCAGAACGTTGAAACGTTTTTGATAAAAACCCTTCATGACTTGTTCGAGATCGCGCTCACCCATTTGGCCGTGCGCCACGGCAATGCGGGCTTCGGGCACGAGTTCTTCGAGTCGGGCACGTCGGTTGTGAATCGTATCGACTTCGTTGTGCAAGAAATACGCCTGTCCGCCGCGTTTAAGTTCGCGAAGTAGTGCTTCGCGCATGGTGCTGTTGTCTTCGCGACGCACAAAGGTTTTAATCGCAAGACGTTTTTGCGGCGCGGTGGCAATGACAGAAAAGTCACGGATACCCTCGAGAGACATACCCAGGGTGCGAGGAATCGGGGTCGCGGTCAGCGTCAAGACATCAACCTCGGCGCGCAAGGACTTGAGTGCTTCTTTTTGTCGCACACCAAAGCGGTGCTCCTCGTCAATGATGACTAGGCCCAGGCGCTTGAACTGTACATCCTTGGACAGGATTTTGTGAGTCCCAATGACGATATCGACGGTGCCGTCTGTGATGCCTTCGATCGCACTTTTGACTTCTTTGGCGGAACGAAAGCGCGACAACTCGACGACCTTGACAGGCCAGTCCGCGAAACGATCTGCGAATGTCTGGGCGTGTTGTTCGGCAAGTAGCGTGGTTGGGCAGAGCAGTGCGACTTGTTTGCCATTGGCAATCGCGAGGAAAGCCGCGCGCAAGGCGACTTCGGTTTTACCAAAACCGACATCGCCACAGACCAAGCGATCCATCGGACGACCTGAGGTCATGTCTTCGATCACGCATTGGATCGCGGCCGCTTGATCGGCAGTCTCGTCAAAGCCAAACCCTTCGGCGAATAAATCGTAATCAGATAGCGGGAGCTTGAAGGCAAAGCCTTGGCGCGCTGCGCGCTTGGCGTAGAGGTCCAGCAGTTCGGCTGCGGTGTCGCGCACTTGCTGGGCGGCTTTGCGTCGTGCCTTGTCCCATTGGCCGGAGCCCAGGAGATGCAGAGGTGCTGACTCGGAGTCGGTGCCACTATAGCGGGCAATCACATGCAGTTGGGAAACGGGAACGTAGAGGGTGGTTTTATTGGCGTATTCGAGAAAGAGAAATTCCATCTCGCCTTCGCCCATGTCCAGATTGACCAGGCCGTGATAACGACCAATACCGTGCTGTGCGTGGACAAAGGGATCGCCTTCGCGCAGTTCGGAAAGGTCCCGCACCATTGCTTCGACGTTGCTGGCTCGCTCTTGATCGCGTTTGCCTCGCCTAGCTGTGCCGCCGTGGCCCGGGTACAGATCGTTTTCGGTTAAAAACAATAGGCCTTGAGCCGGGACGGCAAACCCCGTCGCCAGTGGCGCGACAGTAATACCAAAGTGAGCATCCCCTTGAAGAAAAAGCGCGACCGATTCAGTTTGAGCATCGGGTGCAAGGTTATGCTCTGCCAGCATTTGCACGATCGTTTCACGCCGTCCATGGGAGTCCGTACACAACACAATGCGTCTGGGGTGATCGCCTTGAATGTCGCTTGACCGCGTTGACCCCGTTGAGCGCGTCAGCAGTTCACGCAGTTTGGCGAGAGGATCTTCGGCTCGCCTAGAAATGCCAATATCAGGCGCGGCGGCAAAATCCGGATGTGTATGGTCTGCGGTGAGTGCGAGTCTGGGAAAGTCTTTGAGGTGCTCGAACAGCGTTTCATTATGTAAAAACAGCGTCTCTGGGGGAAGCACCGGACGCTCGCGATCGCTTTTTAAAAAGTTGTACCGTGTTGCCGTGTCCTGGGTAAAACGTCGCATGGCATCGTCGATATCGCCAAGCGTCACGATGATGGTTTCGGTTTTTAAATAATCAAAGAGCGTCGCGGTCTGTTCAAAAAACAGGGGAAGGTAGTATTCAATCCCTGCGAACGCAATGCCATTGCCCATATCGCGATAAGGCAAGGCGCGCGAGGGATCGCCCTCGAAAACTTCGCGAAAAGTCGCCCGAAAATGATTACGTGCGGCTTCGTCCATCGGAAATTCGCGTCCGGGCAGGAGCTGGACTTCACCGACGGGGTAGAGGCTGCGTTGTGTGTCGATATCAAAGGCCCGGATCGACTCGATCTCATCGTCAAACAAATCAATGCGGTAGGGGACGACCGAACCCATGGGGAAGAGGTCAATCAGACTGCCCCGAACGCAAAATTCGCCCGGTGCGGTGACTTGGGAGACATGTGCATAGTTGGCGAGCGTCAATTGCTGACGGAGAGCGTTTTCGTCGAGCTTATCCTTTTGTTTAAAGGAAAACGTATAGGCTGCGAGAAAGCTTGGGGGGGCGAGGCGATACAGTGCCGTGGTGATGGGAACGGTCAGGACATCGACTTCGCCGAGCATCAAGGCGTGCAACGTGCGCAGGCGCTCAGAAATCAAATCTTGGTGCGGGGAAAAGCTGTCATAAGGCAGTGTTTCCCAGTCCGGTAAGGGGCGGACCCGCAGGGTCGGGGAAAAAATAGGAATTTCCTCGGCCAAGCGCTGCGCCTCGAGCGGTTCGGCTGTCAGAATGACAAGCGTCTTACCACTGGCGCGGGAAAGTTCTGTCAACAGCCATGCATCGCCGGATCCAGCGGGTGTGGGTTGAGCAAAGCGCAGACCAGGCTTGAGCGAGGCGAGCAGGGTAGAAAAAGAATGAGAAGCAGCCGACATTGACAGTGAATCGCAGGAGTGATCGCGCATGAAAAAGGCGCAAGTAATGCGCGACGGGGCAGTGTTTATGACACCGACTAATCCATTGATTATAAAATCAAGCGCATATGATGCCTCCTAAGCCCCCTTTTGATGTTCCGTTTCGTATCGTCGCCATCGTTCCTGCGGCTGGTATTGGTGCGCGGGCGCTCAGTGCCGATCACGCGCAAACACCCAAACAATATCGCCTGTTGGCCGGGCAAGCGATGCTTAGACACTCGGTGCAGGCGTTATTGGCGGACCCAAGGATTCAGGAAGTCCAGGTCGCCGTAGCCCCCGGCGATAACAAGGCCGAGACGGTCTTGTCTGGCTTGCCAAGAACACGATGTTCACCTTGTGGCGGGGCGACGCGTGCGCAAACCGTTTTAAATGCGTTAAACGAGGCGCAGTTGGCTTCTGAGGACTGGGTCTTGGTGCATGACGCTGCGCGCCCAGGTTTGCCTCTAGAGGCCTTGGCGCGCCTGATTGATGCCTGCTTGGCGAATGGGGTTGGCGGATTGCTGGCAATGCCAGCGGCCGATACACTCAAAATGGAACAGCCACAAACGGCGCAGGTTGCCCGTACAGTCCCCCGCGAAGGACTCTGGCAGGCTCAAACGCCGCAGATGTTTCGTGCGGGTTTGTTGCTCCAAGCCCTGACGCGTGCGACGGATACGCCTGCGCAAGCTGATGTTCCAACGGACGAAGCTCAGGCTATGGAGGCGCTGGGTTATGCACCGCTTTTGGTGCGAGGATCGGGTCGAAACACCAAAATCACCTGGCCAGAAGATTTTAAATGGGTGGAGTCGTGGCTATGAGTGATTTTGCCTTGCGTATTGGTCAGGGTTTTGATGTGCACGCCCTGGTTGAGGGACGCCCCTTGATTTTGGGTGGCGTGACGATTGCGCACACGCATGGTTTGCTCGGGCACTCCGATGCGGATGCTTTGTTGCATGCGATCACAGATGCCCTCCTTGGTGCGGCTGGGCTGGGCGATATCGGGCGTTTGTTTCCTGATACGGATCCTCAATTTAAAGGCGCCGATAGTCGTGTGCTCTTGCGTGAAGCCTATCGGCGTGTGCAGGCCTCTGGGTGGCAGCTGGTCAATCTCGATGCAACGATTCACGCGCAGGCGCCAAAAATCGGACCCCATTGCGCAGCCATGGTCGCCAATATCGCAAGCGATTTAGGTGTGTCAATCACCGAGGTCAATATCAAAGCCAAAACCAACGAAGGTCTAGGACATCTGGGGCGTCAAGAAGGGATTGCGGCCAACGCTGTGGTCTTGTTGCGCAAGCGCTAAGCATCGCAATGAACGATCATAACTAACCATCGCTATACGCGGTAAAAATTTCAACTTGAGCGGTCAGTCCTCCGCCCGGTCTTGCGTGAAAGCTGAGTTCGCCCTCCATGTGTTGCAACAGGCGATCCACAATTGCAAGCCCCAGCCCTGTGCCTGAGGCGCCCGTGCGCGCCATATTGCCTCTCCAAAACGGCTTGCGTACGCGTGCTGTGTCCTGAAGGGAAATGCCGGGTCCCCGATCCGAGATTTTGATTTTAAAGGAATGACTACTCCCTTCTAGGGCGACGTCGAGCTCGGGGGGCTCTTGATCAAGATGACCATAGCGTCGCGCGTTTTCAATCAGGTTGGTCAAAATACGCCTTAAATCAGTGGCGGAAACAGGCGCTGTGATGCCCGTTTGAATCGTGGTCGTGAGCGTGCCACCTACATGCTTGGTGAGACAACGTTCTCGCTCTGTGAGTTCGGTCAGCAGAGTTGAAATATTGATGGTGCGAGGAGACTCAAGACTAGCGGGGCGTGCATAGTCCATCAGTTGAGCCAGCGAATGATCGATTTGCGCCAAGTCCTGATCGATGGCGATTTTGCCCGCGTCGTTCATGGCGCTTAATTCGACCTCCAGGCGCATGCGAGTCAAGGGTGTACGCAGGTCATGAGAAATACCTGCCAACATCAATGCCCGGTCGGCGTTGGTTTGGTGGAGTTCGCGCGCCATTCTGTTGAAGCTGCTGTTGAGCGTACGTAGTTCG
>Ga0164293_10003936_pt1 | contig 12710 bp, 19 predicted proteins | sample GEODES118metaG_FD_111487 | JGI IMG/M metagenome (GOLD analysis project Ga0164293, IMG submission 111487) | Eutrophic lake water microbial communities from Lake Mendota, Wisconsin, USA - GEODES118 metaG | ecosystem: Environmental > Aquatic > Freshwater > Lake | place: USA: Lake Mendota... | reverse complement strand
TTGATTGGCCCAAATTGTGATATGGTGATCCTTAATATTTATATCGTGAAAAGTTACTTCTTTCATGCAACAATAAATATGTATACGAACTATGAGTAACATTAAATTGTCAAAAGCAGAAGCACAAAAGAAAGTTTATGAACTGACTGAAAAGTTGTTGCATACTAAGAAGGATTTCAAGGATGTATCCGCTGGATACAAGGAACGTATCAAGGAGTTGGAAAGTGAGATTAAAGCGGTTGTAGAAGACGCTGGAGGACTGCCATTATCAGCTGATGTGGTTGAACCAGCGGAATGATTTAATCGCAGATAATATACGTGAAACCACAGACGAAAGTTTGTGGTTTTTTGTTTTTAGAATGTAGTTATGTTGAAATCGTTATGAGAGAACGCACTGTTAAAATCGTACTAAATGCAATGGTCAAGAACGAATCAAAGATCATTCTTAGAATGTTAGAGTCTGTGTATAAATACATTGATTACTGGGTCATACAGGATAATGGGTCCACCGATGGAACGCAATCTATCATTGAGGATTTTTTCAAACAAAAGAACATTCCAGGCATTTTGTACTTTGAACAATGGCAGTATCCTGGCTACAATAGAAATCACGCGTTACAAAAATGTGCCGAATCTAATCATGGATGTGAATATGTTTTGCGATTGGATGCTGATGAAGTGTTAGAAGTAGATAATGATTTTGATTGGGAAGAACTACGGCGTGGTGATGAAATTTATGTTCATGCTGAATCATCAAACCGAGACGTTATTTTGACCCGACCATGGATGTGGAAAGCCGATCTGGATTGGGAATATACGTTGAGTAAACGTCATGAAATTCTGTTACGTAAATCTCGACAGGATTGGCGTACACACCATTTATCAAAGTCGTTTCGACACATAATGCTTCCGGGCGGAGCTACGTGGCAAAATCCTTACAAGTACTATGTTGATTCTGTTGAACTAGAACAACAGGTGATGAAGTATGAACCTAAAGACAGATTACATCCGGACTATAATGTGGATATGTATTATGTTTGGTATTTAGCTAAATCGTATATTGATTTGTTGGAAGACTTTCGAACTGAAAAGGCCAAGCCATTTTTTGGTAAAGAACATGAAGCTGAAATGGCCAGACGTGGTATATTCTACTATAAGAAGTATTTGAAGTTATCGATGGAGATTGATGATAATACGAATCTTTCTACATTATATGAAGCCGATAAATTGAAGATATTCAATTATGTTAATCAAATGGCATACACTGCGTTGGTTTATATTGGATTGATGTATTTGAGATACATAGATGTGTCTGAGGGGGTCAAATATTTGGTTAAAAGTTATGAATTTGATCCACTCAGAAATGAGGGATTATATCATTTAGCAAATCATTATCATAACAATCAGAACGAAAAGATGGTTTATTTGTATACAAGCATTGCGATGAAGAATGTAAATGTAATACAACATCGTAACTTCTTGTTGGAGAATTATTGTTATCCGGACACCGGACATTTAATTTTGGATTTGCATTCTTTTGCTGCTTATAAATTGGGATACTATGATGAAGCTAAAATAACTTGTAAAAGAATGATTGATACTTTACATTTCATTCCTCAATATGAACATGAACGTATAATAGTAAACTATGAAGTTTTTTCTAAATTGACATCTTAATGAAATCTAAATCCAAAACTAAAGAAGAAATCAAACCCAAGAAAATTGAGGTCAAAAAGCCATCAAAGACTGTTAAGACAAAGAAAATTGTTCAAGAGGTCGAAGATGGTGGTGGCAGTAAATACTACAAGTGTGTTCAACGAGTTGTATCAAGTGTTTCTAACGTCACACATTGGGTGTTTAATGATGTTGATGAACCACATAAAGTTGACTTTTTTACTCAGAAGGGTACTAGACTGTTAGTTGCCAGATATCCGGATTTCTATAAAATCTATCTATATAAGACTCATAGAGCAGGTGAACCCAGTTGGCCAAATGGTGGTGTTATGGTTTATAATGCCAATTATGAAACTATGCAGTATTTTTATTATGATAGTGTAGCGATACACCCTGAAGGTGGAATGTACAAATTCCAGACATAAACAACTTTTGTTAGATATTTATTGTCATGAAAATTGTCGTAAATAGATCTAAAGGATCTGGCTGTGGATATAAGTTGTCATCTGAAGCATGTGACATGCTGGGCGTAGTCGAACCATATTCGTTTTATGCGTATGAAGATAGAACACTTCAGAAGTTGATTGATACCATTGAGTTTTTGCAAGAACGTGCAAATGGAGAGGGTGCTGATTTGCGTGTTCTTTCTGTGCCAGATGACTTAGAAACTAAAGATGAGTTGGGAAGAACGGTTCGTAATTGGCATCTTTCTGAGAGAGATGGATACGAAGTGATTCGAGAAAATCATAGATACTGGTAAAAAATACGTTGACATTTCTCAGGTCTGTGGTAACATGATCTTGTAAGTTGCAGTAGAAACATTAACAAATAAACTAAGTTATACATCATATGGCTGATAATAAGAAGTATGTCGTTGTACGTAGTGGTCTACGTGTGTCTGATCAGGAATACAACACTCCTGCTGACGCTAAGGTAGAGTTGGAACATTGGAAGTCTGTCATCAAGCGTTGGCCCGATGGGTCATCGGTTGATATCGTTGAAAAGGACGAAAAGAAGCATCGTATCTGGTAAACTGTTATGGGACTACGTGAACAAATTAAGAACGCAGGATCGGAAGCCGAGATTACTCAGTTGATCTCAAAGGGTAAGACGTATGAGTTTGCATCTGATCGAACCAATAATTCTTGGAAGTCTACCGCCAAGTACCGAATCGCTGAATTGAGCAATCAGATTCCGACACAAACTGCTCCTTCGGATGCAACACATCCTAAGAAGGTTACAAAGAAGACTGTTAAGAACAAGTAACGGAACATCAATAAATAACTGCAATTTACAAACGCCATCATACGATGGCGTTTTTTATTGGTTTAACATTTGTTGTTGGAATATTTATTGATGTTATATGGCAAAAAAGCAAAAATATAAACCTTTTGTGTTGCCCTCTGATTTTAAAGAGTTGGAATCGTATGTCAAATCGCATAAAACTGATTTGACAGAATGTGTTATATCCTCAATCGAACTCGCCATTGAAAAAAACTTACCAATGGCCGAAGTATTCAATTTCAAAAATTCTGACTTCGTTATTACAATCGCCAGAGAAGCATTTCGTGACAACATTCAAAATGTGTATGACTTTTATCTTAAAGAGGAAAAGTACGAATTGTGTGGGAGAGTGAAACGAATCGAATTGTTATTGAATACTACAGTAAAACCAAAACACTGAATGAAAAAGAAAAAACATCTTGAAGACAAGAGCCCAGTCGTTCCACAAAAACATAAAATCAAAAATGAGATTGAAATACACCAACGTGAATTAACGATCAAACAAAAACAATTTTTGGATGTAGCTTTGGATAAAAATACAAAGTTGATGTTTGTTAGTGGACCAGCCGGTACTTCAAAAACATACATGGCGATCTTAGCATCGCTTATTCTTTTGAATCAAAAAAGAGTAAGCGATTTATTGTATTTAAGAAGTGCTGTAGAAAGTTCTGATAGTAAACTTGGATTTTTGCCAGGTGAAGCTGACGAAAAAATGGCACCATACATACAGCCATTGTTAGAAAAATTGTCAGAACTTACTACCAAAGCAAGCATAGACACTCTTCAAAAAGAACAACGTATTGACAGTATACCAATTGGTTTCTTAAGAGGGTTGAACTGGAACGCTAGATGCATTGTTGCTGATGAATCGCAGAACATGACTTACAAAGAGTTGGTCACTTTAGTCACCCGTGTTGGTGAGTTCAGCAAAGTATTTATTTTGGGTGACCCGGATCAAAGTGATATCAATGGAAAGAGTGGATTCATTAAAATGATGACTCACTTTGAAGATACTGAAAGTCGTGAAAATGGAATTCACACGTTTAAGTTTGATGAAGACGATATTGTTAGAAGTGCATTGGTTCGATTTATAATAAAAAAATTGAAACAAACCAATACATAATTATATTTATAGCAAAACATACATAACTTATGGCTGCCCCAACAATTACATCATTGTCTACTACAATTGGACCTGCAAATCAATGGATTTACATCTTTGGAACTGACTTCGTAGAAAATCAGACTGAAGTGTATTTTAATGATTTAGTGTGTACCCCAGTTGCAGTATTTAACACAACACAGATTGGATTCTATTTGAATTCTGAAGCAACCGGTACCGGAGTATTCAAAGTTGTTACCCCTGAAGGTGAATTCATCAGTGACATTCAATATACAGTGGGATCACCAACTTTGCCTCCAACTGTAACTGATTTGAGAGACCATCCAAACCCAGACGTTAACTGGGTATATGTTGATGGTACCGAATTCGTTTCAGGTGCAACAACAATTGAGTATGATGGTAAGACTGTACAAGTATTTGTGTATACCGTCGAACACGGTGGATTTGCTAAGGTTGATCCAGCCGATCAAGTTGCATCAATTGTGTTGACTACACCAAACGGATCAACATCATTTACTCCTGCTGAGCCAGTTGTATAACTAAATTAAAAAATTGACCTAAGCTCTTTTTCGATGTAGGATTTGGTTCATGACTAAATCTTATAACGAAAAAGAGCTTTTTGCTAATTACGAAAAATTCCTAAAACAACTTGAGAAATTCTTTTCGGGTGAACGACTTGAAAAGTTGAAACATCTCTATAGTGAGAACGAATATGGTTATCGCGCCATTATGGCACCCGCTAGTGCTAAGGAGCATTATCATAATGCTTATGCTGGTGGTTACTTGGATCATATCATTAACGTTTTGACCACTTCATTTGGAGTCAAGAAGTTGTATGAGGCCCGTGGTGGAACAATTGACTTTACTGATGAAGAGTTGGCTTTTGCAACCATTCATCACGATCTTGGAAAGTTGGGTGACAAGGAACAGGGCGAGTATTATCTCATTCAGGAAAGTGAATGGCACAAGAAGAACAAGGGTGAGGTATACAAGTTCAACGCCAATCTACAGTACATGGATGTTACCGATAGAGCGTTGTTTATTCTTCAACAATATCAGATCACTTGTACTTGGAAGGAAACATTGGCTATTAAGTTGTCAGATGGTCTTTATCATGAGGCCAATAAATCGTACTTGATGTCTTACAATCCTGATCATGAACTCAAAACAAATTTGCCTAGGATTGTTCATGTCGCTGACTATATATCATGTAGGTGTGAGTATGATATGTGGAAGTTAGAAAACTAAGTTATGAACGATGAATCAATTTTTGTACAAATAGCTTCGTATAGAGATCCAGAGTTGGTTCCAACTATTCTGGATATGTTTGAAACAGCAGAAAAACCTGAGAACTTGAAGGTTTGTATTTGCTGGCAACATGATGAGTTTGAAAGTTTGGATATATTTAAATCATATCCGAATATTCAGATCTTGGACGTTCCATATAAGGAAAGTCGTGGAGCTTGTTGGGCAAGAAATATGATTCAACGGCAGTATAACGGTGAACGATACACATTGCAGTTGGATTCTCACCATAGGTTTGTAAAAGGCTGGGATACAGAGTTGAAAAACATGTACCAGCAATGTGTATCAATGGGTAGCAGTAAACCATTAATTACTGCGTATATTCCTTCGTTTGATCCATTAGAACCAAAAGAAAATTATGAAATGGTTCCGTGGAGAATGGATTTTAATACGTTCACCTATGAAGGCACGGTTATCTTTACCCCAAATGTAATCCACAAACATCATTCTTATACTAAACCGATTCCTGCTAGATTCTATTCTGCGCATTTTGCGTTTACTGATGGAACATTTTGTGAGGAAGTTCCACACGATCCAGAATACTATTTTTATGGTGAGGAAATTAGTATCTCAGTAAGAGCGTTTACGCATGGATACGACTTGTATCATCCGCATAAAGTTATTGCGTGGCATGAGTATACTAGAAATAATCGTGTAAAACATTGGGATGATCATGACACAACAAAGAACATTTATCGTGTCTATGAAAAGTCGTGGTGGGAACGTGATTCACAATCACAAAAACGAAATCGTATATTGTTTGGAATGGAAATTGATGAATCGATTGTGATTCCAAAGAAGTACAATTTTGGAACAATGCGCACATTGGGTGAGTACGAACGATACGCAGGAGTTAAGTTCAAAACACAGGAAGTGTCTTTATATACTCTTTCCGGAAAATTCGCACCAACTCCTTACAATCAAAATTACGTATTTGGAAAAGATATCGATGTATCTGAAATTACAGCATTGACTAAGAATGTTTCGGTTTCATCATATCATTTTTTATCTGATGATGTAGAACGTGTTAAAATTGAACTATATGATTCTACTAATAAAGTCATCGTGGTACAGTCTTTCGAAAAACAATTGATTAAATCAATGTGTCAGTCGTTAGATACATTGACATTTACGATAAACTTTGAGACGTTAAAGGAAACATCGTATTATTGTAAGATGTATACATTCGATAAATTTGATCGAATTATACAGTCCAATAAGTTAGATGTATGAAAAAACTAAACGATGTAACTCTAGTATGTATTACTTCAATAAAACTCAACGAATCGTGGATGTCAGTACGACATTGTATGAATCAACTGGAGTTTGGTGAAGTAAAGTTTATCACGCACGATTCCTCTGTAGTAAGTAAAGATGGTATATCAGTAGAAAAGTGTAGATACTTGACATCCAGTGAAGCATATAGTCATTTTCTAATATTTGATTTACACAGATACATTAATACGAAATACTGTTTAATTGTACAACATGACGGATTCATTTTGGATCCAGAAATGTGGGATGATGATTTTTACAATTACGATTACATAGGCGCTCCTTGGCCATCCGTAGAGAATCACTATTTAGACCCGTTTGGAAATACACATCGTGTTGGTAATGGTGGGTTCAGTTTTAGATCTAAAAAATTGTTAGAGGTATCGACTCACGAATACATTCCATGTGTATCCACAACGCATGGTGATTTTTACAGACATCATGGTAATGGTTATTTTGCCGAAGATTATAACATATGTGTTCACAATGCGCACATATATGAACGATTTGGATGTGTATTTGCTCCTTATGAAGTAGCGTGTAAGTTTTCAAGAGAATGTACGGTTGACTCTTATTTGCAGAGAAAGACATTTGGGGTTCATGGACCTATGGGTATCAACATCCCAGAATATAGACTGTGATTATTTTATAGTACATTTTCAAAGGTTTTCAACTATATATTGATTGATGATACAAAATGTTTCATCCTCTTAGGTCTATAATAGAGTAAGAGATAATAGGTCCAAATGGACTATTAATGAAAGGAAAATATAATATGAGTACCATTCGTAAGTTCGATAAAAATACACTTCATGCACTTCATCGTGATGAATTCTTGACTCCGTTTGACAGAATCTTTGATGAATTCTTCGCAGCAAACGTTCCTAGTTTTTCCCAAGATTTTGGGGTAGACTTTTTTGAAAAGGGATCGTATCCAAAGGTTAATATCATTGATTTCTCTGAAAAGATCGTGATTGAAGCAGAAGTTCCCGGTCTGGATAAGTCTGATGTTAACGTTGAGGTAGAATCTAATGTATTGACCATTCTTGGAAACAAAATGGTTAACGTGGAACGTGATTCAAATCAAACTGGCACGTATCTACGACGTGAGTTGAAACGTTCAAGTTTTCGTAGAAGTTTCACATTGGGCGAAAACATCTCGAAAGAAACAATTGATGCCAAGTTTGAAAATGGAATTTTGTTGATTACTTTACACAAGATCAAACCAAACAAACCTGAAGTTAAAAAGATCACTGTAAAGTGACGCAAATATAATAAGTTATGTCACCCCATCTGTTAAAGGTGGGGTTTTTTACTTTTTTAGATATTTATATACTATGAACAGAAACCTACTAAATTTTAATCTGTTACTTGGCTTTTCAGCATTATTCATTGCTGGATGTGCCGCATTCTTCTCTATTTGGGGTATCGGATTGTTATTTTCAGGAGCATCTATTGCTGCAATGATAATGGCGTCTTCCTTGGAATTAGGAAAGTTAGTTGCTACCTCGTTTTTGTATAGATTTTGGAAACGTTCTCAGTGGATGTTAAAGTCGTATTTGTGTGGTGCAGTATTCGTATTGATGTTGATTACATCGTTGGGTATTTTTGGATATTTGACTAGTGCATACCAACAATCATCTGTTAAATACGGAATGATGATGGATACTATCAAGACATTAGAAGATCAAAAGAAACAGGAACTTGTTAAAATACAAGATGTAAAATCACGCATTGACTCTTTGGCAGCGTTACGTAAAACACAAGAAGCCAGACTAAGTGAGATCAATACCAATTCTTTGCTTGCTAGAAATCCAATTCAATTTAGACAGGTACAAGATCAAACCATGGAGTTAATTGATCAAACTGACAAAAACATTCAGGTTGAAAATACTAAATCGTCTGCGTATTCTACAACTATTGACAACATTGATAAAAAGATTACAGATCTAAAACTTAATACTGCTGCTAATAAAGATATTCAAACGTTTAAGTTTGTTGCTGATGAATTGAATGTAAGTTTGAATACCGTAGTCAAATGGTTCATTCTAGTATTGATTTTTGTATTTGATCCTCTCGCTGTAGCCTTGATACTAGCATATAACATGGCGATTAGTAAAGAGTATTCTATATACTCAAATGTGGAAGGTCCAGAACCAAAGCCAGAACCAGTCGTTAAAAAAGAAAAAAAGGTTGTAACCGAAACTGCACCTGAGATGTCTATTCCACAACCAACTGTTACCGAATTAGTCAATGTTGTTGAAAAGTATGATACAAACAATGACGGTAAAATTGATGATGAAGAGGCCAAAAAAATATCAACTGAAGAACTAAATAAAATGGAAAATCAAGGTGATGAATTTTTTAAGCGATATTTCACACATCGATAAATCAAAAATTTTTATCGTTTACAATCATTGACACTATTTAATTCTAACTGCTAACTGTGGCAGACTATTGAAATTAATTTTCTAAGTGTCTATGAGTCAAGAAGAAACATGCGAAATTGTACAAATGTTACGAGAAGCCAAAACAACTAAAGATTGGGACGTGGTTGACGAGGCTCTCATATATCTAACGAATTACTGTGCCGAGTGTGAGGAAGATGAAGAAGAATAAGTTATGATTATAATAAGTTTATTGTTGGGCCTATTTTTTGCCGCAACGGTTATATTAAGTTATATCGTTTATAATTGTCAAAATAAAATTGACATTTATGAGAGTTGGATAGTAGAATTCAAGAATGATATTAATGAAGTTTATCAAGAAATCAAAGGAGTCGATGATAAACAATTATTTGAAAAAGATGATGAAGTAGGATCGATCTTTTCAGATTTATATTTAATAATCCAAAAACTCAATCAAAGGATAGAATCAAATGTCAAAAGCCAAAACCAAAGCCAAAACCAAGAAAAAGAACAAGACGACACCGCCCAAAGTTAAATCTCCTAAAAAGGGCAAAAAGCCTGCCCCACGATTGGTGACTCGATTGACAAAGAAGAAGTCTCCACAAACAAAATCCAAGTCCGTAAGTAAGCCGATTCTCGAAACACCTGTAGCAATCGTTACTATTTCTGAAGATCCAGTTATTGAATCCAAGGGAAAGAAACGAAAGACTCGTAAGCCTAAGGAGAAGATGTATTTTACCACAGAGACCGAAGAGGCTATTAACCAATACAACGTTACGGATGATCAATCTCAACGAGACGAAATCTATAATGTTAGAATCAAATATGCGTTTGAGAAGTTGGTAGAAAATGTGTTCAATACATTTAAGTTCTGTTATTTTGAAACTAGTCCTATTGAAGTTCAAAAGGAAACCGTTGCACATTTGGTTGCTAACATTCATAAGTTTGAAAGTGGTAAAGGTAAGGCATTTAGTTATTTCAGTATTATCGCTAAGAACTATTTGATTTTTCAGAACAATACTAACTACAAACGATTCAATCAACATGTTGAAATTGGCGATGACACTAGTGAAAACACCTACAAGTTGCAACAGGAAGACGGATATTACAAGGATGAAGAAAACCGTGAGTTTCTTGATTTGATGGTCAGTTATTGGGAAAAGAACGTAAACAAAATTTTCACCAAGCAACGTGATATCAATATTGCAAACGCAGTAATCGAATTGTTTCGTAACAGTGATAGAATTGATGCATTTAACAAGAAGGCACTGTATCTTTATATCCGAGAGATTTCATCATGTAAGACTCAACAAATTACAAAAGTGATTAATCGAATGAAGAATTACCAGAATAACATCACTAAAGCTTACGTTGACACAGGTAAGTTGTAACAGTGTTTTAAAATAAAATAAGGAAAACCACTCCAAAAAGAGTGGTTTTTCTATTTATAACAATAGATACTTGGCATGGACAACGATATTGAAATATACAAAAATAAGAAATTTTCGGATCTTTGTAAGGACATTGTAAAAAATTCCGAAAATAATAGAGATCAACTTGATATTCTTATTAGTGATCTTAGATCGTTAATTAAGACCGCAAATGACGCATTAATGATTGTACCATTGATAAAAGAATACTTGGATGTGCAAGTAAAGAATGATGAACAGTTGGTTAAATTGGCAGCAGTAATTCAACGTATTTTGTCCAAGCAGACAGTTGGTGCTGACGGTGAAATGACTGGGTTTTTGACAGAAGATGAAAAACGTCAACTCATGAAAGAAATTGAAGTTATCAACACATCTTCCGAGATAAAGATTAATAAGTCGTAATATGAATGCCCCTATCGCAATGGATCAGTCAAAAGATGTAAATCTTTTGGCCACAAAGAGAGATCTAAAGTTTTTATTGACAGATGTATCTCAAACTCCACAGTTTGAACCAGCTGTCGTGTTGGATATTATTTTGGATGAAGATCATCCTGAAATAAGTGAGAACGGGCATTATTTGGATCCAGATCAGTGGCCTGAAAATTATGTAGGAAAGAAGCCATCAATTGATGATGTCGATTATACATGGATTGGTCGTGTCAAACTGCGATTGTTAAACACACAAACTACTTTGCCAAAAGAAGGTCTTCCATGGGCACTTCCTTTGGAAAATAATATATCTGAATATCCTCTGGTAAACGAAATAGTTGGAGTTGTCAAATACAACGAAAACTTGTATTACACCAGAAAAATCAACTACAAGAACTTTGTAAACAATAATGCGGATATTGGGTTTGAACAAACTTACGGTGCTAATATGGGCAACCGTGAAGAGTATAAGTCACCCGAAGATCCATTTATCGATTACAAAGGACCAGTAAGCAAATTAAGAGCTGAAGGAGGGTATGGATTTGAAGGTTCACTTGGTAGATATTTTCTACACAATCCGTATATTCGTTCATTGAAACGATTTGAAGGTGATACGTTGATTGAAAGTAGATTTGGTCAGTCTATTCGATTTGGTGGATACGATGATAATCGTGAGAATGATAAAGCATATAGTACAAATCCCGCACACGATTTTGAAAAGGGATATGTCGATTATAATATTGGACAAAAGAAAACCAACAACTTCTACAATAATGAGTATGAAGTTGGTGGTGGAAATCCAATGATTTTGTTGAGAAACCGTCAACGTCCTTTGAAAAAGGATAAAGAGATCAAGTTGCATGATAGACTTCCAGCTATTGCTGCAATTAATGAATCTGATTTATCAAATCCAGAAAGAAATACCGGTGGGTTTTTATTGGAAGATATTAATAATGATGGTACATCAATTCATATTACGTCTGGATGTACAATTTCCAAGTATGTTAGTACCTGTTACAAAAAGTTATTTGGTAATGACTCAAGAGAAGAAGTTGCTGCGTTTTGTCCAGATGGTGCTACGTCGTTTAAATATCCAATACTGAATAAAGATCAATTGATAGTAAATTCGGATCGTTTGATTTTAAGTAGCCGGTTCTCAGAGACCATACATTTTTCTAAGAAACGATATGCTGTGGTGACTGATAGTGAATATACAGTTGATGCACATGAACAAATCGTGATGACTACGAATACCAAGACTGTATTGAATAGTCCTGCTATTTATTTGGGCCAGTACGATGAAACCAATGAACCCGCATTGTTGGGACAAACTACAGTGGATTGGTTGTTTGATTTGTGTGAATGGTTAAAGACACATGTACATTGGTATTATCACTCACATCCTGATGCCGGTGGTGCGTCACTTCCATTTACTCAAATTCCTGTTCAACTATTTGAATTACAGGAACTACAGAACCGACTATCTACTTTGTTGAGTAGACGTGTATTTTTGACCGGTGGTGGGTATGCTCCGGGTCAAGACGGTGGTACAATACAAGACGGTTCTCAACCAGTTTCCGTTAACGTAGAGACTGGTGAAGGGGTTCCCGGTGGATTTTTCGGTGTAGATCGCCGTAACAGACAAGTTGTTGATGTTTTGGAAACTGAAACATAAGTACATTTTGAACTATAAATCTTGATATTTAATAATAATATGACAAAAGACCTACTAAGACAAATGATCAGAGAAATGGTGAAGGAAGAAGTGCGTGCTGCAATTCC
>Ga0164293_10003935_pt1 | contig 12710 bp, 33 predicted proteins | sample GEODES118metaG_FD_111487 | JGI IMG/M metagenome (GOLD analysis project Ga0164293, IMG submission 111487) | Eutrophic lake water microbial communities from Lake Mendota, Wisconsin, USA - GEODES118 metaG | ecosystem: Environmental > Aquatic > Freshwater > Lake | place: USA: Lake Mendota... | reverse complement strand
TTTTTCAATTTCTTTTTTGTTATCTAAGTCTGGAGTATCTATTTGAAACCATTTGATTGAATTACTTGAACCGTCTGAATATTTATATCCAAATGTTTCTGCATATTTTTTAATCCATTTTGTAAGCGTGTTTCTTTTTAACCAAACTGCTGTATCTTCAAACTCATTTTTAAATGCTGTAAAATGGTCTTCTTTTAATACACGTTCGTTTTTCTTTATTCTATTATTATCAATCCATTCGAAAAAATCTTGGCTTGTTTCGTTAATCAATTTTCTAATTGCTAAATTTTTAGTCTTAGATTCTACCAAACCATTTGTTAAATAATACTGAATACAATTAATCATATAACGGTCAAACCTTGCCCATTCTTGTAAATCCCAATCGTCAAAAAACATACACTTAAATTCATCAAACGGAGTATGATTAAGGTTAAAATAATTACTCATTTCAATTTCAAAAACCCTCGCTTTGTGGCTATCTCCTTCGGTTTTTAATGTGTAATTCGTGTTCAATATAATCTTTGGGCTGTCCTCTACTGACATTGTAACGGCTTGTTGATTTTTGTATTCGATTGTAAAACCTCCCGTTATTACTGAAAACAAACGTTCTAAAGGAAAATTCTTTTTAATGTCGTCAAATACTAAAACTTGTGTGTCAACTGGAACGGTTTGATAAGCAAATGATTTCCCAAAGTCAAAAGATTTACCATCAATCATTGAAAATTTCTTTAATTTACCAACAGCGTTTGCAATCAAAGTTTTTCCGCTTCTTCCGTTTGGATTGTCGCTGATTGTTTCGTCATTAAATACAATTGCTTTATTGTTTGCGCTTGTTTTAAATCCATGTAGCATAAATCCAATAACTGACTTCATTGTGTTGTATTTGTCAACGTCCTGACCACAAGCAAACCAAATAAAAGACCTAAACATCGATTCGTGGTGGTCTGCATCTATGTACTCACGATTTATAATTTGGTCTTTCCAAACAAAAGAATCTAAGTCTTCATAATTTACCTTTTCAATTTTATCTTTCGAAACTTTTAATGCAAAGTTTTTGTAGTAAATATGCGCTAGATCCTTTGTGTCTTTTTCAGTTGTAATCGTTGCCGTTTCAAGCATATTTAGATACGTTGGCTGAAAGAATTTAGCATTGTCTGCCAAATGATCATAAACATCAATTTCAGAACGCAAAATCATATCTTGCAAAACCTTATCTTTTATTTGTGGCTCAAATGTAGTGTTAACAAAATTACCGTCTTTCGAAATAAAAATAAAGGATTTTGTTTGATTCGCTGGGTAGTACTTATAAAAATTCATACCCTCCAAATAAGACTTAAATAAAAATGCACTTACTTTAAAATCCTTTCCACTTCCTGACCAAAATACTCCCGTTTGAGCTTCTTTTTTTATTACTTGTACTTCCTTGTTTAATTCGTTTTCGTTTATATTAGGAAATTCTTGCAATACATCTTTAACGGTTTTTCCCGTTTTTATAAGTTTTTCAACTCGCTTTTTTATGTCTTTATCTTCGAAAGTTTTAGTTCCAAATTGAGCGGTCTTTTTGTATGCTGATTTTATCAAAGCAATTATTTCTGACTGTTGGAAATCCTTTTGTTCGTATTGTCTTAAGTAACTTGTTGCAAGGTATTCATCAACTCCAAAATCATTAAATGCACTTGCTAATTTAAAAAGTGAAACGTTACGCTGTGACCTATCAAATTTCTTTTTAAACCATTCTATCAATCTGTTTGCAATTGCATTTTGATCTTGCAAAGGATAGATTGTAACTTGGTGTATGTCGTTGTGTTCAATTACCTCAGTAACATTTGATTCAATCCAAACACTTGAATTTAAGTTTACATAAATATCTGGGTCGTAACTTTCAAAACAAAGCCTTGAAATATCTTTCCCTGACTTATCAATTATTTCTTTTCCGTATGTTTCATTAACCCAAATAAAATGGTCATAAACAGCATCGTAATAATTAGCGTATAAATCATTGTCTTTTACTTTTGGTATTTTAACCAAACATTTTAACCCGTTTCCTGAAGGAGAAACCCAACACGCAAAAACATAATTAGAATTACTAAGTTTTGTTTTTAATTCAACAACCTCATCAAATGTATCTAACTTATCAAAGTCAAGAATTAACAAACCTGAATGTTCTTTCAATCCAGTCTTTGACCTTTGAGTAAATTGACCTCCAAATGTAACAGCTGAAAGTTTACCTTTTTCAATGTCTTTTTCCTTCTTATCTAACTTTGACCTAACAAGTGTTATTTGTTCTTTTACAGCTCCGTTTTTAATTCTATCTAACCAATGGCTTACATCTTTTGCCCTTCCATTCGAAGAATTATTTGTTTTCGATAAATAAAAATCGCACTTCATAATCAATGTTTAACATGAAAAAACAATCTATTTCTTCTTTTATTTGACAAACACAACAAAACGTGGTCGCAACTATCCCAAGAAACAAAATCTAAATGCAAACGTGTTGACAAAGGGAAAAATATACAATTAAACAATTTCCCTTCTTTGTTAACAATTGCATACTTTAACATAAATATTTCATTGTCTGTTAATTCAATTTTGCTTACAGCTTCCTCATTGAATTTAATTCTCTTTTTTCTGCGTTTTAATTCATAATCAAACTTTTGATTTATGAAATTTTCTAACATGTAATAACTTTCCATAGAATGTGTTTAAATAAAAAACCCCTTAACTCCTTTGGGTCTTCACTTCCAAATTCATTAAGAGGCTTTAATAACATCTTTAGTTCTATAATGTGAAGACGAACCGTTCAGCAAATATACAAATTAATCTTTATTAATATAACAAGTACGAAAGTATTTTATAAAATATATGTTTCGTCCTTGTTTCGTACTACTTTCGCCCTTAATAATTGTTTGTAATTCAATAAGTTATGCTAAAAAGTACGAAAGTACGAAAGTTTTTACCTTGTATTCTCGTGTAAGAAAATATTTTTTCTTTAATTTCTATATTTTATACAAATTAAACATATTACATTACTCGTGTAGCAGTATAGTAGTGTGTGTTTTTTTTCATACTTTCGTCCTTAACCCATAAAAAAACCCCTACAACTAAATGCAGGGGTTCAATTAATTTGGATTGTGCTACTTGAATTTAACCATTAACGAATCTTTATTGTAGCTGATTGACACTTTTGGCACTTCTACTCCTTCATCATCGTAAATGGTGGATTTCTGCGCTACCTTTAACAATTCCTCACGTGCTTTGAGTTTTGATTGTAGGTTGCTGTAAAGTAGATCCTCCGAATAGTTCAACTTGCTTGCACCTTGTTTCTTGGTAAATTCGACCGCTCCTAACTTAAATGTTTTTTCGGTGTATTTATCCGCTTCGTCACGTGCTAATTCGTCAATCTTTACCTTAGCCTCTTTAAATAGCTTTTCCAACTTGTTGAAAGATGCAAATGCATCTAAGGGATTTACTACTCCAGCTTCAACGGCTTCAACTATTGCGTTAATACCTTGCGTGGTCTTTTCGATTACGTTCGGTTGTGCGTTGTGGTAATCGTGTTCTTTTGCTTGGAGGTCAATATCGACCTGTTCTAAGTGTTCCATATTATTGTTTGTTTTTAAGGTTTAAAATCCGTATTCGTTTTCTTGTTCGTATTCTTTTGCTTGTTCTTCTCGAAAGTTATCTAATATTCCAGAACTTCTACTAACCGTTGGCGCTACATTTTTAGCAACCAACGTTTCGTAATATAGGATAATTTCGGTAATTCCAACGTGTGGTAAAACTTTACCATCTAATAAGTTCGTAAACCTTTCACGTGTTTTTTTAAGTGCTTCAGCTCGTGTCATAACTTGTTTTTTGCTCGTAAATAATTCAAATATAATTCAATGTTAAAATGTCCTCGATTGTTCCAGAACGCTTCGATGTCTGCTAAATTCATTTCTTAAGGTTTAAAAGTTCAATTGATTGTGTTCCAGTGAATATAAATACTTCCTTAGCTTGTTCAACTGTTTTCTTGCCGTCTAATATTGCTTTCTTAACAACTTCAAAAGTTTTGTCGTCGCATTCTTTTTTCTGCGCTTTAACTAGCTGTGATGCTGTATGCCCATCGTCATCTATTGCTTGTAAAGTCAAAAGGCTTGACAAAGTATAACGACGAAAGTAGGTAATTTGACTACCGAGTGCTTGGGCTGTAAGTCCTGGGGTTAAATCAATGTAGCTTTCAATTGAATAACTATTTGTAATATCTGTTATTACAGTAAACACTCTACCCTCTTTTATCGGCTGTAACAGCACTAAACCTTTTTCAAGTAGGATTGGTTCGACCGCTTCAATCAATGCGTTTAAATCCGCATACGTGTTTTTAAAGTGTGGGTTTTTAGCGTTCTTCGCTACTTTTCCGATTTCGAGTTTTGCCTCGTGTAATTTCTGATAAATGTTTTTTGTTTCCATATTTCGTATTTTTTTGCTAATTTACTTTATAAGAACCGTTCACCGCTTGGTTATGTGATGAACGGCTGTATTACTATTTAAACGGTTTCAAAGAAATCATTGAAAAGTTTTTTATCAAAGAAATGATTTTCATCTATTTCCGTTTTTACAATAATTTCCTTTTCAGTAACCTCTACAATTTTATAGATTTTACCAATAATCAAAGCGTCTTCTTCACTATCGTACATTGTACAAGGATCAACCGCTTTGATTTTTTGTCCTTTTTTAAAATGGCAAATCATCTTCTTCTTCATTTGGTGCGTGTGCTTTCATTTGGTCAACACGTGCTTTGTCCTGAATACTTTCTCCGCTTCCGTCTAATCGTGCAAGTCGCCACGCTTCAAGTGTATTGAAATACTTTACTTCGCCTGCTGGGGACGTCCATTCTTTTCCGTTTAAGTTCCAAAATACTTCAACTTGTTGACCTACTTTAAAATTATCCAATAGACTGCATTTGTCTTTTGTAACTTGAAATGCGTTTGGCTTTGGATGTTGCCCGTCTGTTTCAATTACAAATTCTCTTTTACTAAAACTTTCGCTAATTACTTGCGTTTGATTAATTACCTTAATCGTTCCTTTTGTTGTGTACATATTTATATTTATTTATTGATTATACGTGAATAAAATTAATTTCGCCAATTTAATAGCGTCTTCTTTTTCGATTTCGGATTGAAACATTATCTTTTGATTATCCATTAAGTTGATTATTAAACATTTTGGATTTAAGACAAAGATATTTTCATTGTTTTCTTTTGGTGGCATTACATCAAATTGCGTAACGTCGCATTCGTAAGTTATTGAACTCATATTTATTTTGTTTTTAATTGGGTTACTAATTATTATTGTGCTATTACATTTATTTCAACTCTATGGAAGTCTCCATTTTGTTTAAAGTCATAAAGAAATGAATGTATTATGCACACATAAAATACGCCATTAAAAAATGCACCTATTTTGTCTCCTTTTTTTGGTATTGTAGGAATTTTTGTAGGAAAAGATAATTCCATTTCAAATTCTGTAATTATAACATCTATCATTTTATTTGATTTAAAAGTTAGTTCGCAAGTGGGAATCGAACCCAAGAGAGCCACAACGGACGAAGCAAAGCCAAGCATTCTTTTATTCTCTTACTTGCGAATGGAAGTTATTTATTTTAAATTGGTTCGTTTTGTTTATACCATTCAACGACTTCGCATTGATTATTGAATCTATTAACCGTGTAGGTTGTGCCGTTCCATCGAATATTACTAAGCGTCCTAAGTGTCTGCATAAAGTCACACGTTTTGCATACTTTTACCGTTCCTTTATCTGTTGGCAAATTGAATTTTGTATTTACTTTGAACTCGCTTAGAGGTAACGTTTGGTTGCACTTAAAACATTGTTTCATTCCGCTACAAATTCAGTTTTTAACCATTGAATAAACGCTCTTTGAATGTTCACTTGTTGCGATTGCGCTTCTAGTTCAGCGTCTGCAATTATGATATTATCAACTCTTCTAACTTCATTTAAGAACAAATTAGCGTACTTCTTTGAGTTTCTGAATAGTTCAACATCTTCGAGTAAATCAGCGAGTACAGGAAGTAATCCAACTACTGCTAGTATCTTCTGTTCTTGTGTCATAGTGCTTGTATTTCTTGTTTAACTTCATTCCAATATTCTTCTTCTTCCCAATATTTGTCATCATATTTATTGAATTCAATGACTTCTAATATCTCATCAATTACTATCAATGCAAGTTGTTTTGCTTTAACTTTCGATTCTAAATAAGTTAATGTACTATCAAACTTTTCTACCAAATTTGTCGCTTTTTCTTTTGGTGTCATATCGGTAATTTTTCGGGGTGTTCGTTATATAAATAGATTGCCGTCAAAGTTAATAGTGCTACGATGCAAAATATAATAATTGGGTCTTTAAGAAATTGTAGTCGTGGGTCTAGTTTCATTTTTTAGATTTATATTGGTTAATTAAATACTGAATAAACAGCGTCATATTTGCACGCCCAAAAAGTTGCTTTGATTGTTCACGTGCTTTTGTCTTTTGCTCTGGTGTTAATTCGATTAGTATTTTAGGCATTTTTTTTAAGTGTTAAAATTTTAATAGTGGCTACTATTGAATAAAGAATCAGTAAGTATACGATTGTTCCGCTCATTTCGTTTGTTTTAAAAGGGGCTTTTACACCCCTTGTTTGATTTACTTGTTAGATTTACTTGTTAGATTTTTTAATCAATCTTACAACCATTTTTTCTAATTGGTCAATTACTTTTACAGGAATACCAGAACCATTTTTTGCAGTCCATTGTAAAGGCGAAGATAAACCGTTTAAAATTGCTATTCTTTGACCTTTATACATTACATCGTAAAAACCATCGTACATTGAAGGTACTTTTTTAAAGCTAAATGTGTTATTGTCGCTAATAAATTCTGGGTTAATCATTAAATTTTTCATTTCGTTTGTTTTAAATGTTGAACAAATATAAGTATATATTTTATATATACAACATATATATACATTAAACTTTTTTATGATTATTATAAATAAAAAAAAACCGTTGATTCGGGTTCAACGGCTAAAACCTTTACTGCTCACAAAACAAAGTTAGATGAGTGAAAAAACCTCCTAAGTGTGCATTGTAAAGAGGCATCGAGGGTGTATTGAAAAAATAAGACCCGATAACTGTTCTTAAGGGAAGTAAATCGGGTACTGTTAACGCAAAGATACAAAAAAGCCTACACTAATAAATAGGTAGGCTCAAAATTCAGGCGTTCAACTCCGAATTTATAGTGTCGTTTCGTGGATCAAAGTATAAGAATAAACACGCCCTTTCTGCACCTCAACAAACTTAAATAAAGCATTCATATTAGCAACAGATGCGCCTTGACAACCTGCTGACCAATTACCTACTTTATTCCCTTTGCCCATATAATGAAAGTTAGTAAAAGCGATTTCTTCGTAAATTTTACCGTGAAATTCAAGTTGTGAATCCTTATCATTATCCCTCCAATACAACATTGGTTTAATTTGCCTAAATGCTTTTTGCCCCATGTGCCCTTTATCCATCAACTGATAACAACCCCTATATTGTTTGTCGTGTACAAGGATAGCGGTTCCTAATTTATTCATTGGTTTCAATCTGTAAAAGACTCCAGCATCTGTTGTAATTGGAATAATTAGATCGTGACGTTTGCCTTTGGAATCCCAATAGAAAGCACCGCCCCAATCGTTAAAAGTGTCTGCTGTGTTTTCGTTTGTTCGCACTCCGAAAAGGTTTATTGAATTAGGCTCACGGAATACAACCGCTCCTATTTTTTCCATTGCTTTAATAACTTGGTCGATTGTTGGTTTCATAATAATTGTATTTGTTTTTTTACTTCTTTCCAAAATGCCATTTTTACGGCTTGTTCAACTTTCATAATTTCATCCACAGTTAGCAATGCTGATTTTATAGCTATAATTGTGCATAGTATTTCGTGACCGCAATCTGTATCTTCATTGACTAGAATAACTTTAAATGAATCTACTAATTCAACTGCTTTTTGTTTAGGTGTAATCATTTCAAAAATATTAGATAAATAGTGTAACTGATTAGTAAAGTTATTAATAATTCGTATAATAGGTTGCGGAGGTTCATAAGAAAAGTTTTAGGTAAATTTTTTGTAATAACAAGATACATAGTAAATCCAACAAACACCTAAACCAATAGCTTTGATAACGGCTTAAATATAAATAAATTGATTAATAAACTAATTCCAATCCCAAACATTAACCATATCAACCAATTTAACTTTTTTGCTTTTTTTACCTCCGCTTTCTTTTCAATTTTAACAAGTTTAGTTTTCCACTTAGTAACGTATCTAATTGTTTCAATTGAATCACGCTGTAATCTGTATTTGTAGCGTATTTCTTGACGTGTCGGTGGTATTTGTACTTCGGGGCAATTTAAAGGCATTTCAACGAAGATTATTGAATCTTTGCCGTTTACTTTGATTGTCTTTTCGACCGTTACAACTCGCTCCGTTGTGTCGATTTTACCGCCTTTGTTTAGGAATTTAGTAAAGTGATAGTTTGCGGAACAACCGTATAAGAAATAAAGCATTCCAACGATCCAAAGCGCACCCAGTAGGAATGCGCTTAAATGTTTGTAGTTTAGTTTCATAATTGTTTTTTAGGGTAAAATTCAACTAATATTTTCATTTCTTGTTCTGTAATAACTCGTATTGTATTGTGTTTTTTGTAAATGGTATATTTTCCATCGCAAGGATTCCAATTTATACACAAATCTTTTGGTAATTTATATTCCAAAACAAAGCCTTTCCATCCGTGAATATTGAAATGCGTTTCACAATCAATATCAAATCGCTTAAACCCTAAAGCTAATAAATCAATATATTTCATCTTACTTAATTTTAACACTATCAACATACTCTCTTTTCATTTCCATTTTAGCTTTCTTGTGTTTTCTGATTACAAGAATTGACGCTGTCGGTACTGCTATGCACATCGCAACGATGTAAGCTAACATAAGGTTTAGTTTTTTCATTTAGTATAAATTTTACATTCGTTACATTGTTTTTTGCAATCTGAATCAACTGCTAAACATTCAAAGTTAATTTGTTCTTCTTTACCACCGATTAACGACGCTTTCAGCTCTTGATATTCAGCGTTGTTTTTCAGCTTAGTATCGAAGTAGTAAAGGATTTTGTTTAGCTTTTTTGTTTCGTCAAACGCTTCATCTAATTGTGCGTTAAGTTGCTTGTTTTTCAAGTCCCACTTAACAGAATAGTCTTGTAGGTTAGCTTCTAATTCTTTGATTTTATCCGCTTGTCGTTGGATTGTTTCTTTTAGGTGTCTTTCGTTACTCATTTTATTCGGGTTTAAAACTTTTGTTGTAGTATTGTTCGCCATTCTCAATATTTGTTTCTCTTGTTAAAGCAAATATTTGTCCATCTATACCTCCATTTTGGTAAGCATCAATTATCTGTTGCTTTTCCATTTCTTTGGCTTGTTTTAGTGTTTCAATAGCTTCACTTCCACCGCTTAAATCTAAGTTATCAAATAACCATTCTATTGCTGTTTGTTTCATTTCGCTTGTTCTTTAAGTTTTTGAATTTCTTGATTTTTAGCTAATAGTTTAGCGTTCTTACGTTTGTCCTCTGCAAACAAATCTTTAAGCATATCGTTAGCTGTTGCAAGTTGCTCGTTTAATGCATCGTGACGTTCGCATTTACGTTTGTAGTAAGTTTTCAAAGTGATGTACTTCAAAGTTAACAGAATCGAAAATCCCGTTGAAATAAGCGTTAACGCTCCGATTGTGATTGTGTAAGTGTTCATATTGTGTTATTTATTTTAAGTGAGTATCACCAATGATACTCTGTTGTTACTTGTTAAACCCCCTCAATTCGTGATAAATCAGGCTTCGGGGGTTATTTATTAGTTACGTTTAAAAATGCCGTCTTTCCGTGCTGTCAACGGTTTTAATCAATACTATTGATTCAACTTTCACCGTAAGTATTAAAAACCCCTCCAACTGTATTTTTAATTTAATTGCCAGACTTCGAGTAACTGGAGGGGTTGGTATCTCTCAGGTACCTTGTTTAATAATTTGATTTTAATTCACTGTAATAATACTTGTCAAAAATTTCTTGTCTTAAATAGTCAAAACCATTGAATTGACAAAAGAAAATTACTTTATGTGCTTTGCTTGAAAAATACCAGCCTTTTAAACCACCTTTAAAAGTTATTTCTTCTGCTAATTTTCCGTCTATCATTTTCAAATTCATATTCAAATGTACTAACTATCTTCATTCGCTTGACCGCTATTGTGATGAACGGTTAATGTTGGTGATGAGTGGTGGGTTTTTAATTAAGAAATCAAATTTATGTTTATTCACATACTGTTTCACCTTTGTTGGTGTGTAATAAACAGGCTTTGCAACTACTATCTTTACCGCTAATTCTAAGTAATTCATGGTTCCTTAATTTTATCATAACTTGTTCTAATTTCTTGACCTTCAAACAACACTAAAACGCTGTTTAATGACTTTTCAATAATAGCACATTCTACTCCTTTATAGATGCAAGGACGGTATTTGATGAAATACTTCGTGTCCTTTGGTAAATCGTGGCTTTGCTCTACTATCTGATAGTTAGCTTTTCCGTTGGTTTCGGTTTTTAGTAGGTGTGTTTTCATATCTTAGATTTTACAATTTCATGAATAACTCCGTTTATCATTTCTCTCCTTACTTCTCTTTCAGGTTTAGCGCAATCAATACTTTCAACTGTGTAATTAACTTGAATACCTTGCGAAGTAAAACTACCTTTGTCTCCGCCTTGTTTGATTTGTTGTGATGCTTTTTCAAGTACCAAAGTAAGGTAATGAGAATCTTCGCAAGTTAGTGTGATTGTGATTGTTTTCATTCTATCACCTCCAATTCTGCTAAATACAACTCCAGTCTTTCAATCTCTTTTTCGTACTTCACAAGCTGTCTAAATGCGTTTAAAACGTGGTTATTGTTTACGTCTAAGTTTTCACGCATTAAAGAATTTAAAGCTATTAGATTGACGTTCAAAGATTCAATTGATTCTTTCGTTGATTCGATTTCCTTATACAACTTATCCCAATCAAACTCTTTACCATTCTCGCAATCGCATTCCGTTAACTTGTAAGTTACTGAATTTTCAAAGCCTCCAATCGGTTCTTCGTATTCGCCCGTTCCGTCACACCCTCCGCAAACGGTCATAAATTTATCTCTTAGTTTCATACTGCTAATCATTAATTGTTAATTCTAGTCTTTCCATTAATTCCTCAACTACTAACCATTTTTCACAAGCTCTTTGTGTGCTATAATCAGCTGATCCAAAAGCTTCTCTATTCTCTACATAGTTGTTTTTTAATTCTTGCTCATACGTGCAAATAATTCTGATAATTTGATCTCTGTCTAGTTTCATATCGTAAATTTAAAGTTAAAAGCCGTCCGATTTGTGTTATTATGACGAACGGCTAATTGTGGTTATGAGTGGTTTTGTATTAGTTTAAAAATTTCATTTGTGGCATAAAACGCACAAGCAAGTACGTACAAGGCAACGAAGATTATAAGGGTTTTAATAATTTGTTTCATCTTCTCACAATTATTAATTTACCGTCAATCTCCTTTGCTGTGTATTTCTCATTAAGCTTTTCAATCAATTCTTTTATTGAGTACAATTTTAAAGCGTTGATTCCGTTCAATTGCTTATATATTGAAGAATAGCTTATTTGTGCCGTTTCGCACGCTTCTAAGAGGCTTGAGTACCCTTGTTGAATATAGAACAAGGTTACTTCTTTTCGTGCTTGTTGGTGGGATATTTTCATTTCGTTTAATTTATCGTGCGTTACAGATGCGCACCCCCTGATTGATTATGCTTTGTTTAATCTGTTTTCAATTGCGCAAAATTCATTAGCCATAAATAAAAGTATACCTACTTTGTTTTTATTCCACTCTTCAGCTGTTATGCCTAATTTTTTAGCTACTTCAACACATTTAGTTCTGAACTCTAAACATTCTACTAAATCTGTTCTTCTTTTCATTTCTGCTTTAATCATTTCAGTTGCTTTCATAATTCCTTTGTTTTAAATGTTGAACAAATCTAATACTTATTTTCCATTCGGCAAAACATTTACCTAATTATTTTTCAATTATTTTTTAACTATCTGAAAATCAATCATAAAAAAAAAGCCTACCAAATGAATGATAGGCTTAATTAACCTTAAAAAAAACGAATATGAAAGTGTAAATTTAGTAATTATTCTTTGTCAATCTTTTTATTCCAAACATTTAAACCGATTGCTGTGGCTGAATAGCCGATAAAAATCAATACGATGTCATAATGAAATCCACAAACCGCTAAACCAACGGCAACCCAAAACGCTGTAAATGAAGCTACTCGCTTTTGCTCAAACGTTCCTTTTGGTGCGAGTGTGTCGTAAATTATTTTTTTCATTTGGTAAAATTGCTATTAGTCGTTCTGGTGTTTGATATGAATTATTTGCGTTTCGTTGGATCAAAACCCTATCTTCATAACAATCGTATAACTTCGCTTCAATAACTTCAATCTTTTTTTCAGCCTTCTGAATCGAGAAATATAAGTAAACAATTGCAGCTATAAAAAATAAATTCTTTGCACCGTATTTGTGTAGCAGTTCAAGCCCGTTCTGTATCATTTCGTATAAAACTGTTTTGTTTCA
>Ga0164293_10003933_pt1 | contig 12711 bp, 3 predicted proteins | sample GEODES118metaG_FD_111487 | JGI IMG/M metagenome (GOLD analysis project Ga0164293, IMG submission 111487) | Eutrophic lake water microbial communities from Lake Mendota, Wisconsin, USA - GEODES118 metaG | ecosystem: Environmental > Aquatic > Freshwater > Lake | place: USA: Lake Mendota, Wisconsin... | reverse complement strand
GGTCACCGTTCCACTGTTTCCCTCAGCTACAGAGGACGGGCTCGTCACCGTGATGTTGGGGAAAAACTCATTGTCAAGGTTAACCAGATTGACATCGGCCGGGTTCATCCCGTTGTAAGCCGAATCCGCTGAAGTGAGTGTGCCGAGTTGAATCGAATAAGCGACATTTCCATCGTCCAATGCATCATCAGCCCCCGCTACGATTACCGTTTGCGGCACGCCCCAGTTGGCCGGAGTGAAAGTCAGGCTGGAAACATTGGCGCTCCCTTCCGTGGCATCGCTGGTCGCAATCGGGATCACGACATTCGACAGCGGCAAGGTCGTCAACTTGACGGTGAAAGTCACTGCTCCGCCTGCTTCACTGGTACTGGAGGAGGGACTGGGCGCGGAAACCGTTACGCCGGGCTCGGTGCCATTGTCGAACAGATACTCCACAATCCGGGCCATCACCATTTTCTGGTTGTTGGGATTGGCTGAGGAAGTACTGATCGTCTCAAAGGGGACTGCCATGAAAACCATCCCAAATCCGCCCGCGCTGTAATTCCCCCGGTAGTTGATCGTAGAGAACGGATAAGCGGTCGAGGACGAGCCGTGGCGCAATGTCCCTTCCGCACCCGAGACCGGAGAAAGACCGTCGGCATAGATTCCCGGGTAGTCATAGGGGCGGGAAATGCTCAGGCTGAGCCCATTGCCGATCTCGTTTCCGGCGACTCCCTGCTGCGTGTGATTGCTGGTCCTCACATCATTGGTGAAGTTGGCCACCTTGAGGTAATTCTGACGGAAGCTGGTGGTGACACCGGTATAGAGAATATCCTGCCCGGAGAGGAACATGCGTCCGCCGGCATTCAGGTAATTCGAAATCGTGGCCTGCTCCCCGCTGCTCAGACCCGCTCCAGGTCCACTGTATTCGTAGCCTGTATTCCAAACCACGACGGAATAAGCGCTGAGTTCGGCCGAGGTTGGAGTACGCCCCCACATCGACGAATCCCATACGTCAAAGTCAAAGCCGTTTTCCTGCAGGGCAATGATGAAAAAGCGATCGTAGTTCTCACCCAGGTCGTCATCGACGAACAGCACCGGAGCCGGGACCTTGGTAGTGAACGAGCCGACTTGGGAAACGGCCTCGTTCCCGGCCGCGTCGCGGGAGCGGACTTCATAATAGTAAGTTGTCGTCGGGCTCAATCCGCTGAGTGTCGCAGCGTGATTGGTATTAAGTGAGTCACCCAGATATTCCTGATTGAGGTTGCTGGGACTGGTGCCGTAAAACACTTGCGTCGTGGCTGCCTCATCGGTCAACCATTCGAGATTGACGCTGGTCGTTTTGGGGACTGCGGTCAGTCCGGAAATGACAGGGGCAACGGTATCAACCATCGCTGTAGCCTGCACATTGAGGGCAGCGTAACTGGCGAGCAATTGGTCGCCGTGTGCGGCCTGCAGTTTACCGTCGCCCGCGGCCTCGCCCCCGATCAGCTGGATTTCTCCCTGAAAGATGCCGGTGTTCGGCCCGGACTCGAGTAATTGGACCACTTCCGGAGTCGATTCGGTCGTGCTCCGAATACTGATGGTCACTGTATCCCGGACATTCGAATTTGTATTGGCGCTGGGATGCCCGACCCGTAGCTGGGCGGTTTCCGGCAAGTTGTAGAACTCCTGATCGAGATCGAGATAACTGGCACGCTGCAGCGCCTCGTAGGCGTTCAACCGTCCGCCGGTAACAGTCTTGCCCACCAGCGCTGGAGTAGGCGCGACGCTGTCGAGCAGGGCCGAACGAATCCATCCCGCAGTGACTCCCGGGCCAGCCACCGATGCGAACAACGCAGCGGCACCGGTCACATGCGGTGTCGCCATCGACGTACCGCTGAAACTGGCATACGAATTGGTCGGCACACTGGACCAGACATCGGACCCTGGCGCTCCCAAGTCGACCGTGTTCAGCCCATAGCTGGAGAAACTGGAAATCGATCCATTACTGGCGATCGAAGCAACTGCGAGGACCGCATCATAGCTGGCCCCGGCCTGGGTCGACGTTCCCACGGTTGTGTTGTAATTCGAAGGGTAGAACCCACCTGAATCGTTGTTCGAGGTCGAGTTGCCGGCTGCAGCAATAAACAGGATGTTGGCATTGGCCGACCGAATAACGGCATCATGCAGAGCCTGTGAATAGCCGCCACCTCCCCACGAATTATTACTGGCAACAAGGTTGATGCCATGTCGGGTTTTGAGACCGGTCAGGTAATCGACCGCGCGTACCGCATCAGCCAGCGTCCCTCCATCCGGCCCGAGGAACTTGGCCGAAATCATCTTGATGTTCCAATTGACGCCGACCACACCCGCGCTATTTCCACCCTCACCGCCAATCGTTCCGGCGACGTGCGTGCCGTGAGCATCTTGCCCGGAGTCGTACACCGAGGCATCGTTATTCACGAAGTCCCAGCCGTGGATATCGTCCACGTAGCCGTTGCCATCGTTATCGATCCCATCACCGGCGACCTCGTATGGATTGACCCAGATGTTCGCATCCAGATCCGGATGGGCTACCTGGATCCCCTCATCGATAATTCCAACGATCACACTGGAGGAGCCAGTAAAGCCTTCATTCCAGGCGCGCTCTGCCTGGGATCCAAACTGATTCGTCGTGCCATTGGGTCCCGCAGGCAGCGGAGAGTCGCTGCTGTACATACCCCAAAGACTTCCATTCGTATAATAGGTGTCATTACTCGTCGCGGCCCGGCGGTAAATGTAATTTGGCTCGGCAAACTCGACCCAACGACTGTCCTCCAAGACGTCGATCGCCGCATTCAAATCAGCTCCGGCCGGCAGGCTCAATCGCTCCAGACTGCCGAAACCCTGATCGACCATCACCTTGGTTTGAATTGTTTCAGCAACCACCGCGCCAATTTGGGCTCGGGCTGCCGCCCGCTGGGCGGGAGTCGAATGGGCCACAAACTGCACCAGCAGCTCTCCCGAAACATGCTCGTGGGCCTGCAAATCAGCAGCCAAAAGCAAGCGCGATTCGAGCTGTTGAAATAGCAGCCGATCGCTGCTGCCCGCTCGCTGCCTTCGGCGGGGCAAAGCCGACCGCTGGCCATGCGATTGGGAAGAGACCAAGTCCTTGGCAACACTGCTGGCCAAGAATGCCGTACTCGAATGGACCGCTCCCTCTTGCCCTGATTCACTGGATCGACGGCGCTTGTTCATCTGCCCTGTCCTTGCTTGCCTGAAAATGCCTGGTAGACCTGTAGATGCCGGAAAACTCGAATCAAACGCCGCGAATAAAACGCCGCGAATAAAACGCCTAAGTCAAAGCAACGGCTACTCGAGAATCAATCCGAATCCGCGCAAGTGCACAGGCCGGCAGGGCGACAAGTGCTCGCTTGTAAAGCGAAACTTCAGGCAACCTTGCATCGGCCTCAACCGGTGGGAATCAATCGGATGTTCTTGGGGAGCACTGCAATCAGTCAACAGATGTCAATTCAGTGATTTGGGAAGTCTATCGCTTCGAGCTGCGCGAAACAATTGTTTTTCCCTCGGCTCAGAAAAAATCGAAGGGCTCAGCAAAACAGAACAAGAGTCCGAGCCAACGGCAAGCGAATCGCAGGTGTGGATCGGCGAACGGCAGCTGAGCACACCTGCCGTTCGCTTGTGACCAATACCTGCGTGACCAATACCTACTATCACCACTCGGGCTAAACGCGGTCCGATCCTAATTCCACTGGGCAAACGCAGCGTCAATCGTCGCTAGCTGTTTCAAGGGGAGGTCTGCAATGTTGGTTTCGTGTTCCCACTGCTCTGGCTGCCGGCTTCCTTGGGCTTCCATGCGGGAAAGCCAATCTGGACCAGCCACGCGGTTGAATCCGCCTGCCTGGTAGCCGGGGCTGGCGTTTTGATTCGACTCGCGCTGGGTCAACCCACGGTTGGCTACAACCTCAGGTCGAGGTCCCAGCGGCTGTCCAAGGACCGGGAGAAACCCGTTGGCCACGAACCGACTCTCCGTCTCCAACGGTTCGTCGCTGCTTCCCGGCGGCGGTGGATCGGCAATCCCTTGGGGGTTTGTGTTTCCGGCTGCCAAGGCAAAGGAGCTGGTCAAGGTCGGCGCCAGCAGATTGCGGGCGTTGGCATAGCGGTAGACTCGGTCGGTACCACTATCGGCCACCCAAATGTCCAGCGAACCGTTGGAAGGGTCGAGCGTGATTCCCGTAGGCGTGCTATTGGCCGAGTTGAGTGCCCAGGAGTTAAGCAGTGAAATTCCGCCCGTGGCGCCGACCGAATAACGGTAAACCCGGTCAGTTGTCGAACTGTTGACGACCCAAAGATAACGGCTGGCCCCATCCGAGCCAAACACAATGTCACTAGGCGAGGTGTTTCCACTTCCCAGGACGAAACTGCTGGCCGTTTGGGTACCGCTCAATCGCGAGGCGGCATTGGCATAGTAGAAGACCCGATCGGCGCGAGCGTCGACAATCCAAATATGGGTGCCGTCCGTAGCGATCCCCTGAACCGTGGCGTTGCTGGCCAACGTCCCGGCAGTCCAGGAGCCGAGCAGACCGCCGCTGGTGTTGTAAACGTAGACGTTCCGGTTGGCGTCGACGACCCAGACCTTGTCCCCGGCAGCCGTCATCGCAGCTCCCCGGGGCGCTGCGTTGCCACTGTTGACCAGATAATTCTCGATCGCTGCGCCACTGGCGTCGTACTCGTACGTCCGATTCTGGGTCGCATCATCCACCACATAAAACTTGCTCGGCGGAGCGGGGTCATTGTCGAGATTGGTCAACGACACATCAGCGGGATTGATGGTGTTGTAGAGAGGGTCAGACGAGGTCGCCGCGGCCACCACAATGGTGTAGGCAATGTTGCCGTCAAAAATTGCGTCATCAACTCCGATCACGGTCACCGTTTGTTCAACATTCCAGTTAGCCGCAGTGAAGATGAGCGAGTTTGCGCTGACCGCGCCCTCGGTGGTATCACTTGAATTCAGGCCGATCGTCACATTGGCAGTTGGCTCGGAATTCAAACGCACGCCAAACGTCACCGCGCCGCCCGCTTCTGTTGTGGTCGTTCCGGAGGGAGTGCCTCGAGTGATACCGGCGGTGTCATCATCCAGGTTACTGAGTGCCACATCACCCGCATTCAGCCCGTTGTAGCCGGCATCTGCCGAGGTCGCAGCCCCGAGGACAATCGAGTAAGCCAGATTGCCGTCATCGACGTTGTCGTTCACGCCAGTGACAGTGACCGTTTGCGGTACATTCCAGTTAGTCGGGGTAAAAACGAGTTGGGACACGCTGACCGCGCCTTCACTTGCATCGCTGGAGCCCAGCGGAATTGTCACATCGCTGCTCGGCTGAGCCGCCAGTGCTACGGTAAAGGAGACGACACCACCCGCTTCGGTAGTGGCTGAATTGGAAGTCGGAGTACCTACGATGATTCCCGGAGCAGGATTACCGCTGGGAAGCAGGAACTCAATCACCCGCTTCAGCACGGTATTCTGGTTGTTGGGATTGGCAGCCGAGTTGCTGATCGCCTCAAACGGTGCAGAGCTAAAGACGATGCCGAAGCCGCCGGCGGTATAGTCACCTCGATAGCTGACCGCCGAGAAGGGCGAGCTGCTGTTGACTCCGTGATTGAGCCAGCCTGCAGCACCGGTCACCGGGGTCAAGGCGTCAACGTAGAGCGTCCCGAAACCTGCTGGTGAGGCCACGGCCAGGCTCAGCCCGTCGCCAATCGGATGGCCGGCAACGCCTGTCGCGGTATGAGCCGTTTGGCGAACGTCGTTAGTAAAGCTCGCGACCTTCAAGTAACTCTGCTGGAAACTCGAAGTAACGCCGGTATAGAGTACATCTTGACCAGAGATAAAGATCCGCCCACCGGCATTCAGGTAATTGGCAATTGCCGACTGCTCACCACTGGCAAGACCTGCGCCAGTGCCGGAGAACGCCGCGCCCGTATTCCAGATCACGAGGTCGTAGTTGCCCAGCACCGCCGAACTGGGAGTTGAGCCGCCCAGAGCGCTCACGTTCCAGGTATCAAAGGCATATCCGCCGGCTTGAAGGGCAGCGGTATAGAACGTGTCGAAGCTTTGCCCGAAGTCATCGTCGACAAACAGAATGGGAGCGGCCGCGATAGTGGTGAAACTCTGGACAGCGGTCGTGGTCGTGTTTCCAGCCCCATCCCGGGATCGGGCCTGGAAATAGTAAGTGGTCTCGGAATTCAGTCCGGTAAGCCCAGCCGCATGGTTCAGGACGAGTCCGTTGTCGGTATAAGTTAAGTTGAGATTGCCCGGGTCCGTTCCGTAAAGGACTTCAGTCGTGGCGCCTTCATTTGTCGTCCAGAGCAGCGTTGCCGTGGTGCTGCCAGCCGAAACGCTCAGGCCGCTGATCTCGGGAGCAGTCTCATCAGTCCCCTGATTGAGAGCAGCATAGACATTCAGTCGCCCCCCTGTGAGCGATTTACCTGTCAAAGACGCAGTCGGCGTGGCACTATCCAGAATCGCCTGCTTGATCGTCGCGGCGCTGACCGTCCCGGTTTGGGCCGAAGCATACAGGGCAACAGCGCCGGTCACATGCGGTGTCGCCATCGATGTGCCGTTATAGGACGCGTATGTGTTCGAAGGAACGGTTGACCAGATCCCAGACCCGGGGGCGCCGATGTCCACCGTGGTCGCTCCATAGCTGGAAAAGCTGGAGATGGCTCCGGTGTTGGTGATCGAAGCGACCGCGATCACACCGTCATAGCTGGCTGGCGTCTGGGTGGAAGTGCCGACGGTCGTGTTGTAGTTGGAAGGATAGGATGCCGTCGCGTCGTTGTTCGACGTCGAGTTGCCTGCAGCCGCGACAAACAGGATGTTCTGCTTGGCATGCCGAATGATCGCATCATGCAGGGTTTGGGAGTATCCGCCTCCACCCCAGGAGTTGTTGCTGGCGACCAGATTAATGCCGTGTCGCACCTTGAGGTCGGTCAGGTAATCAACCGCGCGGACCGCGTTCGCCAACGTCCCGCCCGTGGTTCCGAGGAACTTGGCCGAGATCATTTTTACATTCCAGTTGACGCCCACCACGCCGGTACCATTGCCACCTTTGCCACCGATCGTTCCGGCCACATGCGTGCCGTGCGAATCTCCGCCGGCGTCATAAACAGAGTTGTCATTGTTGACAAAGTCCCAACCGTAAATGTCATCGACATAACCATTGCCATCATTGTCGATGCCATCGCCAGCGACTTCGTAGGGGTTAACCCAAATGTTGTCGACAAGGTCGGGATGGTTAACCTGAATTCCTTCATCAATGATTCCGACCACGATGCTGGACGAGCCGGTAATGTTTTCGGCCCATGCCTTTTCAGCATGGCTACCAAACTGATTGGTCGTGTTGCTGGGCCCGGTCGCCGGAGCATCATCGCTGTACATTCCCCACAGGCTGCCATTGGTGTAATAGGTATCGTTGCTTGTGGCTGCGGGCCTGAAAATGTAATTTGGCTCGGCATAAGCAACCGCCGGATTACGTTCGAGGGCTTCAATGGCGCGCGCGAGGTCGATACCGCGGCCAAAGCTCACTCGCTCGAGGCGGCCCACGCCGGCCTCCTGCATGATCCTGGTCTGAATGACCTCTTTGACCTCGCCGCCGATCGCCGCCCGCGCTTTGGCTTGTTGCAAGGGAGTTGCCTGAGCGGTGTATTGAACGAGGATTTCTCCCGCCACGAATTCGCGACCGAGGATATCGGCAGCCAGCAGCCGACGGGCCTCCAGCTGTTCCCAATTGAGATTCGAAAAGCTTCGGGACCTACCGTAATTGGCCCGCTGTGGGCGACGAGAACGCTGCATGTGATTCACCCTGTGCAGATATTTCAGATGAGAAGCGGAGACGAGTAAGGCAAAACTCGGGTAACTCAACACTCGCCAATATCGCCGTTCGGCGCCACGTCTGTCTTGAGGTCGAAGTCTGTCCTGAGTTTGGATTACCTCGCCGCAATTTACCCACGTAAAATCGCTACTTCAATCACAGTTTTCCAGACCGTTATCGTCGCCCGCCCGCGTCACGCAACTTCCGTGCCAGTTAAAGCAACGTGGCGGAGTCCCAATTTTTTCGACGCTCCTGCCCGAATCAACAATCCACTGCGTCTCATTTCGGGACGAGCTGTTTGATTTTGCCCGAGCGCGGAAAAGGAAAAGTACCCAAATTTCCTGCCCTCAGAGCCAATCGCTCACGGGCTTAGAGGCACTTTTCTGAAAACCTCTCGCGCGCCCCACACCACGACTCGGAGTTATCGCTCACCCCTCCCGTGCGGTCCTACGCTGCCAGGCATTCCCTTCGCCTTCCCGGAATTTGGTTTCAGGCACGACTGACGCATGCTGACTCGCTGGTTTCATGGTTACGCATTGGTGCGAAGAATTGAAAGCGCGGGTACGCGCTGGCTGATTCTGCGTTCTGCCGACGGCGAATGGGATTTGGTGCACGGTGAGCGCCAAAAGAAAGAGTCGTTTCGTGAGACCGCCAGCCGCGCCGTGAGCGAGCAACTGGGGCTCAATCCCACTCAGGACTTTCTGGTTTCAACCATGGCTATTCTGAACCATGAATTCGAAACGATCCTTCCGGGCGAAGCGACTCCAAGATTCGTTGCCGTCTCATTTTATCCGGTTGATATCTATCGTGCCTGCGTGCTGGAGAAACTGGACAACAAACCCCATGTGAGTTGGGTCCGTGCCGCGGAGCTCTGGCAAGGCCATGGCCCGGACGGCCGGCAATTGAATCCGGTGACCCAGTTGTTGGTTCGCCGATTTGAAATCATTCAACCTTGGCAGGACTAGTCAGCTGAAGGGTTGGGCCGGACTCGCCTTCGCCCCGATGATCAAAACGCACTGGACTGGATTCGCCTCGACTAGGGGCAGCTCGCTACCGGCATTCAAGAACCAGCACATCAACCGCTCCTGTAAAAAAAGAAAGCGGTAGCATCCGGGGGGGAGGGATGCTGCCGCTTGTGCAGACAATTGCTTGGCAGCAACCGTCCTGGAAATTCGGGGAGGATCTGAACCCGGAGCGCCTGCACCGAGCACACCGGCACGCCAGATTCGGATGGCTCCTCCAAGCCTAATTGTTCTCTTCGTCGTCGCCTTGGTCGCTGAGGTCGGTGAGACCAAGGAAGTAGAAATCCAGTGAATTATTTCCAAACAAAACGTCGCGTTGGCCGTCATCGATCACGGTCGAGCTGGTCAGCGCGGGCACACCGGTGCCGTTGCGGAGCTTGGTCACGCGGTCCTGATAACTCTCTGTGCCGGACCAGTAATTCAACAGGCTGAGCAAGTCGCTGGCGTTGTTGTCATAGTTCGTGCTTCCGCCGATCAGCAGGTCTTCCCGAAATCCGCCCTGAAGGACATCCTGACCGCCGCCGCCAATCAGAATGCTCTGCTTGGATCCCCCGAAGATCACGTCATCTCCCGAACCACCAAGCAGCACACTTGTGGCATTTCCGCCAGACAGATAGTCGTTACCCGCACCGCCCCACATCAAAGTCGGGATCGCAATCCCGGCACCCAGGCTGATGGCATCGTTTCCATTCAGACCTTGCACTTGAATCAAGTCGAAATCAGTGGGATTCACGGTGGTGGCGACGACTCCGTTCAATCGTACGTTGATCGGCGCCTGTCCCCGTACCTGCCGCTGGATGCTGAGCACATCGTTTTCATCCGTTCCGCGCACAAACAGGGTGCGATTGAGAATGAACGCGGTTGGAATCACCTGGTCTTCTCTGACAGCCAGATTTTGCAAGCGGAAGTCTTGTAACTTTGAAGTATCAGCAACTCCGAACGGAATCGATTGATGGGCATCGTAAAGGTATTCAGCCAATGCATCCTGCTCCGAACCCACTGACGTGAACGTTGCCGCGCCAGCTGGCAAGGAGGATGAATTCAACAGGTCCAACCGATTGGTGTTCGGAAACGAGGGGAACGGATAGCTGTCGCCGCCTCCGGCGAGAAAGTTCAAGGTCACCATGCGGAACGTCCGAGCTTGGTCACCTTGCAGCTGGCCTTGGTCAACAACCACGTCGACAACTTGTCCTTGAGAGTTGACGACCACCAGCGACTGGACTCGGGAGCCTGCAGGCAGTGCGGGATCGAAGCCGAAGCGGAAGCCGCCAATTTGCGGAAACTGTCCCGGGGTAGCTCCGGGTGCTACGGCCGCGACCGAATGCTCCGCAACCTGCTTCAGCTGTTGGGCATTGAGCGTCACCAACGACAGTCCATTGTTGAACCGCAGCGAATTTTCAATATCCAACTGCGAGATGTCACCGGCCTGCTTGCTGGCAGAAGGATTAGCAGCTGTCGGCAAGCGTTCACCGGTATCCGAGTCTGTCGAACCGATGGAATCGCGGATGCCACCACCGTTTTTCAGCGAGAGGACGACACTTGAATCAGCCTGTTTCGCATACCAAAGATTGGCGTCGGCGGTGAGATTGCCCAAGTTGGTCTCTTCCGTTCGCACCTCGGCCCGCAGCCCGTTGAGATAGACGCTGGCTTTGCCGAACAGGTTGCCATCTTTGGTGTTAATCACATTGGCAACGGCTTGGGTAATGGTTTGGACGGCGGCCCCACGGGTACCCGGACCAAATGGGTCTTCACCCGGACGCAACAAGTCCCACACGTCAGTGACGCCTTGGGTATCAGCAGCAAAGGCTCCGCTCACCGACTCATCGAGGCTGCTGAGGTCGATTACGCCCAGCGAGTCGAAGCCGACTACAAGCCGGCCAACATACTTGTAATTGCCATCGGTGCTGACGACGGCGACCGGGTCGCCATTCAGGTCGGCAGAAATCAGCGGATAGTCGCCCTCGGCAACATCGCCGGAGCGAAGGCGATCAGTAGAATCGGCGAGCCGCGTGTCGCTGCCACCGGCGAGAATGACATCGACGCCATCCAGCAGGGGAGCCAGGTCAAGTTCGTTCTGCAACTGCTGCAGATGGGAAACGAGAATGATCTTGTTCACCCCAAGTCCTTCGAGCAGTGAGGCCTGATTGTTAACGATGCTGGCCAAGCCTGCCAAGTCATTGGGGTTAGCTGGCGATATGACGATGTTGTTTCCGGGACTGGAGATGCTCCGCAGAAAGGGAGTCGTCAGACCAATCACTCCGATCTTCTGTCCCCCTTCGGTGATCACGGCGCTCGGGGCCAGCCGCCCCTTGATCGTCGACGCTTCGGAGCCGCCCGGAGAAAGTCGTCCGTTCAAATCAGGCTCGGCAGCAAAGTTCAGATTGGCGCTGAGATAGGGAAACTGGGCTCCTTGCCAGGCGCCGCTGGGGAACACGATATTCCGCAACTCCCGGACGCCCGCGTCAAATTCGTGATTGCCCAGCGCGGACAAGTCAAAGCCAATCTCATTCATGATTTTGATGTCAGCCCGACCGACACTTGCCGCACCGAGCAGGCCGTTCAGCGCAGGGTCGCCACCCGCATTAAAGAAAGGTCCTGGGATGTAGTTGTCACCGGAAGAAAGCTTAAGCGTGTTGGCGTAAGTGTCTTCCAAGGCATCGACAATGGCGGCGAATCGCGGAGCATCGGCAATCTCGTTCAACCCGGCCTCGAGGTCGGAGGCGTGCAGAATCTGTAGCGTGTACTCGATGGCTAACATCGCTCGTTGCTCAAGCCGCTCGTGGAGCAACTCAGCGGCCAGAGTGTAAGCCGATTGAAGGCCGCAAAGTCGTCCGCGAGGGGTGGGGGACCTTTTGGCACGGGAAGAACGTGAAGGAATCGTCATGGCGGAAGTCCTCAGGATGACATGAAGCTCACATTGAGTTTGCAAGACAAGATTCCACCCGACGTTCATTAAGAATTTGTTATGGAGTCGTTAAACAACAAACAAAAGAAGCTCCTGCTCCCAGTGCCTCATCCAAGGAGATTCATAGGATTCCCGCTGAATTCTCAGCAAGTGAGCGTCGAACACGAGAGCCCCACGGGGTCAGCGGCCAGCCTTTCATGCCCAGGAGGATTCTTCCTTCGCCGGGCAAAGCGCAGCTCAAAAAAAGCCGCTTGGAGCAGGGCTTGAAGGCAAACCCTCGCAACAGCGGCCAATTTGGTTCGACTTTTGCGTTCCGGCGATCGAGCCAACGCTCTATCGGCGGAACAGGTGAGCCTGACTAGCGTTCATCACTCTCGAACATCGTCTTGTAGGTAAAGCCTGCGGCACAGGCCCCGAGAATCGGAGCAACCCAAAACAGCCAGAGTTGGCTCAGCGCCCATCCGCCGACAAAGACAGCCGGACCGGTTGAGCGTGCCGGGTTGACCGAAAGGTTGGTGACCGGAATGCCAATCAGATGAATCAAGGTCAAGCCGAGGCCGATTGCGATCGGAGCAAAGCCGGCAGGAGCGCGGCGGTCCGTGGCCCCGTGGATGATCAACAGGAACATGAAGGTCAAGACAAATTCGGCGACAAAGCCAGCCACCATCGAATACTTGGCTGGGGAGTGCTCGGCGTATCCGTTACTTGCAAATCCACCTGCCACGCTGAAACCTTCCCGGCCGGAGGCGATCAGATAGAGCACGCCGGCTCCGGCAATCGCTCCTAAGACTTGTGAAATGATGTAAGGAATCGCGTCCGCCGAGCAATGCCTGCCGCTGGTGCAAAGCCCCAAGGTGACTGCCGGATTGAGATGGCATCCGGAAATGTGCCCGATTGCATAGGCCATCGTCAGCACGGTCAAGCCGAAGGCAAACGCGACACCCAACCAGCC
>Ga0164293_10003932_pt1 | contig 12711 bp, 11 predicted proteins | sample GEODES118metaG_FD_111487 | JGI IMG/M metagenome (GOLD analysis project Ga0164293, IMG submission 111487) | Eutrophic lake water microbial communities from Lake Mendota, Wisconsin, USA - GEODES118 metaG | ecosystem: Environmental > Aquatic > Freshwater > Lake | place: USA: Lake Mendota... | reverse complement strand
GGCGCTGCTGGCACCCGCTGGGAGGAAGCTGATCATGGCGGGCAGCGGCAACGCGCATCTGCGCACGGGGGACGACGACATCGTTCTCGCGGTGCACGACCTCGTCGTGCGCTTCAAGGCGACCGCAGGACGCTACGTGCACGCGGTATCGAACGTGAGCCTCGACGTGAAGAAGGGCGAGACTCTCGCCATCGTCGGTGAATCGGGGTGCGGCAAGACGAGCCTCGGCAAGGCGGTCATGCAGGTGCCACCGCCGACCTCGGGAAGCGTCGTCTTCGAGGGGCGCGATCTCACGACGCTGGGCAGCGAGGAATTGCGCCGTGCGCGGACCGCGATCCAGATGATCTTCCAGGATCCGATCTCGTCCCTCGATCCGCGCATGTCGATCAAGCGCATCGTCGAGGAACCGTTGGTGATCTGGGACCGCGGCAACGAGACGGAGCGCGCGGCGCGCGTCGACGAATTGCTCGATCAGGTCGGACTCGATCCGGCTCTCGTGCGCGACCGTCGCCCGTACGAATTCTCCGGCGGGCAGTGTCAGCGCATCTCGATCGCCCGCGCGCTCGCACTCGAGCCGCGGCTCATCATCTGCGACGAACCCGTTTCCGCACTCGACGTGAGCATCCAGGCCCAGATCCTCAATCTGCTCCAGGACCTGAAGGAACGGCACGGACTCACGATGATCTTCATCAGTCACGACCTCGCCGTCGTGAAGGCGGTGAGCAACCGGATCGTCGTCATGTACCTCGGCAAGGTGTGCGAGGTGGGCAGCCCCGACGATCTCTACTCGCGACCCGCGCACCACTACACCCGCGCGCTCGTGCAATCGGTGCCGGTTCCCGATCCGACCCGCGCGGCGCGCACCGCAGTGCTGCAGGGAGAGCCGCCGTCACCGCTCGCACCGCCGTCGGGCTGTCGTTTCCGCACGCGCTGCGAGGCGGCAACGGAGCGTTGCATGTCGGAGGAGCCGCAACTGCGCGAGATCGGCCCCGGCCGATTCGTTGCGTGTCACCACCCCGTCGAGGGGTGAACGAGAGCTCCGCCCAGCGCGAGTGGAAGGCGCAGTTCAGCGCGAGCGGAAGGCGTCGACGAAGCGCCACGCGCTCGCCGTCGTCATCGCTGCGAGCACGAGCTTCAGCGCGTCGCCGAGGAGGAACGGCGTGAGGCCCATGGTGATGGCGTTCGATTCACCGGTGGCCACCGGAACGTCGAGGTAAATCGCCAACCAGGCGACGCCGAAGGTGTAGATGACCGCGGTGCCGAAGAGCATTGCCGGCACCGACGTGAGCACGCGGCGATCCTGGCGCTGTTCGGCGAGTCGACCGACGACCCACGCGGCAACGACGAATCCGACGAGATAGCCCATGGTCGCGCCCGTGGCGACGTCCCAACCGCCCTTGGCGTCGGCGTACACCGGCATGCCGAGCATGCCGACGAGCCAGTATGCGAGCTGACTGGCGGCACCCTTGCGTGCACCGAGGGCGGCGCCGGCAAGGAGAACGGCGAACGTCTGGCCGGTGACGGGTACCGGGGTGAAGGGGAGCGCGAACTTCACCTGCGCGGCGAGTGCGGTGAGCGCGGTGAAGCCGGTAACGAGGACGGCGTCGCGCACGATCGCCGACGAACGGCGCGCGGGGCGAACCCAGAGATCGGACAGGACGGCGGTCGACATCGAAAGGGTCATGGGGCAAGGATAGTGGGGGCTTATGCTCGTGCCCGTGGTCGAACGTCCGCGGATCATTCTCGATTGCGACCCCGGCCACGACGACGCTTTCGCGATCATCGTTGCGGCGCACTTCGCCGATCTGATCGGCGTCACCACCGTCGCGGGAAACGCGCCGCTCGAGCGCACCACCCGCAACGCGCGGATCGTGCTCGACCTGTGCGGCTCGTCGGCGCCGCTGCACGCGGGGGCCTCGCGCCCGCTCGTCGCCGAGCCTGTGCATGCCGCCTACGTCCACGGCGAAAGCGGTATGGACGGCGCCGAATTGCCCGAGCCGTCGCGGCCCGCGGACTCGACCCGCGCGGTCGACTGGATCATCGACACCGTTCGCGCGCAGGAGGGCATCTGGCTCGTTCCGACGGGTCCGTTGACGAACGTCGCCATCGCACTGCACCGCGCGCCGGACATCGTCGGAAAGATCGCCGGCATCTCGCTCATGGGAGGCGGCCGGTTCGGTAACCGCACGCCCGCCGCGGAATTCAACATCTGGTGCGACCCCGAAGCCGCGGCGTCGGTGTTCACGAGCGGCGCGCACATCATCATGGCGGGCCTCGATCTCACGCACACGTTCCAGGCGACACCGCAACGCATCGCCGACATCGAGGCGGCGCATCCGCGGCTCGGTGGAATCCTCGCCGGCTTGCTGCGCTTCTTCAGCGGCACGTACACCGAGCGCCACGAAGGCTTCGCCGGTGCGGCGATGCACGACGTGTGTTCGGTGCTCGCGCTCACACATCCCGCGTTGTTCACCTCGTCGCGGCGTCATGTCGCCGTCGAGATCGACGGCACGCTCACCCGCGGAATGACGCTCATCGACGAGCGCAAGCTCATCGAGCGCCCTGCCCCGAATGCCGACGTGCTCGAAACGATCGACGCCGACGCGGGCTTCGCGGTCATTGTCGACGCAGTCCGCCGCTGCCCCCGTTGACGCCGCAGGAGTGACGCGGCGCGGCAGTGCTGGCGCCCTCGGCAGGAATCGAACCTGCGCTTCCGGCTCCGGAGGCCGACGCTCTATCCGCTGAGCTACGAGGGCACGAACGCGTCACCGCGTCGCGCCAGAGGCTACCTGCGCCACAATGGAGGAGTTATGTCCGATCCCGTCGTCGTCGTGTCACGACGGGTGACCGCCGCATTGCGCGAGCACTTCGGTGCGGAATTCGCCGACCTCGATCCGGCGGTGCGGCCGAGCGAACATGCCGATGCCCAGATCAACGTGGCGATGGCGTTGGCGAAGCGGCTCGGTCGAGCGCCGCGCGACGTCGCAGCGCAACTGTGCGAGGTGCTCGAACTCGACGAGATCTGTCGCGAGGTGTCGATCGCGGGTCCCGGGTTCATCAACGTCACGTTCTCCGACGACTTCGTCGGCGCGTGCATTGCGGCGATGGCGATCGACGGGCGTCTCGGCGTCGACGTTGCGCCGGCACCGGAGACCGTCGTCGTCGACTACTCCGCGCCGAACGTCGCCAAGGAAATGCACGTCGGTCACCTGCGCAGCACGGTCATCGGTGACGCGCTCGTGCGGATGCTCGAGTTCTCCGGTCACACCGTTCTGCGCGAGAACCACATCGGTGACTGGGGAACCCAGTTCGGCATGCTCATCGAACATCTCACCGACGTCGGCGAGAGCGGTGCGGTGGCCGACCTGTCCGTCGGCGACCTCGACGGTTTCTACAAGGCCGCGCGGCGCAAGTTCGATGCCGATCCCGATTTCGCCGACCGTTCGCGCCGGCGCGTCGTCGCACTGCAGGGAGGCGACGCAGACACGTTGCGTTTGTGGCGGCTGCTCGTCGCCGAGAGCGAGCGGTACTTCGAGCAGGTGTACGCGTCGCTCGGGGTTCGTCTCGCCGCCGGCGACGTTCGCGGTGAGAGCTACTACAACGAATCGATGCCTCTCGTCGTCGCCCGTCTCGCCGCTTCCGGACTGCTGCAGCGTGACGACGATGCCGACGTCGTGTTCCCCGAAGGTTTCACGAACCGCGACAACGAACCGTTACCGCTCATCATCCGCAAACGCGACGGCGGCTACAACTACGCAACGAGCGATCTCGCCTGCGTCATCGACCGCGTCGAGAACCGTCGTGCGACCCTGCTGCTGTACGTCGTCGGTGCGCCGCAGGCGCAGCACCTCGACATGGTGCGCGTCGTCGCGGAGAAAGCCGGATGGTTGGCTCCGCCGGCGCGCATGGTGCACGTCGCGTTCGGCAGCGTGCTCGGTTCCGATCGCAAGATGTTGAAGAGTCGCTCCGGCGACACGATCAAGTTGCACGACCTCCTCAACGAGGCCGTCGAGCGCGCCGAGCAGGCGATCGCGCAACGCAACCCCGACCTCGTCGGTGACGAACGGGCGGCGGTGGCGCGAATCATCGGTATCGGTGCCGTGAAGTACGCCGACTTGTCGACGGACCGGGTGAAGGATTACGTCTTCGACTGGGATCGCATGCTCGCCTTCGACGGCAACACCGCGCCGTACCTGCAGTACGCGCACGCGCGGATCTGCAGCGTGTTCCGCCGCGCAGGCAGCGAGCACGGCATCGATCGTGCCGACGTGCGCACGGTCGCACCCGTCGTTGCCGACGCCACCGAGCGCCGGCTCGCCCTGCTGCTCCTCCAGTGCGGCGCGACGTTCGCCGATGCACTCGACAAGTTCGCCCCCCATCGTCTGTGCAACTACCTGTACGACGTCGCGGCGAGTTTCAGCGCGTTCTACGAGGCGTGTCCCGTGCTGAAGGCCGAGTCGCAGGAGGTCGTGCGGTCGCGACTCGCGCTGTGCGACGTCACCGCGCGGGTCCTCGAATTCGGCTGCGGTGTGCTCGGTATCGACGTTCCGGAGCGCATGTGAGCGTCGTCGGCCGGCACCTGCTACCCGACACGGCGCGAATCGACGGCGACGGCCGACTCACGGTCGGTGGTGTCGACGTCGTCGCGATTGCCGATGATTTCGGCACGCCGGTGTTCGTGTACGACGAGGATCACCTGCGCGCCCGGTGCCGCGAGGCCGTCGCCGCGTTCGGCACCGATTCGGTCGTCTATGCAACGAAGGCCTTCCTGTGCGTGGCGATGGCGAGACTCGCCCACGAGGAGGGGTTGCTGCTCGACGTCGCGACCGGGGGAGAGATGCACGTCGCACTCGCCGCCGGTGTGCCCGCCGATCGTCTCGTCATGCACGGCAACAACAAGTCGTCCGACGAGCTCGAACGTGCGATGCGCGTCGGCGTGCGCCACGTCGTCGTCGATTCGTTCGACGAGCTGGATCGCATCGACTCACTGGTCGCCGCGGGTGTGCCGCGGCCCCGCGTGCAGATCCGCGTGACACCGGGTGTCTACGTGCACACGCACGAGTACATCAGCACCGGGCAGAACGACTCGAAGTTCGGCTTCAACCTCGGCAACGGCGACGCACTGCGCGCCGTGCAGCGCGCACGGCAGTCGGCGTCGATGGAGTTCGTCGGAATCCACTGTCACATCGGTTCGAACGTCTTCGATGCCGACAATTTCACGAAGGCGGCGGGCGTGATGGTGCGCTTCGCCAACGAGACGGAGTCGGCCGAGCTCACACTCGGCGGCGGACTCGGCGTCGCGTACGTCAACGACGAAGTTGCACCGACGATCACTGAGTGGGCCGCCGCATTGCGGGCAGGTACGGCGGACCTGCGACCGGGAATCCGCGTGCTCGTCGAACCCGGTCGCTCGATCGTCGCCTCGGCCGCACTCACCGCGTATCGCGTCGGAACGATGAAGGACATCCCCGGCGTGCGCACGTACGTTTCCGTCGACGGAGGCATGAGCGACAATCCGCGCCCCGTGCTCTACGGCAGCGGGTACGAAGCGTTCCTCCCGGCGCGATCGACGGCACTGCGCACCCGTGCCGTACGACTCGTCGGCAAACACTGTGAGAGCGGCGACGTGCTCATCTCCGATGCGCGCGTTCCCGCCGACATCACCGTCGGTGACGTGTTGGCGACGCCGGTGACGGGTGCGTACGGACACTCGATGGGCTCCAATTACAACAAAGTTCCCCGCCCGGCGGTCGTCTTCGTACGCGACGGTTCCGCCCGACTCGTCGTGCGCCGCGAAACGTACGACGATCTGTTGCGTCAGGACGTCACCGATAGCGTGTGACGCATGGCGAACGCGGCCCCTGCGCTCGTTCGCATCGGCGTCGTCGGTCACGGCACCGTCGGAGCCGCATTCACCGCACTCGTCGCCCGTCAGGCCGAGCACATCGAGGCCCGCACCGGTGTGCGGCTCGTCGTCACGAACGTCGCGGTGCGCAACGTCGAACGTCATCGCTCGTCGGTCGGTGCGGCGCGACTCACCGTCGACCCGCTGGCGGTCGTCAACGCCGCCGACGTCGATCTCGTCGTCGAGGTGATGGGTGGAACGACCGTCGCCCGTGACGTCGTTGCCGCGGCACTGAAGGCGGGCAAGCCGGTCGTCACGGCGAACAAGGCGTTGCTCGCGGCCCACTCGGCCGAGTTGTTCGTGCTCGCCGACGAGGCGCACACCGACCTGTTGTTCGAGGCGGCCGTGTGCGGCGGTATCCCGCTCATTCGTCCGCTGCGCGAGAGCCTGCGCGGTGAGCCGATCAGGCGGGTGCTCGGCATCGTCAACGGAACGACGAACTACATCCTCACGAAGATGACGCAGGAGGGGAGCGACTACGCGTCGGCGCTCGCCGGTGCGCAGACGCTCGGCTACGCCGAGGCCGACCCCACCGCCGACGTCGAGGGTCTCGACGCCGCGGCGAAGATCGCCATCGTCGCGATGTTCGCATTCGGTGTTCGCGTGGTGTCCGGCGACGTTTTCGCCGAGGGAATCTCGCAGGTCACCGCCTCCGACATCGCCATGGCGCGCAAGTTCGGATACGTCATCAAGTTGCTGGGTATCGCCGAGTCGGTCGACGGCGCGGTGAGCGTGCGCGTGCACCCGGCGCTGGTCCACGTCGATCATCCGCTCGCATCGGTGCGCGATGCATTCAATGCCGTGCTCGTCGAGGGCGAAGCGTCGGGTTCGCTCATGTTCTACGGTCGCGGCGCGGGCGGCGATCCCACCGCATCGTCGGTACTCGGCGACGTCATCGATGCCGCGGTGAACAAGGTGCGCGGCACGCACGCGGCGCTGGGCAGTTTTCAGGCGGGTCGATTCACGGCGATGAGCGACGTGAGCAACGAGTACATGCTCACGCTCGAGGTCATCGACCGTCCGGGTGTCCTGCACGCCGTCACCGGCGTGTTCGCCCGTCACGGCGTGAGCATTCGCGCCGCCGAACAGGACGGCATCGGCACCGATGCGCGACTCGTCTTCCTCACCCATACGGCCCGCGAGCGGGACGTGCAGGCGTGCATGACGGAACTGCGCGGTCTCGACGTCGTGTCACGGGTGGGCAGCACCCTGCGCGTCGTTTCCGAATGATGAGTCGAATGACGCGGCGGATGCGGATCCGCCGCAACCGGGGTTGATGATGCGATACGTCTCCACGCGCGGTGAAGCACCGGTGCTCGGGTTTTCCGACGTTCTACTCGCAGGTCTCGCCCGCGACGGTGGCCTCTACGTTCCCGACTCGTGGCCGAGCGTCGCCCACGCCCCTGCATCGACGCCGTACGCGCGGCGCGCCGCCGACATCATGTCGGCATTCGTCGGTGACGACATTCCCTTCGACGTTCTGTCGCGCATGTGCGACGAGGCCTACGCGACGTTCCGCGATCCCGCAGTGGCGCCGCTGCGCGAACTCGGCGAGGGGCATCACCTCCTCGAGTTGTTCCACGGTCCGACACTCGCCTTCAAGGACGTCGCACTGCAGCTCGTCGGCAGACTCTTCGATCACGTGCTCGCGCAACGCTCGCAGACCGCCACGATCATCGGCGCGACGAGCGGGGACACGGGATCGGCGGCGATCGACGGTGTGCGCACGTGTGCGAACGTGTCGATCATCATCCTTTACCCGCTCGGGCGGGTGAGCGAGGTTCAGCGCCGCCAGATGACCACGGTCGACTCACCGAACGTGCACGCGGTTGCGGTCGAGGGAACGTTCGACGATTGCCAGGACCTCGTGAAGGCGATGTTCAACGACGCTGCATTCCGTGATGCACACAACCTCGCCGCAGTCAACTCGATCAACTGGGCGCGGGTCCTCGCCCAGGTCGTCTATTACTTCACGGCGATCGAACAGCTCGACAGGGGTAAGACTTCGTTCAGCGTGCCGACGGGCAATTTCGGCAACGTTCTCGCCGGATGGATCGCACGGCGTATCGGTGCCGACATCGGTCACCTCATCGTCGGATCGAACTCGAACGACATCCTCACCCGGTTCTTCGAGACGCAGAGCATGCAGACGCGCGACGTCGTGCCGACGCTCAGCCCGAGCATGGACATTCAGGTGTCGTCGAACTTCGAGCGGTTGCTGTTCGAGATGAACGACCGCGACGGTGCGTTCACCGCACGTCAACTCGCCGAGTTCCGCCGCACCGGACGACTCGACGTCGATGCCGAGAGTTACGGGCGCTGGGTGCGCCCCACGTTCCGTGGTCACCGGTGCAGCGACGACGAGACGATCGCGACGATTCGTCGCGTGTGGGAGGACCACGGAATCCTCATCGATCCGCACACGGCGATCGGCGTCGCCGCAGCCGAGGCGTGTCGTGATGGCGACGACGAACAGATCGTCACGCTCGCAACGGCACACCCGGCGAAGTTCCCCGACGCCGTGCGCCGGGCGACGGGACGCACCCCCGAGTTGCCCGCGCACCTCGCCGACTTGCTGTCCCGACCGGAGCGAACGTTCACGGTGGCGAACGATCTCGACGCGGTGCGTCGTGTCGTTGCCGAGCGCGCACACGCCCGGACGTAAGACCTCGTTGCTGCGCCTCGTAGCAGCACGTGTCGCATCGCCCCAACGGTGTGCCGGGAGCTCCGACGGCGCACCGGAGACGGGGTGCTATGCTGAAAACGCTCGGATGCACCGAGCATGCCCTCGCTGTCACATTCGCTGACGCGCAGCATCATCCCCGGGCGTTGCTTGTCACCTGGACGCCCCGAAGAAAAGGAACACCGTGGCTGCACCACAACTGGGCCGTGCCCAACTTGAAGACAAGGATCGTGACGATCTCCTGAAAATTGCCGGGGCACTCGGCGTGAAGGGCGTGTCGCGGGCGAGCAAGGCGGAGCTCGTCGAGCGCATCCTCAGCGAAACGACTCCCACCGAGCCGGCGCGCGAGGCGCGCACGGACACGCGTACCGACACGCGTACCGACACGCGTACCGACAAAGCGGAACGCTCGTCGGCGGGATCGAACGGCGGGTCGCGCAGTGCGGGAGGAGAGTCCTCCGGCGCAGAGACACCGCGTCAAAGTCGCGAACAGGTGCTCGGTGCCGACGGCGAGCCGCTCGCTGACTGGGAAATCGAACTCGCCGAACACGAAGGCACCCCGATCGCCCCCGAGGCGCGCCGCGATTCCGACGGTCAGCGTCAGCAGCGTCGTGGTGGTGGTCGCGATGGTGGTCGTGATGGTGGTCGTGACGGCGGTCGCGAAGGTGGCCGCGACGGTGGTCGCGACTTTCAGCAGCGCCACGACGGGGAGCGCGGTCAGTTCCGGGACCGCAACTTCAACGATCAGCGCAACGCTCGCGGTCGTCGTCGTCGCGGTCGCGGTCGCGGTCGTGACGAAGGTCCGCAGGGTGACGATCGCTACGAGATCGACGGTCAGTTCGAGAGCAACGAGCCGCAGAGCAACGAACCCGTCACGGTCGCCGGCTACCTCGACCTGCGCGACGAGGGCTACGGCTTCCTGCGTCTCAACGGCTTCCTGCCGTCGCGCACTGATTCGTACGTGTCGGTGCGGTTCACGCGCCAGTACGGATTGCGCAAGGGTGACTACGTCACCGGCCTCTCGCGTCCGGCCGGTCGCAACGAGAAGAACCCGGCGCTGCTCGAGGTGCACACCGTCAACGGTGAAGCGCCGGAAAAGGCGCGCAACCGTCCGAAGTTCGAGGACCTCACACCGCTGTTCCCGGACAGCAAGTTGGGACTGTCGACGCCGAGCGATCCCGCGAACATGACGGCGCGCATCATCGACCTCATCGCGCCGATCGGAAAGGGTCAGCGCGGAATCATCGTGTCGCCGCCGAAGGCGGGCAAGACGACCGTCATGAAGACGATCGCCACCGCAATCGAGACGAACCATCCCGAGGTGAAGCTCATCGTGCTGCTCATCGACGAGCGCCCCGAAGAAGTGACCGACATGCGTCGCACGGTGCGCGGCGAGGTCATCGCATCGACGTTCGACCGTCCGTCCGAGGAGCACACGCAAGTGGCCGAACTCGCCCTCGAGAAGGCCAAGCGCATGGTGGAAAAGGGTGAGGACGTCGTCATCATCCTCGACGGCATCACCCGTCTCTCCCGCGCGTACAACCTTGCGGCCCCGGCGACGGGACGCATCATGTCGGGTGGTATCGATGCCGGTGCGTTGTACCCGCCGAAGAAGTTCTTCGGTGCCGCACGCAACATCGAAGAGGGTGGCAGCTTGACGATCCTCGCCACCGCCCTCGTCGAGACGAACAGTCGCATGGACGAGGCGATCTTCGAGGAATTCAAGGGAACGGGCAACATGGAGTTGCGTCTCGACCGCCGACTCGCCGAGCGTCGCATCTATCCGGCGATCGACGTCGATGCGTCGAGCACGCGACACGAGGAGCTCCTCTTCGATCGCAAACAGTTGCAGATGGTGTGGAAGCTGCGCCGCGTGCTCAGCGGTCTCGCCGCCGACGGCAACGCCGCACCGGGTCTCGAGTTGCTCATCGATCGCCTGAAGACCTTCAAGACGAACGACGAATTCCTCGCCGAAATCGCCAAGCAACCGTCCGCGTAGTACCTCGCCGTTGCCGGTAGTTCGACACACTTGCGGGATGCAATCGTGAACGCCGACGGCGAAGCCGCGGCGGAGCGCCGACCGACGCTGCGCCTGCGCGCGGCAACATCGTCGCTCGGCATCGACGACGAACCGCGCGACGTCGAGCTCGGGCGCGTCGGAGCGATGGTGCGCGGCGGACGCCTGTGGATCGATGCGACGGACTTCGCCGAACGCGACGCGCTGCGTGCACTCGGTGCGGCACTTCTGTGGGCGGTGCGCAACGGCACCGACGGCATCGGCGTCGTCGCCCGGGATCACTCGGGTGTCCTCGCCCGCCAGGCCAACTACTTCTCCCTGCCGGTCGAGGTGTTCGCGGTGGGCGAGCGCGGCGTCCTGCCGGCCGAGCGTGCCGCACACGAACGCGTCGAGCCGCGCGGCGATCATCTCGTGCTCGCCGAGAACGTCCGTCGTGCACGCGCCGACGTCGTCATCGAACACGGTGTCGTGTCGGGTGAGGTACTCGGGCTCGAAGTGTGCCGTGTCGTCGACGAGGACTCCGGACCGCGCCTGCGCGTCGGTGTCGGTGCGCACGACCGCGAAACGTTCCAGATGGTGCACGGAGACGACGCCGACGTCACGCAACTCGCCCGCGTCGTCGCCGAGGTCGCGGAATTCCGCCGCGATCCGGCACAACGCCACCCGCTCGCACGACTCGCGGTCGAGCGGGCACTGCGCCACCGTGCGCTCGTCGATCCGCAGCGCGTGGGAATGCGTGACCTGCAGCCGATCGAGCCGCCACTGCGCCGCGACAACGTGAAGGATCCGGTGCCGTGCTGCGCCACGGGTACGGGCATCGACGGTCGTCCGGCACTCGTCGTCTTTGCCGGTGGCCTGGAGCCGATGTTGCTGCCGTTCGCCGCCGATGCGATCGACCGTGTCGATCGGTCGGCGGAGTTGATCGTCGCGACGACGGAGAAGTCGACGTTGCCGACGATCGCGCAGCTCGCGGCATCGATGCGCCGCACCGTCACGTTCGTGCACGCCTAGCCTGAACGCGTGCGTCAACGACTCGCGGCGATTCTCGCGGACTTTGCGCGCCTCGAGGCGAGTCTCGCTTCACCCGACGTTCTGTCCGACCAGACGAAATTGCGCGACGCATCGCGGCGCTACAAGCAGATGGGTCCGCTCGTCGCCTGCATCCGCGAGTACGACGACGTCCAGTCGACCCTCGACGTTGCACGTGAACTCATCGACGGCGCAACCGGTGCCGAACGCGAGGCGCTCGATGCCGAACGTGTGACCGCGCAACGGCGGCTCGAGCAGATCGAGGAGCGCCTGCGGATCCTCCTCATTCCGCCCGATCCAAACGACGGCAAGAACCTCATGCTCGAGATCCGCGGCGCCGAAGGTGGCGAAGAAGCGAACTTGTTCGCCGGCGAACTCCTCGACATGTACCGCGCATATTGCACCCGGCAGGGCTTCGGGTTCGAGGTGCTGCAAATGGACCGCTCACCGATGGGTGGCATCAACCAGGCGACGGTGCTCGTGAAGGGAGAGGATGCGTGGAACAAGCTGCGTTTCGAGGGCGGACCGCACCGTGTGCAGCGCGTTCCCGTCACCGAGAGCGCGGGGCGGATCCACACATCGTCGGCAACCGTCACCGTCATGCCGGAGGCCGAGGAAGTCGATCTCCACATCGATGAGCGCGACCTGCAGATCGACGTGTACCGCGCCGGTGGTCCCGGTGGTCAGGGCGTGAACACGACCGACTCGGCGGTGCGCATCACCCACAAGCCGAGCGGTGTCGTCGTTGCGATGCAGGACGAACGCAGTCAGCTGCAGAACCGGATCAAGGCGATGCAGGTGTTGCGCACACGGATCCTCCAGAAGATGGAGGACGAGCGGGAAGCCAAGGCATCGGCCGAGCGTCGTGCGCAGGTCGGCAAGGGTGGTCGCGGCGAGAAGATCCGCACGTACAACTACAAGGAGAACCGGATCACCGATCACCGCATCGGTTTCACCCTGTACCAGTTGCAGGATGTGCTCGCGGGCAACCTCGACCCGGTCATCGACGCGCTCACTCTCGAGTACCAGGCGGAGCGACTCGCCGAGCAGGTGAGCGTCGGCGAACCCGCCTGATGC
>Ga0164293_10003931_pt1 | contig 12712 bp, 8 predicted proteins | sample GEODES118metaG_FD_111487 | JGI IMG/M metagenome (GOLD analysis project Ga0164293, IMG submission 111487) | Eutrophic lake water microbial communities from Lake Mendota, Wisconsin, USA - GEODES118 metaG | ecosystem: Environmental > Aquatic > Freshwater > Lake | place: USA: Lake Mendota, Wisconsin... | reverse complement strand
TGATCCAATTTTGCCTGAAGGGGATCGTAATCTGGCCATGGCACATAATCTCCATAATCGTGATTGCCCAGGATGCTGAATTTGCCCATAGGTGCTTCAATACTGCCAAACAAATCAAGCCAGGGCTCCATTTCTTCGGCTTTGTCATTTACCAGATCTCCCGTAAAAAAAAATACATCGGGCTTTTCTGCCAACACCTTATCTACGCCTATTTTTACGGCATCATAACTCCAGAAACTACCGCTGTGTATGTCACTGAGCTGTACTATTTTTACTCCGTTAAAAGCAGATGGTAACCCCTTGATCCTCAGTGTTTTTCTTCTTACAACATAGTTGTGAGCCCCTTTGGCAATGCCCCAGATACTACCACCAATAAAAGCCGAGCCCAAGCCAAGTCCCATCCAGCTTAAAAATTTAAACCGAGAGATACCCCCTTCCCTTACTTCCCCTCCGGCTTTGGCTTCAAAACGACCGTAAATCCAGCGAAATAGTCTTGAAATGTCATCCAGCAATAAAAATACGCACCAGAATAATTTGGCAAAAAACACGGCAAACATTACGCTGCTGATAATGCGCAGGGTGGTTTGGGACACCTCAAAAATGCCCATTCTGTAAAACATGAAAAAGAAAAACCCTGAGGCAGTCCAGCCCCAGTAGGCCCATTTCAATATGTTTTTGGCTTTGGATGACCAGGCGGCTGTGAGTAATTTAACCCCTTGCCAGGCATACAAATCAATGAAAATAACGATAGAGGCAATGACAAAGAAACCGATGAGTGCGCTTTTAAACATGAATTAACAAAATTATGCATAATAACAATGGATAACTTCATAAAGTTTAAAACAAATCAGAAGCAAACTATCTTATTCGTGAAAAATGTGCTTGATTAAAATCCAATATTATTTAAACACAATATTTAACAGGTAAATTTGCAAAAATAAAGATGCACTCAAAGATATATTTAACACTGGTAAACATTCTGTTCCTTTTTAGCGCCTCGGGTCAGGATAAACAGGTTTATAAGGCCATGGATAAACTTGCAAACAATAATGTAGATGAGGCATTGATAATGATTTATAAATTCATACAGTCAGAACCATTAAATCCGTTAGGTTATTTTGGCAAATACAAAATACAAATAAAAACTGCCCATTCTTTGTCTGATTATGATAGTGCATATTCAGATATTTTAAAATCAGCAGCATTGTATAATAACCTTAAAGAAAAAGAAAAAATAAAAGCTTGCGAAGAATTAGGATACTGTGACAATGTATTAACGACTCAAAAAGAAGAAGTAGTATCCAATATATTTAATTACCTTTCTAAAACACCGTTTTACCTTCAAATGGATTATTACAAATTTGAAAATATACTAAACACATATGTAAACAAGTACAGCGAATCGCCATTCAAAAACAAGGCTCTCAGCATCAGAGACTCTCTTTTATACTTCAAATCTATAGTAACTAAAAATGCTACTGCTGTAAAAAGCTACATAGATAGTTATCCGCATAGCGACTATATTTCAATCGCAGAAATTAAATATCATGAATTTACCTATAAAAACTTATTGACAAAATACGACGAAACGAAACTTTTAGAATATTACCACAACTTCCCAAAATCAATATACAGGGATAGTGCACTGACAATTGCCGAGCAAATAGGTTATAAAATTGCAATGCAAAAAAACAATCTGGGGGCTTTTCAAAAGTATTTGGAAAAATACCCCAATAGTGCAAGAGGTGAAGAAATTAAAAACAAAATTGAAACCATTGCCTACAATAAAGCAATACAAACTAAAAATATAAAAGAATGTGAAGAATTTATATCCAGTTATCCAAAAAGTATTCATTTAGCAGAAATTGAAACCCTGTTAGAAAAACTTATATTCTATGAGGCGAAAAATTTAAATGATGCAGACAAATTACAATTTTTTATTAACCGTTATCCCGCAAGCACCTATAAACCTGAAGCCACCATTTTGCTATTGAAATACGAATTTGAAGAAGCGAAATCAACCCATTCGATAGATAGTTTACAGAAATTCATGGAGAAGCATCCAAATTCATCATATGTGAAAAATGCCATGGAATTAATTGAAGATATTTCCTTTAAAAAAGTTATCAAAAGTGCAGACACAGCAGAACTTAATTCATTTCTAAAAAAATATCCCAATGGCCAAAACACGTATGAAGTTAGGGAATTAATACATAAATTAACCCATACTGCCTATAAATATAGTGTTAATGATTCATTTATGATGGATTCAAATAGAATGTATACTGCAAGTATTTATTTGAAAGATCCGATTGTAAAAAAGTTTTTTTCATCGGATAAAGAAGCCCTGATTGATCAATTAAAAAGAATACGAAAAAATCTATCTTATAATAGAGATGAAGAGCGTGTTGTAAACTACAATAGCGGAGAAGATTTTGCCGACTACAGCAATAATCTTTATGGAACCATGGCCAATGCAAATAATGACAAAAGCGGAGAAGAAGACGATGAGAATGAAGAAAATAGCGGTCAATTAAATAATAAAACATTCACCTCTTATGGATATTATTTTTATAGTAAATCTATATCTGCCTATGGTTGCGAGTGTCCCAGGGGTAGGTTTGATACAGATGGTTCCTACAGTTCAGTTGTTAATGGCAATTGTGTTATCCTCAAAAAAGATGGCAAACCCATTCATATTGGTACGTTTAAAAACATTAACAGAACAGATATTACCTATGTTTTTTTAATTGAAAATCAGGAAGGTAAATTCAGTCTTTTCAATACAATGACCGGAAATTTTATTTGCGGTTTTTACGATAAAATAGAAGCCATAAAATTGCAGGATTATCATTATAGTCCCTCCTCTAATATTTACTCACTGTTGAAAATTCACTACCTGGTTCCGGGATTTAAACTGAGTAATAAAACCCCAAACATCAATGATAAATTTACTTCTACTGTTATTAATTGCAAGGGAAATAACCTGATAAGCAACATTGTTTGTTCAGATCCGTTTTCAGACAATAGTTCCATAAACTATTGTTTTAACAAGCCCCTTCAACACAGCACCTGCGGTTATTTAAACGGGCAATACTCCAGCAACAGAATGTTATTTGAAAACGCAAAAGGAATGACAGGGCTTTGCAACGCTACTTACGATACATTAATATTGGCTCCTATTTACAAACGGATTGATGCAGCGGATGAATTTGGAAACATCATAATAACAAACGCCACTAATCAACAGTTTTTGTACAATATTTATAGTAATTCGTTTTGTAACATCCCACCGAACTATAGAGAAATAGTAAGAATACACATTCCCTATGGATTATACGACAGTAAATTCTGGTTAGAACAATGGGCCAATCCTTTCATAGAATTTTTAAAAGAAGGCTCTGAATATTGCCGAGGGGGGAGCAATTATCTATTCAAAAGACCATTAATCTACCATGCAAAATCCACTACGGGCCATGCTATTATTTACAATAAATGCAAAATCATTTATCAAAACCCAAAATCAATAGAAATTCAAGAATTTTTAGATTCATTTATTATTGTCCGAACCGGTGATAAATTTGATTTTATCCTTGATTTAAATGGCAAAGCCGCGTGGACTCCCGAAAGAAATTACAAAATTCAATTTCTCTCTCCCAAAGACAAACTTTTTCTTTTTGGATATATGGATGAAAACAACATTAAGCATATTGGTCTGTATCAGATTGGAAATGGAAAATTAACAGAAGCTATTTATGAAAAAATTGTGGTAGAAAATGGAATTGTATATGGCTATAATCTTGGGAAAAAGAATTTACTTTGGAGAAAATTGTAAGGCAATGATTAAACTTTTTTCGTTAATATTTTCATTTGGCCTAATAACATTAGGCGCACAAAACAGTTATACCCCGGACTCTTCTCAACTGTCGGCATTTAAATTTCGAAGTATCGGTCCTGCCGGTATGAGCGGGCGTATTACTTCCATAGCCGTGGTAAACAGGCAGCCGAACATTATTTATGCCGGTGCAGCCAGTGGTGGAATCTGGAAAAGCGATAATGGCGGCACCGCCTGGCAACCCATTTTTGACAAAGCGGATGTTGGCAGTATTGGCGCATTGGCCATACAACAGAACAATCCGGCTGTGGTGTGGGCGGGCACTGGTGAAGGAAACCCCAGAAACAGCCATAACAGCGGCAAAGGCATCTACAAGAGCTTAGATGCAGGCAAAACCTGGAACTTTATGGGATTGGCTGCTACACGCACCATTCATCGCATCGTTATTGACCCAAACAATTCTGATGTGGTTTATGTGGCTGCCATGGGAAGCATCTGGGGCCCCAACGAAGAACGCGGGGTTTACAAAACCACCGATGGTGGTAAAACCTGGAACCGCATCCTATTCACCAACAATCTTAGCGGCTGTGCTGAACTAATCATGGATCCAAGCAATCCCAGCAAAATGTTTGCTGCCATGTGGGAATACCGCCGCAAACCCTACCACTTTAACAGTGGTGGACCCGGCAGTGGATTATTCATGACCATCGACGGCGGTAAAACCTGGAAACGATTGGGCCAAAAGGAAGGTTTGCCTGAAGGACCATTGGGACGTCTGGGCCTAGGCATAGCCACCAATAAGCCCGACAGGGTATATGCCATTGTGGAAAGCAAAACCCTTGACTTCTTTGCCAGCAACGACGGCGGATATACCTGGGAAAAAGTAAGCAGTCAGGAGAATATGGGCAATCGCCCTTTCTACTACAACGAAATTTACGTAGATCCCAAAAACGAAAACCGTATCTATAGTCTTTGGAGCCAGGTGGCGCGCAGCGAGGATGGCGGTAAAAACTGGTCCATACTTGCCGACTGGGGCCATATTCACCCGGATCATCACGCATTTTACATTCACCCCGAAAACCCGGATATGCTCATCAACGGAAATGATGGCGGAGTAAACATCAGCTACGATGGTGGAAAAAACTGGCGTTTTGCCGAGAATATTCCGGTGGGTCAGTTTTACCATGTAAACGTTGACAATGATATTCCCTACCACGTTTACGGCGGATTACAGGACAACGGCAGCTGGCGTGGTCCCGGTTATAGCTGGGTGTATGGGGGCATACGCAACAGCGACTGGCAGGAACTGCTTTTCGGTGACGGATTTGATGTGGTGCCCATTCCCGGTGAAAGCCATACAGGATATGCCATGTGGCAGGGTGGAAATGTTTCGCTGTATGACCTGAAAAGCGGCCGTACCCAGAACATTAAGCCCGAACATCCTGCAGGCCAATACCTAAGATACAACTGGAACGCGGGCATTGCCATTCACCCCACCCAACCCAATGGTGTTTATTATGGCAGCCAATACCTGCATAAAAGCATGAACCGTGGCCGTTCCTGGACCATCATTTCTCCTGATCTGACCACCAACGATACCGCCAAACTGCATCAGGCCAAAAGCGGCGGATTGACGATAGACGCCACCAACGCAGAGAATCATTGTACCATTATAGCCATTGCCCCGGCACAAAGCGATACCAATGTAATCTGGGTGGGCACTGATGATGGAAACCTGCAGCTCACCAAGGATGGGGGCAAAACATGGACCAACCTGTCACCCAAAATTACCGGCATGCCCAAAGCAGCCTGGATTCCTTATATCTACGTAAATCCCGGCAAAGCCGGTGAAGCGTGGGTGGTGGTAAACAACTACAGAAACAATGATTTTGAGCCCTATCTGTTTAAAACCACCGATTTCGGGGTAACCTGGACACGACTCGCAAACAGCGCCAAGGTTAGCGGACACTGCCTCAGTGTTTTACCCTTGCCCGGCAACGAGCAGGTTGTGTTTTTGGGTACCGATCATGGATTGTGGGTGAGTTTCAATGCAGGCAAGGACTGGAAGCGTTATCCCGGATTCCCTGCCACTCCTGCGCAGGATATGAAATACCAGGCCACAGAAGGCGATCTGGTGGTGGGCACTTTTGGACGCGGCATCTGGATACTGGATGATGCAAAAGCCCTCACAAACCTTGCATCTGCAGGTATTGCAGGAAAGAACCTGAACATCATCAATGCAACGCATGGTTACCTAGCGAACTATTTGCAGCCCTCAGGGGTTCGTTTTGGCGCCGATGGCACTTACGAGGCACCCAACAAGCCCTTTGGCAGCACGATTACCTATTACACTGCGGGTAATAAAAATGCCAAAACAGGTAAATGGGAAAAAACCAAGTTCACCGGAAAAGTATATGATGAAAAGGGCAATCTGATTCGCACCCACAAATTCAGTGTGGACAGTGCAGGTATTTATCGGATTCAATGGCGCCTGATTGCCGATGGCATACGTTTTCCTTCGTACGGCACGCCAGATGCAGATGCAACGCTGCCCGAAGGTCCGCGGGTTGCCCCCGGTCGCTACAAGCTTGTTATCGGCAGCGATAAAGGCAAAGACAGTGTTTGGGTGGATGTAAAAAGCACAAATCAGGAAGGATATGATGCGAATGCTGAACAAAAACGTAATGAAATGTACATCCGCCTGAAAACCACGGTCGATAGGGCATACAAGGCCTACGAGGGATTGAAAGAAGCTGAAAAGACCATGCAGACCGTGCTGGGTATGCGCTATGCCGATGACAGTGCGGCAGTGCGCCTGAAAAAGCTTTCGGGCAAACTGAAAGACAGCCTGGAGGTACTGAAGGATTTGTTTATAATTCGCGCTGATTTTAGGGGATATGAGGATGTGTCGGTGCGTTTGAACGACAGATTATATTCAGCGGCCGGATACATCAGCAGTGCGCAAATGCCGGGAGAAAATGCAGAAGTTTCGCTGCGCAACGCCATACAAGCCACAGATGCCATTACCAAACGCGTGAATGCCTTTTTTGAAAAGGAATGGAAGGCATTCCGCGAAGAGGCCGAAAAGGAAAAGACAAAGCCGTTTAAGGATCTAGGGGGGTATTGAGGTTTTTATAGGGAGGAAGACGCATTATGATGCGTCTTTACGGCTGATACAGATCCTGCAGGGGCGACACACCTCAAACCCCGCAGGGGTGGCATCATGGAACGCATTCCATTCTTTCTGCATACATTTGTAAACATGCTGCGCAGACTTTGGCAAAAAACCGCGTTTAAAATCGGCGTAATCGCCGCCGGGGTTATTGCAGTGCCCGCCATGCTCGGCTACCTCATCACACCGGATAATACCCGAGACTGCAACCGCATTATCCCCGAGCTGGCAAATAAACCACCGGGATTTACCTTTTCCTATTTACTGGCCGGAAAACCCCTGTCATCATCCTTTCTGGACTATTTTACCGGTGCTCCTTCTGAAGGCACTGCTATTCCCTGTAGGGTGACGGGCCAAAACAAAGACAGCATTTTTTACATCCCTTTTGCCGAAACCAACCCCCTATCCATCGCCAAAAACAGACTGATTGCAGATAAAGACGGCCATTTTGAATATCAGCAAACCGCGCTGCTTGGCACAGACCGCTTTGGTCGTGATATGCTGAGCCGACTGATTATCGGTGCTCGCGTTTCGCTGCTGGTTGGGCTGGTTAGCGTCGTTATTTCGCTTTTTATAGGCACCCTTATTGGCATGGCTGCCGGCTTTTATGGCGGCCGCACAGACAGCATCCTATCGTGGCTCATTTCCGTTTTCTGGTCTATCCCTACCCTATTGATTGCGCTGGGTCTCAGTTTTGCCTTCGGAAAAGGTCTCTGGCAGGTTTTGCTGGCCACAGGGCTTAGCACCTGGGTGGAAGTGGCGCGTGTGGTGCGCGGACAAACCCTTCAGCTGCGGCAAAAAGAATTTATCCTCTCCTCCATTATCACCGGTTTTTCGCCATTTTACATCATGCGTAAACACATTTTACCCAACCTCAAAGGCACCCTCACCGTGATGGCCACCACCAATTTTGCTGCCGCTATTTTGCTGGAAAGCGGGCTCAGCTTTCTTGGACTGGGATTGGCGCCGCCAACCCCCAGCTGGGGCATGATGGTGAAGGAACATCTGGGCAACCTGGTGCTGGACAATGCCTACCTGGCGCTGGTTCCCGGGCTGGCCATTATGGCGCTGGTTATGGCATTCAACCTGATGTCGATGGGACTGCGTGATGCATTGGATACGCGCATTTCATCCACCTCATAAATTCCGGTTTCCATTAACTTTGAACTATTAATTCGCGCCCTGTGAAAAAATATACATTCTGGATAGTCACGGCTCTGGCCTTGGTCATCGGGCTGGCGGGTTACCTTTGGTACAATCGCAAACCACCGGTTTCTCCCATGGATTATGTACCCCGGAATGCGGCATTTGTAATCAAATTTAAAGCCGATGCCCTCGAACCTACGGAAATAAAATCCCTTTCTGAATATGGCATTCCGCCTGCTATGCTCAAGCGGCTTTTGGGCCATCAGCAAAATCCCGGACCAATGTATCACTGCGAAATGGTAGTGTTCGGGGAACAAACCCCGCAAGGCCCGGCAATTGGGCTGGTTTTTGCCCCCAAAGACATAGCCCTGATGCATGCATGCGTGGAGGAAACCCGCTACACGGGATCAACCATCAACACCCAGGACGAAAACCGTTTTATGGAGGTTGCCACCGGTCTGTATCTGGCATGGAACAAGCATATCGCGGTGTTTACCTACCAACTCACCGGAGGTGAACGATACCCGCTGGGTATCTTAAATGCAAAGCAAGAGACCTCAGAAATCACGGAAAAATTGGAATCCCAGCGCTATCAGTGCGTGCTGAAACCCTCATTGTTACTGCAAATAATCAATGATGAGCAGCCATCGCAGGTACTGACAGCTATTTCCGGCATCATCCCTCCCGAAACTACCCTGTGTGGTCAGTTAAAAACCCAAGAAGGGTTGCTACAGCTGGACATGGACGTAATGGAAGGGTCAAAAGCACTGGAAGCCCTTCTGAAACCCGCCCCAGGACAGGAAGTATGTGAAAACGAATCCTCTGACAAACCGGACGGAACCCTGATATATCTGGCGCTTCAAAAACCCATGATTGCCGGAATAGCAACACTCACAGGACAAACCGGCAATCCCCTGCTGCCTAAACTGAATGGAAATGCCTGCCTATGGTTGCCTGCAAGTGATGCACCTGCGGAAAACCCACCCTGGACATTGTGGCTGGGCGCCGAATTGACCCCACCTGAAAAAGTACTGCTGCAACAATTGCCCGGGGGCATGACCAATTCACCCATACCCGGCATGCAGGTGAACATGGCCGGAAATTGCCTGCAATTAAAACCCCTGGGACAAGCTCCGCAATCCTCAGGTTATCAAAAACCCGGCTTTCCGCTCGAATTTCACCGTCGCACCCCGGAAAACACCCTGAAACTGACAGGTAACAGCCGCAATATGCAATTGGTGCTGCAATCCCAAACCGCAGAAAAAAGCAACCTAATGCTGCTGTTGAACACATTGGGCCGACTTATTCCTAAACAACAACCTCAACCGTAAATCGAAAGCCATTGCAACTCATCCACTTCTTCAATGTAGTGCCCGAACCCCTCGCAGACAGCCCCGGCAGCGGCCGCATCTGGCGGCAAAACCGCGTATTTTTTAAAGGCAAACACTATGTGGTAACAGCTGGTTCCGGACGGGGAAAAACAACCCTCATCAATATCATTGGCGGTACCCGCAGCGATTACAAGGGTGATGCCTTTTTCGATGAAACCAACCTGCGTAACATAACTCCCAATGATTTTGCCGCCATCAGGGCAACAAGCATCTCGGTAATTCACCAGGATTTACGGTTGTTTCCGGAATTGACCGCAAGGCAAAATATCGATATGAACCCCCTAAACGATCGCGATGCTGTCTACATTGAAAAGCTGGCAACCCGGCTGGACATATTGCTGCAGCTTAACAAGCCCTGTGGACGCATGAGTCTGGGACAACAGCAGCGTGTAGCCCTCATTCGTGGACTGGTGCGTCCTTTTGAATGGCTGTTGCTGGACGAGCCCTTCAGCCACCTTGACGCAATAAATGCAAAAAATGCCATGGAGGTAGTTGCAGAAATCGCAAATGACAGGGGCGCCGGCATCATCGCCACATCGCTGGGAAGCACGGAATTACTGAAAGATTTTGAAATCCTGGAACTATGAACCCCCATTTGATTAAAAAGTTGCTGCTCAGCAAGACGCGTCCCGGTCAGTTGTGGCTATCGGTTATCGGTTCCGGCATTGGACTATGCATTATGATGCTGGGGGTGCAGTTATGGGTGGATGTGCGTTCGCTAATGCAGGAAAAAGAAATGCTGGGCCGCAATTATGTGGTGATTTCCAAAAAAATAACACTGCTGCATTCCCTGTCGGGCGCTCCGCGCTTTTCTGATCCCGAGATACAGGAATTGATGGCACTGAAATCGGTGGATGATATCGGAAAGTTCACCCCATCGCGCTTTAAGGCATCCATGAGCATGAATGCACAAATGGGAAGTATGGGTGGACAGTTGTTCAAAACAGACCTGTTTTTTGAATCTGTTCCCAACCGTTTTGTGGATATTGAGGCAGATGCCTGGCAATGGCAACCCGGCGCCCCTCAAGTGCCTGTTATTGTTCCTTCGGAATTTATCAAACAATACAACCACGCCTTTGCCTCAGGGCAAAACATGCCCGTAATACCGGAAAACCTGCTTAAATCCCTGCGTTTTGAACTGCTGCTCAGTGGCAACGAAAAGTCTGACCGATACAGGGGTGTCATTGCCGGTTTTTCCAATCGCATTCAGGCCATATTGGTACCTGAGCCATTCATGCAGTATGCCAATAGCCGCTACGCACCCGGTGGAGAAGCCGCCCCTTCCCGGCTTATTCTGCATGCTGAAAATCCCGCCTCACCCGAACTGCTGAATCATCTAAAAGAAAAGCAGATAGAAACTGCCGAAGACAAAGTAAAGGAGGGCAAAACACGACTGCTACTGGAGGTAGTGATGCTACTGCTTGCTTTACTGGGTGCATTTATCGTAGCACTTTCCATGATGGGTTTTTTACAATACAATCAGCTGCTGGCCTATCGATCGGCCTATGAAATTCAAACCCTGCACCGATTAGGATATACCCAAGGTAACATGGTGCTGCCCTATTTCCGTTTTGCCTTGCGCAACCTAGGAATTGCACTGGCATTGGCAACCGGCCTTTTTGCCTCACTCGAAGCGGGCATTGTGGGATTATTCAGCCAAAGCGGTTTTAACCTTCCCCTGCATGGCTGGCCATGGTCTTTGTTGTGCGCCTTCTTGGCTGCAATGCTGATGGGATGGCTATGTTACCGGTCTATTAAAAATCAAGTTGGCAGATTGGCAAACTAAACCCAAATTTGCACCATGCAAGGCCAAACCCAACATGCACATTTTGATAACCGCTGGTACAAACCCGGCAGGAATGCTGTGGTGAGGGCGTTATGGCATCTTTGCAATTCGTTTCTGCTCATGTCTTTCATCCCCGGTAATGGCTGGCGCAAAATGCTGTTGCAGCTGTTTGGAGCCAGGGTTGGCCGCGGTGTAGTGATTAAACCCCGGGTGAATATAAAATACCCCTGGAACCTGAGTATCGGTGAATATTCTTGGCTGGGTGAAGGTGTGTGGATTGACAACCTGGGGGCGGTGAACATAGGAAGTAACTGCTGCATTTCTCAGGGTGCTATGCTGTTGTGCGGAAACCACAACTACCGCAAAACCACGTTTGATTTGATGGTAGGAAACATTACCCTGGAAAACGGAGTGTGGATTGGTGCCAAAGGGTTGGTTTGTCCGGGTGTGACATGCCGATCCCATGCTGTTCTCAGCGCCGGCAGTATTGCCACATCCGATCTGGAGGCATTCAAAATATACAGCGGAAATCCTGCGATAGCCGTCAAGGACAGAAACATAGAGGCATGAAGGTTTCCCTCATCACCGTATGTTACAATAGTGCCCGCACCCTGCAGGAAACCATCGATTCAGTGCTGTCGCAGACCTACACAGACATCGAGTACATCATCATAGACGGTGGCAGCACCGATGCCACCCCGGACATTATTAAGCCATACAAAAGTCGCATCGCCCACTACGTCAGTGAACCGGATGAAGGGCTATACGATGCCATGAACAAGGGCATAGCGCTGTCAAGCGGTGATATGGTAGGCATTCTGAACAGCGATGATATGCTGGCACATTCCGGAGTAATTGCAGACATGGTGAAGGCCATGGACAGCAATACGGATGCCGTATGCAGCGATGTGTTTATTTTTAAGAACACAAAAGACAACATTGTACGCAAATACCGCTGCACGCGCTGGAAACCCTGGATGTTTCGTTTGGGACACCAGCCACCCCATCCCGGCTTTTTCGTGCGTAGAAACTGCTATGAAAAATACGGGCTATTTGATTTAAAGTTCAAACGGGCGGCCGATTTTGAGCTGTTGTTTCGCTTTATCAGGGTGCATGCCATCAGAACCCGGTACTTATCCTACACATCGGTGCTGATGCGAAGCGGTGGCAGCAGCCAGCAAGGTTTAAAAGCGATATCCGAAGCCAATCGCGAAGACCACAGGGCGCTGCGCAAACATGGCTATTTCAGCGTACTGCCGCTCATCTGGTGCAAATATGTACTGAAGGTTTTTCAGTGGATCTAAAGGTCGTAAAGGTGCTTCATTGCTTACCTAAAAGGTCTTTATTATGATTTTTAAAAAATAATTTGCTAATGTCAATAT
>Ga0164293_10003930_pt1 | contig 12714 bp, 5 predicted proteins | sample GEODES118metaG_FD_111487 | JGI IMG/M metagenome (GOLD analysis project Ga0164293, IMG submission 111487) | Eutrophic lake water microbial communities from Lake Mendota, Wisconsin, USA - GEODES118 metaG | ecosystem: Environmental > Aquatic > Freshwater > Lake | place: USA: Lake Mendota, Wisconsin... | reverse complement strand
ATTTAGTTTATTTAATTTAGAGTCCTCAAATTTTGCATCACAAGATTCATATCTCGCACAACTTAGTAGCAAATTTTTAGCCGAGGCATTTAGAGAAAGAGTTAATCGAGAAATAGAAAAGGCGACAATAGGAAGAGTTAATTTACAAGCGTTTACTGATGTTTTTTCGGCCAGTTTACTTGCTAGCGGACAACAAGACTTAATTGCTAAAAATTATGTTATAACAATACCAACAGGAGTTTTTGACCAATCGGCGTTTTTATTACAAAAATTTTCGGGAACATATATACCTACTTCACCTATTGAGGGTGATTATTTCCAAGAACAACCAAGAAGAAATACTACTGTTGGACAATTATTACAAGGTATAAATAACAAAATAACTAAACCTGTTACCCCTACAAATAGGTCTCAGAGGTTTTTAGCAAATACTGGAAGTGGACAAAAAAGTGTTTTATTTAACAATTTAGGATATAACATCTACAAACCAAACTACGACAAAAATTTAACCCAAATTGGAACTGCCATTGACCAAATTTTTGATAAAGACAATTCAATTGGTAATTTATACATACCTGGTGGAGAAGATATTCCAGCAATTTTTGCCCCAAGCGGTGAGGTTCCTTACACCCCATATGGAGAAGAAACAAGAACAAAAGTTTACGGTGATGATGTTCTATCAAAACAGTTTGAGACAGACGATATCAATCGACGTAAAATGGGTCTTGCAAGTCTACCTTATGGCGAAGACTCTGACCCAACAGGAGGATTTACTTGGAAGAGTTTACAGGGACCACAACCAGGAGCATTAGTAGGACCAGGAACAAACACCCAACCAACAGGTGAAGTATTAGGAACTAGTCCTGTGTATACTGGAAATGTAAGAGAAAAACTACAAAGTTCACTTTCAACAAATTTTGAATATAACGAATCTTCGTTACTTGCAAGAACGCAAAGAATTGTAGAATCTGCTGATTTAGTAAAAGGAGCTAAAAGATTAACACATGCGGGTAACGCTATTAATCAAATATCTAAAATTTTTCACGACGGATACAAAGAAATTACAAAAGGTTCAAGAGTTAGAAAATATGTTAATAAAAACGGTATTGAAGTCGGACAAGAATACGGAAGAGTTTTTACAAAGGATACACCTTATTTAACCTATCAAAACTTGCAATCAGGAGTTGCAAACGATAACGGGGAACCAATAAATGGAAACATCAGAAAGTTTACAAACTCTATTATTGATTCTACTTACAATTTGAATATTGCCCCAATGGCTGGTAAAGAATCTACAAATATTCAAAAAACAGGATTAGGGAACGTAAAAAAGTATATGTTATCTATTGAAAACTTGGCTTGGAAAGGCACATCTGAATTTGAAGATTTACCACATTGCGAGAGAGGGCCAAATGGAGGTAGAATTATGTGGTTTCCACCTTATGACTTGAGACTTGATAGTGAATCGAGTAGTCCAAGATTTAAAGGTAATAGTTTTTTAGGAAGACCTGAACCAATTTATACATATGAGAATACAGAAAGGTCAGGAGGTATATCTTTTAAAATAATAGTAGACCACCCTTCTGTTACAAATTTAATTGTAAAAAAAGAACTTGCCAAGGCCAACTATAGTGATAATGACGTGAGAGAAATTATGGCTTCATTTTTTGCGGGACTAAAAAAATATGACATCTATGAACTTGCAAGAAAATATAACACACTATCACCCCAAACTATAAATGAAGTTTATGCCCAAGTATTGGAAAGTAATAGAACTTCACCTGACGACGCCGCTCAAGTTGTACAGGACATAGGACCAACATCGAATAACTTACCTGTTTCTAACCAAGTCCAGGCGGATTTAGAGAATTTTAAAAACAATTCATTTTATTTTCAAAATTCATCAACAACAGGACAAAATTATGAAGATGTTTTCATTGCTTATACCCAACCTAATATAATTGAACAATATATAAATGCTCAACCATTAGATGAGGTTGCAAGAATGACCGTGTTTTTTGACTCATTATTATTTACAAACTACCAAGACTTAATCCTTTTAAGAGATAGTATTACACAGATACTTACAACAGACCAAGGTAAGGTAGAACTAACATTTAGTGCCTCAAAACTAACTACACAGAATTCAAATATAACCATATCAAATGACTGGTTTGAGTCTGTAAAATTATTCTTTACTGAATATCAAACAGGTGAAGGTAAAAATTTGGGAACTTATTTAGGTAAAACTTTAATATTTAAGAAGGCTCAAGATTTTGGTACAAAGGCTTCGGTAACTCCGAAAAAAACAAATTCTACCGAGTCTTTCCCTTGTGCTTATTCACCTACGGCAACATCCGCGAGTTTTAACAGTGCTGTTTGTAGGGCTGTTATCATAGAAAATATTGTGTTCACACCACAAGACCCAACTAAAGATTCTGGAAAAAACACAGAACCAATCAGTCAAGAAGGAACAAAACCAAAAACACAACCCGACACTCAAACAAAATTACAAGGTATCAGTAAGAAAATATTAAGAGAGTTATTAACTGAGTGTAATTATTTTGAAGCAATTAAAAACACTGATAGTTTCTTATACGAATCTATAAAAAGTAAATTTAAATTTTTTAATCCCGCATTTCACTCAATAACTCCCGAAGGACTAAATGCTAGATTGGTTTTCTTAAACCAATGTACAAGACCAGGTAAAACAATTCCAACAACACAAGATAACACAGAATTTTCTAATTTTTCTGACGCATTTAACACTAACTTTGGTACACCACCTGTTTTGGTATTAAGAGTAGGTGATTTTTACAACACTAAAATTATTCCAGATTCAATGACAATTGATTTTGAGGAAAACAGTTGGGACATGAATCCCGAGGGTATAGGATTTCAACCGATGATTGCAACTGTAAGACTCGGGTTCAAAATGATTGGAGGACACGGACTTGCTGAACCAATTGAAAAATTACAAAATGCATTGTCGTTTAATTACTATGCTAATACTGAAATGTATGATGAAAGGGCCGATGCTACAGAAATAACTGAAGCGGTTGATAAGGCAATTGTTGAGTCAATTAATAATTTTGAACCACTTCCGAATGTTGTTAATGTTAATAATGTTGCCGATTTTGGTAGTCCGTTTGGTGTTATATTATCAGCATCAACTGCCGTTGGAAATACACCAGCAACCGCAGTACAGGACGGTGAAATAGAATATACTGAACTATTCAACGGGTTTGTAGAAAAGGTTAAAGGTTATATTAATAAAACTACGGCAAGTTTTGTAAGTTTTATAAATGAATATAACTATGGAGTTTGGTCACAAGTAAATCATACAAGAATATATAAAACAGGTTTTGTAGACGCTTATGAAAATTTGGACCACCAAGTAAATATTTTGGGTAAACAGGCTGATTACCAAATTTATTTAGAGAACGCGGCGTCATCACTTATTGCAAGTGTTTATAATGACCAAGATAGATTAGCTTCAGATTTATCCGAAACCGAACAACTTAATCCACAATCAATAAATAAGATAAAGAGCAACTACATTAATCTTATTGCAAATCAAGTTATTACAGGTTATACAAGAGTTTCAGAATTTGTACAAGCAAGTTCTGAATTACAACTTGATATGGTTAGAACAATGAATGTTATGGATTTCATTTCTATAAGTGGTGATGGAAAAACACTACCTGATGGAAGTTTAAAAATATATTCATTGTCGGGTAAGACAGAAAATGCTGTTAACACTCATGATGAGTTTGTTGAGGACTATCTGACCGTTTGTTCAGGTGTTACTAATTATTACAATTATGGGGCAACAGGTGGCACAAACAACCAAGGATTTTTATTCATAACAAGTGAACTTACAACAGGTGATATAACTACCTATGAATCTTTATATGATACTTGGACCCTCCCTTCAGATGCATTTGTATATACATTTTTCTCAAAAACTATTTTGGATACAACTCTTAGACAAACATTTGTACAACAACTTATAAAAGATGTCAATGAAGATGTTAAAGAAATTGCAAAAGATATAATTGAAGTGACCTGTGAAAATTGGGCAGAGAGATTTACTTTAGAAAGAAATTCAGAATTAGAGTTAACACAACAATTTGAAAATAGACCTGACTACCAAGAGTTTAAAAACTTTAACCCAACAAGAGATGGTAAACAATTGACTTCAAAGAAAAGAGTAATGACATTTAAAACAGGACAAGGGGATTCATACCTCCAATCATTATTCAAAGATATTACTTCAAGTGTAAATTATAATGACAGCCTTGCTGTATTTAACGGAAAAAAACAATTTAACGGATAATGGCAAATCAATATTATAATAGATACCAAAATTTTATACTGAACGGAACTCAAAGGAATATCCCATACGTTAAATTACCCCCAAAAAGTACTGACAAGGTACAGATTTATAGAGTAGGTATAACAAGACTTGATAAGGTTTCACAAACTTTTTATGGTACACCTTATTTTGGGTGGTTAATTCTACAAGCGAATCCTGAGTACGGTGGGTCCGAGATAAATATACCTGACAATGCCATATTGAAAATTCCATTTCCTTTAACATCATCTTTATTAGATTATAAGTCAGCGTTAGATAATTACTCATTCTACTATGGCAAATAACAACGAAAGAATATTCGTAGAGACAGACTTTTCAAATATTGTTATTGTAAACCCCAACAAGGTTCTTAATACTCAAGGATTTGCAGAAGAAAGGTTCGTAGACCACGAAAAATTAGTAATGTATGCTAATTTACAGTGTAATTTACAACCAAGAAGTAGATTATTAGTAGGACAGGATTCTCAAAGTCTACAAACAATAGCGACTACTTCGGTCAACTTTTTGGGACCAAATGGACAAGAATTTTTAACCACAAAATGGACTGAACAACCTGGACTTACCGGAGACGATAGTAAAGTTATAAATAGCGAGTTATTGGGTATTACAAATATAACCCAAAGAATGACGGCTAAAAATATTTCAACTGTAGATATTCAATTAGAAGACATTAGAGGTAGGGCACTTTTTGAATCAGGAAATGACTCAATATATTCATCTTTTTTTAATCTTCCATATCCCACTTTTTATTTGACAGTAAAAGGATATTATGGGAAGGCAATTAGATACCCACTTATACTTCAAAAATTCCAAGCATCGTTTGACCAATCAAGTGGGAACTTTTTGGTGACACTGAACTTCATAGGATACAAATTTAATGTTTTAGGGGATATAGCGATGGGATATCTTGAATCGGTCCCAAACATGTACCCTAAAGAAACTACTCAAAATACTCAGATTGAAAGTAGTAGTAGTACAGATGCATCGGTTGGTCAAATAAATGACACCGCAGTTGTTCAAGACACATCTATTGCTTATTTGGGTTATGAAAAATTAAAACAGGTTTTTGACATTTATAAGGGTAAAGGTTTAATTGCTCAAGATTTTCCCGTAATGTCAGTTCCAGAACTGGTTGTTAGATTAGATTATTTTGAAAGAGATGTGCTTGCAAATTTTGGGTCAATTAATATAGATAAATTAACTGATGCCGAACAGTTTAATAATTTACTAAAAGATTTTAGTAAAGACATGATTACGGCAAAAACAGAGCCTAAATCATGGGTAAACGAATATTTGGGACAACAGAATTATTTCATCAATATGAACGGTGAAAAAATATTTACTTACAAACCAAATTTTGACAAATATGACGATGCATATTCTGATTTAAATACTAGAATTAAAAATAATTTAGATAAAATAAAACAATGCCCAACCTTTGGAGAAGACAAAGGAGGCGACGACGTAATTTATGTATCTATAAATAATAAAAGTGTAATAATCGAACCATCCCCAACAAGGTCTGATATAAATTTTGTAGAAACCGCAAAAAAAAGATTGGGTAAACAACAACTTTCACAAGGGGAAGAACAAGAGTTTATATTAGAGTTTGAAGAATTAATAAGACAACAAAGTGCGGTAATAGATGCTAGAAGAAATGCTAATCCGCCATTAGACGCAAGTCGACTAATCGAAGTCCCGTTCTTCTTTAAGTTTGACGGAAAAGACTATTTTAATGATAAGATTTATAATTACCAAAAAATAATTGCAACTAAACAGAAAGATATTGAGGAGCAACTTACTTTTGAAATTAACGAGTTAATAAAATCTAATAAAGGAATTGGATTCAACCCCACAATAAGAAATATTTTTGCAGTAATATTTGCCTCTGCCGATGCGTTTTTAAGATTGATGACTGATGTTCACGAAAAGGCATTTGGGGCCGCTAAAGACAGCGACTTAAAAAAACAATCAGTATTAAATGATGTTCAAGAGCCTATAAACTTGAATCCAGTATATCCATGGCCTCAGTTTTCAAAAGAAGAATTTACTGATGACGGACAAATCAAATATGATTTAAAATATCCTGGTGGAGAATATGCTAAGGAAACAGGGGCTGATAATTATGATATTTGGCCTGAAGTTGAGTTTGTTGAAGAATATATTAAAGGATATATTATGAGGGAACAAATGGCCCTTAAAAATACCGCAAATAGTTCTGATGGAATAGTAAATAGATTATTAATAGCTGGTTATGATAATTTAACAAATGATGCATACTCGGCCGGTCAAGACATAGAAATTTTATACGAATTATGGGAAAGAGTACAAAATATTGCAAATTTTACAGGTTTTGCAAGAGATTTAAAATTTGGAAATATTCTTACATTTCTACAATCCTTTGAAGCATCAAACTTAATAAAGGGACTCGGAGTTAACAATCCCAAACTAACTCAAATATATAAAGAAGAAGATTTTAACACACAAAGTTATTTAGATTACATATACAGTGCATCAAACGAAGGAGTTGGAAAATATTATACAAACCTTGATTACGGTAATGTAAATACGGGATACCTCAACCAAGAGTTAAAAACACCATCTACTTTAATTAAAACTGATTTACCAAAAGTTAACGCTGAAATAAAGACCGAAAAAAATGCGGCCGAAGTTGAAGATACAATGTCAGAGTATTTGGGATTAAGTGATAAGAATAATATCTATTTTTCTGACACATATCCGTTTATTATACCTGAATGGAATAAAGAAAATCTTAATAACGGACAACAAAACTCACAAGTAAGTAAAGTGAGTAATACGTCAGAAACTTTATTCTACAATAGAACTTACAAAAAAATCGTAAACTTTAACGGAGATACGCCTGATATTACAAAAGTTAGACCTTTTTATAAGTATATTGAACTTCCGAGCAAGGTGGATTTTATAGGATTATCTCCAACATCTGACTTTAAAACATTTTTTTCTAACAGATTTGATAATGTTAAAAAACAATCATTCACAGAAGGACTCGTTACTGACCAAACAACAAATTTGGACGGAACAACAAACACGTTTACAAAAAAGACAACATCATTACTTAATACTCAACTTTTTTTAAATGCGATACAAATAGGTGTACAAAAGGAAACATCAATTGAATCTAATAGAGCATATACTGAGGCTGCTTACTTATTTTTAAACAGCATACCAATTTCGTCGCCCGCAAGTCAATATTTGGATTCTAATGGTGTAACTAGAAATTACATAGGACCATCATTAAAAAAATACGGGGCAATACATTCTTTGCCGAGAATGTTTATTTGTAAAATAGGTGCCATTTGGCACAGATACAAAACTTATATACAAGATGGAACAGATATTTTAGAAAATTGTTTAACTCCATTTAATGAAAACCAAAATTATGACCCTGTAAATTTTGATAAAGCAAGAGTGTATAATTTAGAAATTAATGGGCAAAATCAACCAATAACTTTATATGATACGCAACTTGTTAGTGAAGGATTTTTAGATAAAATGAGTGTAGGATTTTATCCTCAGTTGCTTAAAGATTTTTATTTTTTCTTGAACGGCGGAGTTTTATATGAGAACAATGACACCATTGAAATAGACATCCAACAAAAAATTAATGTAGAGGATGTTAAAATTATTTTAGCTAATGAATCAAACATAAGCGCACTACCAACAGACACTAATAATTTAATAAATGGAATTCAACTTGTAACTCTAAGTGTTTTATTTAAAGTGTTAAATAACGATACTGAAACAACCCAAGTGGCCTACTACTCTGCACCATCTTTTGGTTCAAGATACAATCAAACAAAAATGGAATGTTTTCCAAATGGTATTTTGATAAAGGACATTGCTAATACCCAAGAGGTTTACAACGGTAGTGCAAGAGTGTTATGGGGAACTCCAAATTATGGGTACATGCCGACTATAACTGAAATACCGGCATACGATGAATATTTTGTAAAAGGTGAAGATTTTAACATAACAATTACTGATAGTGGAGCGGTTATTTCAGGGGGAAAGATAGATGACATTTTAGGTACTTTTACTTTTGATGAATTGGAATTATTTGAACAAGAGTTTTTTGACTTCTCAAAACCTTCAAATAGAAGTACCAGTGATTTTAATCTGCAAAGAATTTTAAGAAAATCATTACAACTTAATTCAAGTGATTTTGAAGTTGCCGACTTCGGAATAACCATAGAAAATTTCCAAACAAAACAAGAACAACAATTCAATGCGATTGTAAATAAGTACATGAATCAAAATTTCTATTTCCAAAAAGGAAATCCTTCTAATTTGAGTAGAAAAAATTTAAGTTATTTTGCAATAAATCCATTCTTAAAATTGAAGGGTGTTGATAATGGAATACAGTTATATAAAGTTGAGACGGATAATTCAGTTCCTGTTAGTGGAGGAACACTAACTTTAGCAAATTCTGAATTGGCTTATCCCGAGGCGTGGAGAGAACTTAGGTTAAGAGTGGGGTTTTTGAACTATACTGGTTTTTCTTATTCTGATAATGGTTCATTTATAACTGACTTCTTTCCTGATATGAACATTGCGTTTACTCCTGAAATGATTCGAAGATTTTCAGAAGAGATAAAATTATATGCAACAAGAAAATGGGTAAGTTCAGGTGGAAATTTTAATTTTAAACAAGAAGTTGACGACTACTTAACTGATGTTGACACTCTTAGAAATTATATTTTAGATGGAGTTTTTGTAAAATTAAAAACTAGTTTGCCAGCAGCAAGAACTGAGAAAGATATTGATGATAGTGCAACAGAAGGAGAACTAAATAAATTAGAATATTATAATTTGTTTAAATCAATTAATGATAAATGGATTGCCGGTAACAATTATGAAAGTGAAACATTGTTTGAGGATTGTATGTTTTTAGATAGGGCGAATAGAGATGTAGGAAACCAAGTAATTGTAGATATAAAAAAAACAAGAAATTATCTTAAAGATAATCCAAAAAGTCCGTTGTACTTCATTATTACATCAATTGCAACCGATTGTCACTTCCAACCATTTTCATTACCATCATATGTTAATTTTTATAATGTACAAAATGTCGGTGACCCCCCATCACCTAGCCCTGATGTTGCAAATGACCTTTTCGGTACTTTTGATACGGTAGATTTACAAAAAAGTAAAACAAAACTAGTATTTGTTTATACCGAATTACCATCTGAACAAATGCAAAACGCTAACCCAAAAAATGGATATTTGGATGATAGTTTTAATTTGGGTGTACAAACAAACAATCCATTAGTTGAAAATTTAAACCAAAACGAACAAAAAACTGATTATGGTCAATCAAATAAAGTAGTTGGATTTGCCGTAGATATGGGATTACAAAACCAAAGCGTTTTTACTAACGTACAAGTTTCGCAAGATATAGGTAAGGCAACATCTGAATCTTTACAACAAGAATATGAGTTAGCAAATACATATCGAGGAACAAAGAGCTCAACCCAAAGTACTAGTTTATTTAACATCTATAAAACTAGAAGTTATAAGGCAACAGTAACTTCTTTTGGTAATGTTATGATACAACCAACAATGTATTTTGTTTTAAGAAACATACCATTATTTGCCGGTCCGTATATGATAACAGATGTAGAACACGTCATAAGCGATGGTAACTTTACAACAAAAATGACAGGTACAAGACAAAAGTTATATACACCACCAATTGAAAACGCACTGCTTAATACGATTAAGAGTAACTATTTGTCCAAACTTACAAGTGACCTAAGACAAAAAAGAGAAACGGAAAAAACATTAGATACAAATACAATTAGTGCCAAAAACACAGTTTCAACAAATATTACTGGAAATTTACAGTCAGCCGGAAGTCCAATATGTAAACCTTCAGAAGCATATGAGTCGTTTACGTTAACAACTCCAACCGAAGTAAATTTTGCGGACAAAAACCTTTATGATTTAATATATAGTAAATTAAGTGCTGATACCAAATATGTTTATGTTGTTTATACATTATTCTCAGTTGTTAATTACAGAAATGGACAATTTAGTTGTTTTAATAACAATTTATCAAGTACTCCTATTTCTGAAAAAGCGTATAGTCAAAGTTCCCTGTCTCAGTTTGAACCAAACTTTATTTGTTTAAATGGAAGTGATAACCAACAACAAGCCTTTGCAGTGTTCAAAAATCCTGAGTTATGTGTTGACTTTAATTATGATAGATATAAGAATGATTTTGCGAATGTTGATATAAATTCAGAAACTAATTTCGTGGCAACTTTTGCTAGAGCATGGATTGAAAAAGTCCCATATAACAAAACAAAACAAACAAGAAATCTTTTTGACGATTTCAAAACCTCAAATCCTGCACAATATGACTCATTTGAAAGTAAAGTTAGAGAATCATATTTAAGAGTTAAAACTTATTTAGGTTAATAACATATTTATATATAAATTAATATTATGGACGTAAAACAATTATTAGACACCTACCTCGGTAGAAAAACAAGAATTACAGAAAAAGATGCCGGTAACGGATTTAAAGAAGTTTGTGATTTGGACACCGGAGATTGCTATACTGTAAGAATGAAAGATGGTCTTATTGAGAGAGTTGACAATACTTATATGTCTAACAAAAAAATTAATGTTGAAACCAAATCAGGTATTAAACAACTTTTAAACGGATAAAAAAATGGAAATTTCAAAAACAATACTCGAAGAGTTAAGCCGATATAATCAAATCAATAATTATATATTTGAACAAGCTCCACCGGCACCTGAAGAAACTCCACCGGCTGAGGCACCTGGTACAATACCTCCGCCACCTGGTGGTGAAGCAACTCCACCAGCAACTCCTCCTACCGCTGAGGCAGAACCAACTCCTGTTGACGTAGCTGCAGACCCTGATGTTGAAAAAGTTGGTGAGGAAGGGGAAGAAGAGGGAGGAGAAACCGGCTCAGAAGAATTGGAAATCACTGATTTAGTAAAATCACAACAAAATATTGAAAACAAACAAGAAGAGTATTTTAACAATTTATTTACTCAACTTACTAACTTGGAACAAAAATTATCTGACATGGACCAAGTTATGACAAAACTTAATGACTTAGAGGCAAAGATTGAAAAATACAGACCAAAAACTAATCAAGAAAAACTTGAACTTAGAAGTTTGGACTCTGGACCATTCAATCAAAAACTTACAGACTTTTTTACCGACAAACAAGGAGACATTGAAAAATCAGGTAAGAACGAATACGTTCTAACAACTGACGAAGTCGAAGACTATTCTGTTGACGAGATTAAAAGAACCTTCAATGACTACGGTGAAGAAGATGAGTTCAAACCTTTGAAGTACTAATTAGTAAAACTTATTTGACTTTTACGGCTGACACACTTACTTTTGTTTATTAACTCTTAAATTATATAATATGGCGACAAATTCTTTAGATGCTGTTCTCGCTCAGTATGAAAAAGCGAAATCAAACACAGGTGGTAGTAAAATCTCACAAGAAGACCGAATGAAGAAGTACTTCGCGGCAATTCTACCACAAGGAAAATCAACAGGACAAAAGCGACTTCGAGTCCTACCTACAACTGACGGTTCATCTCCGTTTAAAGAAGTATGGTTCCACGAAGTACAAGTGGCTGGAAAATGGAACAAAATCTATGACCCAGGTAAAAACGACAACGAGCGTTCACCTTTGAACGAAATTCACGACGAACTTATGATGACTGGCAAGGCTTCTGATAAGGAACTTGCAAAACAATATAAGGCACGTAAATTCTACATCGTTAAAGTAATTGACAAAGACGCACCTGAGGACGGAGTAAAGTTCTGGCGTTTTAAGCATAACTACAAGAACGAAGGTATCCTTGACAAAATCATTCCAATTTGGAGAGCTAAAGGTGATATCACTGACCCTGAAAAAGGACGTGACTTGATTTTGGAACTTACAAAGGCAAAGACTCCAAAAGGTATTGAATACACAGTTATCCAAACTGTAATGTATGATGACCCAGCTCCACTTCACGAAGAAAAAGAAACTATGGATTCTTGGGTTAAAGATGAACTTACTTGGAAAGATGTTTATTCTAAAAAGCCTGTAGAATACTTGGAAGCAATTGCTCGTGGTGAAACTCCACGTTGGTCTTCTGAACTTGGTAAATATGTTTACGGTGACGAGTCTGGCGAAATGACTATGGGTGGAACAATTTCTGACCCACAAGCCGGAGACGAACCTGACGGTGACCTACCCTTCTAATTAAAAAAAATATTAATCAAACTACCCCTGAAATACGGGGTGGTTTTT
>Ga0164293_10003929_pt1 | contig 12720 bp, 7 predicted proteins | sample GEODES118metaG_FD_111487 | JGI IMG/M metagenome (GOLD analysis project Ga0164293, IMG submission 111487) | Eutrophic lake water microbial communities from Lake Mendota, Wisconsin, USA - GEODES118 metaG | ecosystem: Environmental > Aquatic > Freshwater > Lake | place: USA: Lake Mendota, Wisconsin... | reverse complement strand
GGGGTGTGAGCAAGGAGCGGCTGGCCCGGGCCTTCAACGTCAATCTGAGCTCCATCAACCGGCGCATCAACCTGCTCGAAGGCATCTGCCCCGAGGCCATCACCCTTCTGCAAGACAAGCAGTTCACGCCAGACGTCACGCGCATCCTGCGTAACATGAAGGCCGCCCGCCAGGTGGAGGCGGTGGAGCTGATGATCGCGAGCAACACCATCACCGTGGCCCACGCCGAGGCCCTGCTCAAGGCCACGCCGCCCGAGCAACGCACCGATGTGAAGCCCGCCGAGCGGGAGAAGAAGACCGCGCCCATCGAGCAGATCGAAAAGCTGGAAAAGGAGATGAGCCAGGTGCAGGAGAAGTACCAGGAGGCCGAATCCAACTACGGCTCCGACCTGCTCAATCTCGTGGTCGCCAAGGGCTACCTCACCAAGCTACTGGCCAACGAGGCCGTCAAGAGCTACATCGGCCGCCACGAGCCCGAAATCCTGACCCACCTGGAACTGGTGGTGAACACTGTCAGCATGGAAGAGGCGGTGCAGCAGCAACAGACCGAGACCGCCGAAGCAACACTGGAGGAGGTCGGCACCGGGTTCTGACGCCGGGCACCACACTGGCGCAGCCCCATATCATTTTTTGATTCGAAAATTAATTCCGTTCAGATCTCGAACGGAAAGCGGCTCTGCGGTAAACTTGTTCGACTTCATACGGAAGTGCGCAACACTTTTTTACTTCGTTACAGCCACCGACCGCGCCAGCCGATCGTGGTACGGCATGGCGGTAGCGTGCCCAAAGCCATTACAGACTTCAAAACAAACCAAAAAAGAGCCGCTCAAGACTATGACCAGCCGCCAAGCCAAGATCCAAGAAGACACCCATTTCCGGATCATGCGCATCCTGCAAGAGAACCCGGACCTGACCCAGCGCGAGCTGGCCGAAATGCTCGGCATGAGTGTGGGCGGGCTGAACTACTGCCTCAACGCCCTCATCGACAAAGGCTTTGTGAAGATGGGCAACTTCCAGAAGAGCAAGAACAAGTTCAAGTACGTCTACCTGCTTACCCCCCAGGGCATTGCCGAAAAGGTAGCGCTGACCAGCCGGTTTCTGAAACGCAAGATGGAAGAGTACGACGCGTTGAAGGTCGAGATCGAGGCGTTGAAGGGGGAAGTGGGCGAAACCCAAGGCAACGGCCAGAAAGTACAAAAAACATGAGTCTTCCGCTGAAGGTTCTTATCGTGTTTGGAACGCGCCCCGAGGCCATAAAAATGGCACCTTTAGTGCGCGCCCTTACAAAAATAGAAGGCATTGAGGCCAAAGTCTGTGTAACCGCACAGCATCGGCAGATGCTGGATCAGGTCTTGAATCTTTTTAAGATCAAACCTGACTTTGATCTTGATCTGATGAAGCCAGGACAAGATCTAACGGACATCACCTGCAATATTCTGTTGGGTATGCGGTCGGTGTTCAAAAAGTGGCACCCCGACTGGGTGCTTGTCCATGGTGACACTACGACTACGCTCGCCACAAGCCTTGCGGCTTATTACGAAAAGATCTCGGTTGGACATGTGGAGGCAGGGTTACGCACGGGTAACATTTACTCGCCGTGGCCAGAGGAGATGAATCGTCGCATCACTGGTGCTATTTCAGCGGTTCATTTTGCCCCCACAGAAACAGCTAAGACCAATTTGCTCCGCGAAGGCGTAGAGGAAGGCAGCATCTTCGTTACTGGAAATACGGTCATCGATGCCCTGCTGGATATTGCACAGCGTGTCCGCATAGATTTTTCACTGTTGTCTGAACTAGAGCAGCGCTTTGACTTTTTGGACAAAGCAAAGAAGCTGTTATTGGTCACAGGGCACCGTCGTGAAAATTTTGGCGATGGCTTTAACAATATTTGTGCTGCATTGGCAGAAATCAGTAAGCGTGATGATGTGCAAATCGTTTATCCGGTGCATCTTAATCCCAATGTTCAAGAACCCGTTAATCGCTTATTGGGATTAATGCCAAACATTCACCTTATCGAGCCGCAGGACTATCTACCTTTTGTGTACCTGATGGACCAAGCGTATCTGATACTCACTGACTCAGGTGGGGTTCAAGAAGAAGCCCCGTCATTGGGCAAGCCTGTCTTGGTTATGAGGGATACGACAGAAAGACCAGAGGCGGTGGAGGCAGGCACCGTAAAACTGGTAGGCACCAACAAGCAAAGCATCATTACTGAATCAACACGTTTGCTTGATGACAGTATTGAATACCAGCGCATGAGTCACGCGCACAACCCATACGGCGATGGAATTGCGGCAACCAGGATTACGAATTTTCTACTAAGAAAGGCAAAATAAAATGTTTGACACTGTTTCGATGATTGGGCTTGGCTATATCGGACTCCCCACGGCAGCAATGCTCGCGTCGCGCAAAATAAGAGTTATTGGGGTAGACATCAACCAGCATGCTGTAGACACCATCAACAAAGGCGAGATACACATTGTTGAACCTGAGCTTGACATAATCGTCAGCGCGGCAGTAAGCCAAGGTTACCTCAGGGCCACGACCAGGCCAGAGCCTGCAGATGCTTTTCTGATTGCAGTACCCACCCCTTTTATGGGCGACCACGAACCTGATGTCCGCTATGTGGAGGCCGCCGCCAAGTCCATAGCGCCGGTGCTAAAAAAAGGCGATCTGGTCATTCTCGAGTCTACATCACCGGTTGGCACGACAGAGCAAATGTCGGAATGGCTTGGACAAGCCCGTCCAGACCTGACATTTCCGCATCAAAAGGGTGAGGGGGCAGACATTAACGTTGCGTATTGTCCCGAACGTGTATTGCCTGGAAAAGTCGTTCATGAATTGGTCAACAACGATCGTGTCATTGGTGGAATAACCGACAAATGCTCAGCGAGAGCAATAGCTCTATACAAAATTTTCATTGAGGCAAATTGCATTAAAACCAACGCACGTACGGCCGAAATGTGCAAGTTGACAGAAAACAGCTTCCGTGATGTAAACATCGCCTTCGCTAACGAGCTCTCGATTATCTGCGACAAACTCGACATAAATGTTTGGGAACTCATCAAACTTGCCAACCATCATCCTCGCGTCAGCATCCTGCAGCCAGGGCCAGGCGTTGGTGGGCACTGCATCGCTGTCGATCCCTGGTTCATCGTAAGCAAGACTCCTCAACAGGCCCGGCTGATTCATACTGCAAGACAGGTTAACGACGGTAAGCCGCATTACGTTGTTGAAAAGGTGCTTAGCGCCGCCTCCACTATGACCAATCCGGTCATCGCTTGCCTTGGGCTGGCCTTCAAGCCAGATATTGATGACTTGCGAGAAAGTCCAGCTATTGAGGTGGTCCAGTTGCTTGCCGGACACAACATTGGGCACATCCTTGCAGTCGAGCCTCATATTGAAAACCTACCGCTATCGCTGACCAACTTCGCCAACATTGAACTTGTTTCAGCAGAAGCGGCAGTACAGCACGCCGACATCATCGTTATGCTGGTTAGTCATCAGGTTTTCTACGCAATTAACCGATCGCAACTTCAAGGTAAGTATGTTATTGACACTCGGGGAGTTTGGCAATGAAGCAGGTATTGATTCAGGGCGGTAATGCAATCATCTCTGAGGTGCCCGCGCCGCAAGTTAGCCCAAAGAACATTCTGGTGCGCGTTGATTACTCTTGCATTAGCGTGGGAACTGAAATGGCGGGGGTAAAGATGTCTGGCCTGCCGCTCTATCAGCGTGCATTAAAACAGCCAGAGAACGTCAAGCGTGTAATAGACATGATGCGTGATCAAGGTATCAAGCGCACCTTGGATCGTGTTACGGGAAAACTGGCAGCGGGTAGTGCAACAGGTTATTCCGCCGCAGGGGTGGTTATCGAGATCGGTGTGGAAGTTGAGGGGTTTTCGGTTGGCGACCGGGTGGCGTGTGCAGGTGCCGGAATCGCCAATCATGCTGAAGTGATAGATGTACCCGTAAATTTGGCGGTCAAGATTCCAGATGCAGTGGGTACTGATATTGCATCCACTGTGACACTGGGCGCGATTGCTATGCAAGGCGTGAGGCGCGCCCAACCTACTTTGGGCGAAACTTTCGTTGTTGTTGGCCTTGGCATCCTTGGTCAAATGACAGTGCAGATGCTATCGGCTAACGGATGCCGTGTGATCGGCGTTGATTTAGACGCCAAGCGCATCAAGCAAGCACTTGAAAATGGCATGGATATCGGTGTTGATCCAGCTCTGGAAAACTACATAGAGCGAGTGCTTAAATACACCGATGGTCTTGGAGCAGATTGCGTCCTCATCACAGCCGCGACAGCAAGTAACCAGGTTATCAGCGAAGCGATGCAAGCCTGCCGCAAAAAAGGTCGCGTGGTCTTGGTGGGCGATGTTGGGTTGGACCTCAATCGTGCTGATTTCTACAAAAAGGAATTGGATTTCCTGATCTCTACCTCTTACGGCCCAGGACGGTATGACCCCACCTACGAAGAAGGTGGGCAAGACTACCCTTTACCCTATGTGCGCTGGACTGAAAACCGGAACATGCAAGCCTATCTTGAATTGTTGGCTAATCGCAAAATCAGGCTCGATAGTTTTTATCAGACACCCTATGGCATTGATCGTGCGAATGAAGCGTACGATTCATTGAAAGGGGAAGGCGACAAACCTTTGATGGTGCTGTTGCAGTACCGTCCACGACCGGAAGCATTATTGCGTCGCGTTGAAATGCAATCGCCGACAGCCAAAAAGGCGGACAAAATCCGGGTCGCGATTGCTGGCGCATCCAGTTTTGCACAGGGAATGCACCTGCCAAACATGGTGATCTTGCGCAACGACTATGAGTTGCGTGCAGTCATGAGTCGCACCGGTGCCAACGCACGCGGTGTCGCTACGCAATATCAGGCCGCTTATTGCACGACCGATTATGAGGCGATACTTAAAGACGACCAGGTTGATCTGGTCATGATTACCACGCGTCATGATCTCCACGGTCAAATGGCTTTGCAGGCACTACGCGCAGGTAAGCATGCCTTTGTGGAAAAACCGCTGACCCTAAAAGTGGAGGATTTGGCGGAATTAGAGCAGTTCTACGCAGAAAAACCCAATGGCCCATTATTGATGGTTGGTTTTAATAGGCGTTTTGCTCCGGCGATGCAGACAATCCGACAGATATTGGAGCAGCGAACCACACCCATCATTGCAAATTACCGTATGAATGCCGGTTTCATCCCTCCAGACCATTGGGTGCATGGCCCGGAAGGCGGCGGAAGAAACATCGGCGAAGCATGCCATATCTACGACATTTTCAACTCGCTATGTGGCGGTGCCAAAGAAGTCGCTGTAAACGCCTATTCCATTGATCCGGCTTCCAAGCAATGGAACAAGAATGACAATTTTGTGGCTACCATCAAGTATGAGGATGGGTCGGTCTGTACCCTGACCTATACCGCACTGGGGGACAAGTCTTATCCGAAAGAAAAGATGGAGGTATTTGCTGACGGCAAGGTAATCGTGATGGATGACTATAAGTCCGTTACCGTTCACGGTGGCAAGCACAAGGGGTGGTCGGACAAGACAGTACAGAAAGGCCAGTTGCAGGAGTTGGAAATGCTGGCGGATACGTTACTGCGCGGCAAGCTCTGGCCAATTTCTTTGTCCGAACAAATCCAGGCAACCCGTATCAGCCTTGAGGTTGAGCGTCAAATATTCACCGCGGCCTGATTGTTAGGCAGCAAAATATGATTAAGGCATGACATGTGTGGCATAACCGGTATTTTTTGTTACAAAACACCGCTCAGGGTAGAAGAACACATTCTTACCAAGATGCGAGATACCATGATTCATCGAGGGCCAGATGGTGGCGCAAACTGGATATCCCAGGATGGCCGTGTTGGACTGGCACATCGCCGACTCTCTATTATCGATCTGAGCACATCGGCCACACAGCCTATGCCCAACGAAGACGAGACTGTATGGGTAAGCTTCAATGGCGAGATTTACAACCATTTGCGCCTGCGTGATGAATTGAAGTCGGCAGGCCACCAATTCCGCACGGATCACTCCGACACCGAGGTCATTGTTCATGGTTATGAGCAGTGGGGTATGGATGGAATGCTGGAAAGGATCGAGGGTGATTATGCGATCAGCCTATGGGATACCAACAAGGGAAGTCTCTTTCTGACCCGCGACAGAGTGGGCGTCAAGCCACTTTACTTCTCGCTTCAGGAGGGCATGCTGCTGTTTGGTTCCGAAATCAAGGCGATAGTTGCACATCCGTCGGTGAAGCGAGATGTAGACCCGATGGCCATGTACCATTACCTGTCATTTCTCACCACGCCCGCACCGATGACCATGTTCAAGGGGATATTCAAACTTCCCGCAGGGCATTATCTGGAAATCGATAACAATGGAAAATTTAGAAGCTCGCGCTATTGGGATGCGGTGCCGGGGAGCGGCATTGACCCAGCCGAGACACGCGTTCTGACCGACAACGCCTTGGAAGCGTTCTATGTTGATGGCATTCGGACGCGCCTAGAGCAAGCGGTAGAAAAGCGCATGATGTCCGACGTGCCGTTTGGTGTGTTCCTTTCTGGTGGCGTTGATTCCTCTACCAACGTCGCATTGATGAGCCGCCTGATGGATCGACCAGTAGATTCCTTCACCGTGGGTTTCAAGGATTTTCGCCACCTAAACGAGCTAGAGTATGCGCAGCAGATTGCCACGCAGTTCAAGACAAATCACCACGAAATCCTGATCGATGAAAAGGACATGATCGGGTATCTGAATAAACTGATCCATCATCAGGATGAACCCATCGCCGACTGGGTTTGTATCCCGCTGTACTTTGTTTCAAAGCTGGCGCGCGATAACGGTGTGACCGTGATTCAGGTGGGCGAGGGCTCGGACGAGCAGTTCTCGGGATACGCGAGCTACATGGGTTATCTGGATCTTCACCATAAGTACTGGCAACCGTTCCGGAAATATCTGCCTAAGGCGGCGCAACATCTTGTTGCAGGTGCGGCCAAAATGGCAGCACGCCTTAAGCCGGGCCTCGAAGTCTACGCGGACATCATTGACCGTGCCGCGCGTGACCGCGAGCATTTCTGGACTGGTGCCATGGTGTTCTGGGATATTGCCAAGCGGCAATTGCTTAACTCCGAGGCGAATTGGAAATGCACCGTTCCGCAGGAGCTGATTGACAGTGGATTATTGCCGGAAAGCTATCTTGAGACGGATACCTTCAACGTCATCAGCTCTTTTCTGCAGCCATTCGATGCGGCTCATCCAGGGTCGGACGCGCTGACTCGTATGATCCACAACGAATTTAAATTGCGCTTGCCCGAGCTGCTGCTAATGCGGGTGGACAAAATCACCATGTCTGAGTCACTCGAGGCGCGGGTGCCTTTCCTTGATCATAAGCTGATCGAGTTCACCATGGACATCCCTGAGAAATGGAAAACGAAAAACGGTGTAGCTAAATACCTGCTCAAAAAGGCGGTCGAGGGGATCATTCCAGACGACATCATCTACCGGAAGAAGATGGGCTTCGCCGCGCCAATGGCAGATTGGTTGCGCGGTGAATTTGGCCATCATGTAGAGCAGGCGGTGCTTTCTAGCAAGCTCCTTCAACGTGGGTTTTTTAACGTTGACTACATCCGCGCAATGTTCGTCGATCACCGTAATCAGCGGAGAGACACCAGTTTGTATATCTGGACCTTGTTTAACCTTACGTCTTGGTATGACTACTGGATTGAAGGCAAGGTGGCCTGAGATGGCACGAGATTTGATTGACATGGTCAAGCGCGGCATGAAGAAACCGCCGCGGTATATAGTCCAGCGCATCATCCATGAACTGAGGGGGCACGCCGAACGCCATGTTGCCCCCCGGCGCGCGCGCGAGTTATCTGCGAAGGTACTTGCTAAGCGTGCAGGTTACCCTTCGTTTGATCAATGGTGGGATGCGCTAGCTGCGCGGCCATATCTGGCACAGACGCAGATGTCCCTCATCGACCTGGAACGCACTTGCCCCGGTGACCAGATACGCATCCTGAACGCTGGTAAACGCGCCATTGCCCACAATGTTGACTTGCTTGGCTCAGGTCCAATAGAACTGGGTGCCGTGATCGACTGGCACCGCGACTACAAGACCGGCCATCGTTGGCCACCCGCGTACTGTCGTGACATCGAATACAACAATCCGGATCGGCCAAGTGACGTGAAGTTCCCATGGGAACTGTCGCGGATGCAGTGGATGATGCCGCTCGGCCAAGCCTATTTGCTCTCCGGCGAAGAGCGGTACGCGGTGGCCGCCAGAGAGCTGTTGAGTCATTGGATAAGCGAAAATCCTTATGCAGGTTCGGTGAACTGGTCCTGCACGATGGAGGTGGCATTGCGGATCCACTCATGGACCTGGTTTTTTTATGTGTTCAAGAACAGCGCGGCCTGGGCCGAAGCAGGTTTCCGCGAACGCTTCTTGCAGTCACTCTATCTGCATGGTGATTTCACCGCCCGCAATCTAGAAAAATCCGACGTCAACGGCAATCACTACACAGCCGATGCCGCCGGCCTCGTAATGGCTGGATTGTTTTTCGGCAGTGGCAAGGCATCGCAGCACTGGCTGAAGTTGGGCTGGGATATTCTGTGTGACGAAATGCCACGGCAGGTGTTTCCGGATGGTGTGGACTTCGAGGCGTCTGTTCCTTATCACCGGTTGGTACAAGAGTTGTTTCTGCTCCCCGCGCTTTACCGGCTCCGGCACGGGCTTGAGGTTCCGGAATGGTATCGTGAACGACTCATTGCAATGGCACGGTTTACGGCTGCCTATTCAAGGCCCGATGGCGGCATTCCCCTCTGGGGGGATGCCGATGACGCAAGAGCCCTGCCGTTTGGCGAACAATCGATTAACGACCACCGCTATCTTTTGGGAATAGTTGGCGTGGCATTTAACGTGAATGACCTCGTCGCGAACTTTTCCGGGCCACGTTCGGAAATTTTGTGGCTAATGGGAGCAGACGTTGCCAGCGCGCTGCCTGATCGAGAAAGGCTTGACCGGGATCAAAGTTCTATTGCGTTTCCTGATGGCGGTTTCTACGTGCTGCGCAACCAGAGGGATCACGTCTTTGTGGACTGCGGTCCCTTGGGCTTGGGCGGACGCGGTGGACATGGCCATAATGATCTGCTTTCATTTGAGGCCGTGCTCGATGGTGTTCATTTGATCAGTGACTGTGGTGCCTATCTTTATACCGCCGACTATAACGAGCGGAATAACTTCCGTAGCACCGCCTATCACAATACGCCGCAGGTCGATGGCGAGGAGATCAACCGTTTCGTGCGCCCCGATTATCTTTGGTTTCTGCACAACGATGCAGCGTATGAAGTTCGTGAAGTCAATTTTGGGCCAAATACCGATCGGCTGTTATTAAGTCATGGTGGATACCGACGGCTCAAATCGCCTGTGACCCCGGTACGTAGCTTTGAGTTGGATCATGCGGAACACCGACTGACAATTTGTGATGAATTCGAAGGAGAGGGTGAACATCGGTTGGAGATTCCACTACATCTTGCAACAGGCATAGAGATTGAACGTCAAGAGCCGGGTCGCCTTGTTTTGCGGAGTGAACAACGCAGCTTCATGCTGACTTGGGAACCCATGTCGATGTGGGAGCTTCGTATCGAACCGGGACGGATTTCTCCCTCCTACGGAATCGCACTTCCCTCGACCACCCTGATCTGGAAGCGCATCGGCCATCTGCAAATGCTTGCCGTGACTCTTCAGCCCATGCAGGCAGTTACAGCATCTGATCCAACGGAATGATGTTGTGATACGGGATGTAGCCCTTTCGGTGGTTACCCGCGTCGTATTGATTGCTGCTGGCGTGTTTACCAGTGTCATTACGGCGCGCGCGCTGGGTGTTGCCGGACGCGGAGAATACTTTTACATCGTTACCTTGGCGGGACTCGCCACCCAGTTAGGCAATCTCGGCTTGGCATCCAGCAATACCTATTTTTTGGCAAAAGACCATTCGCTGTTGCCTCGACTGGCAGCCAACAGCTTCTGGGTATCACTGGTTGTCGGCATATTGGCAGCGTGCAGTAGCCTGATTTTCGTAGCCGACCAAACCAAATTGAATTGGATCGAGGGGCCGGTATGGCTGCTGATCATCATGGTGCCCGCCATGCTCTACGGGTTGTTGGCGTCCAACCTGTTCATCGGTATGACGCTGATCAGTCACTACAACCTCTTCCAGTTGGGTAGTACCACGTTCCAGTTGGTGGGTGTGGCAATAGCGGCGTGGATGGCGTGGGGGGTGGATGCATTCCTCCTGGTCAGTGCGCTTACCGGCTTGATGGCTGCAGGTGCGCTTGTGGTCATGCTAGGCAAATTGCACAGGCTCACTTGGCGATTCGATTTGCAGCTTTTTCGTTCGAATCTCGGTTATTCGGGAAGAGCCTACGTGGCAACCCTCGTGGGATATGGAGTCAGTCGTGCGGGAGTTTTGCTGATGGAGCGAAATTCTGGGATTGTCGATTTAGGTATTTACTCTGTCGCTGTGCAGTTCGCGGATGTATTGATGATTGTGCCGGCGACTGTGGCGATGGTGTTATTCCCCGACCTTATGAAGGGGCAGATGGAGCTCCGCTTTGTCCGAACCATGCGTGCCACTGGGCAAATAGCCTTGCTGATGGCAATTCTTTGTGTCCTCACGGGTTTCGTTGCGACATGGATTGTGCCTATCCTTTTCGGGGAGGCATTCGCTCCGTCCGTACAGGTATTATGGTGGATGTTGCCAGGCGTGTTTTGTCTGAGTCTGGCAAATATTGTTTCGCAGTATCTTGCGACCAAGGGTATTCCGCATGAGAATGTTTGGGCGTGGCTGGGAGGTTTGGCTTTTCTGCTTGCCACCAGCAGCTATCTAATTCCGCGTTGGGGTGCACTAGGTGCGGCTGCCAGCCTATCCATGACCTATGTTTTGCTGGCTATTACATTGATAATGCTCGCCTACAGGCTTTACGGCATTGAAACCAAAGCAACCTCTTAAAGAAAGGTTTACAACTTGGACGTAATTCTGAGCAATTATCCGCTTTCCCGGGACTTTCAGGAGCGACTAATGACCATTGTGGCACCGGAAGTGCTGAGATTGAGTGTCGGTGAGCTTCGCCAGCGCCCCTTTGGGCAAATGCTCAAGTACATGCGCTCCCTTAAAGCGGATCGATTGTTATTGCCTGTCGAGGACGAAAATGGGTCAGCTCTGCTGCCCATACTCAAGTTACTGGCAAGCGTAATTCCTGTTCGTGCAATCTATCTTGTGCAGTCGGATCTTCGTCTGCAACAGGTTTCGCGTCGCGAGACAGCTGTCTCCTTGCTTCGTTTGGTCGGCGCCTCACTCGCATCGCGTCTGGCGACAGCACGCGCACGGCGAAAGGTTTCCAGGCTACTGAGAGAAGTGCGCATCACGGTAGGCAAGGCAAGCGGACGTAGGATAATGTATTTGAATGCCAACCTTTGGTTTGGGGTAAAAGCAGGCGGATCGGTGGGGCATATTTCCGGGGTGGTGAATGCGCTATCGCAAAATGGTTATGCTGTCGATTTCGTTTCCTGCGGCGGACGATTGCTGGTCGGCGAAGCAGCCCGTTACACGCAGCTTAATCCCCCCGAACACTTCGGCTTGCCGTGGGAATTCAACTATTATCGGTTCCATTTCAATGTGGTCGAGCAGGTAAAAAAGTTGTGCATCGACCACCATTTTGGTTTTATCTATCAGCGACTTTCCATTGCAAACTATTCAGGAGTTGTCTTATCTCGCCAACTTGGCATCCCGCTGGTGCTTGAATACAACGGTTCGGAAGCGTGGATTGCGCGCAACTGGGGGCGCCCATTGCGCGAGCAGGCGTTGGCTGAACAAGTCGAAGAGGCTAATCTGCGTCACGCTCATTTAGTTGTGACAATATCCGATGTTTTGCGCGAAGAACTGCTTGAACGCGGTGTCGCACCGGAGCGCATTGTTACCTACCCCAATTGTATTGATCCAGAAATGTTCGATTCGGCGCGTTTTTCTGCGCAGGACATAGCCGAGTTGCGAAATCGACATGGTATCCACGGGGACGCGGTTGTTGTAACTTTTGTCGGGACCTTTGGTCAGTGGCACGGTATAGAGGTGCTGGCGCAAGCCATCCGGCAACTGATCGATGATCATCAGGATTGGATGGAAGCAAAGAAAGTGCACTTTCTGCTTGTCGGCGACGGATTGAAAATGCCCGATGTTCGGAAAATACTGGGCGACCACGCGTACGGCCCATTTGTTACCCTGACAGGGCTGGTGCCCCAGCACGAAGCACCGCTATATTTGGCTGCATCGGATATCCTTTCATCGCCGCATGTGTCGAATGCGGATGGGACGAAGTTTTTCGGGTCACCGACCAAGCTGTTCGAGTACATGGCGATGGGCAAAGCGATTGTGGCATCGGATCTGGATCAGATTGGGGATGTGCTGCAAAACGCAATTCGGTTGACCTCGAAGGAGAGCGAGGTTGAGTCAGAGGCTAAAGGCCGGGTTGCAGTGCTGGTCAAGCCAGGAAATCCTGATGAGTTGGCTCAGGCGATTAGGATGCTGACGGAGAGACAGTCGCTTCGATCGGTGTTGGGTAATGGCGCGCGCCATCTTGCTATAGAGCGCTATACATGGAAGAGCCATGTTGATGCCATCCTTGCTGGTGCCAGGGCTGT
>Ga0164293_10003928_pt1 | contig 12721 bp, 20 predicted proteins | sample GEODES118metaG_FD_111487 | JGI IMG/M metagenome (GOLD analysis project Ga0164293, IMG submission 111487) | Eutrophic lake water microbial communities from Lake Mendota, Wisconsin, USA - GEODES118 metaG | ecosystem: Environmental > Aquatic > Freshwater > Lake | place: USA: Lake Mendota... | reverse complement strand
CCCATGGCACTCAAGGAAAGGGTCGGCACCGTCGTCAGCGACAAGATGGACAAAACGGTGGTGGTGGCGGTGGAAAACCGCTTCCCCCACCCCATCTATCAGAAGACGGTCAGCCGCACCACCCGCTACAAAGCCCACGACGAAGCCAACAGCTGCCGCGTGGGTGATCGGGTTCGGATCACCGAAACCCGCCCCCTCAGCCGCACCAAGCGTTGGACCGTGGCCGAGGTTCTCAACAGCACCAGCAATAGCTGAGGAGAACTCCCCATGATCCAACAGGAAACATTCCTCACCGTCGCTGACAACAGCGGCGCCAAGCGTATCCAGTGCATCCGTGTGCTCGGTACCAACCGTCGCTACGCCCACGTCGGTGACGTGATCGTTGCTGCGGTGAAAGACGCCATGCCCAACATGGGCGTCAAGAAGTCAGATGTGGTCAAAGCCGTGGTGGTCCGCACCAGGGCCACCCTGCGCCGCGACACCGGCAACTCGATCCGCTTCGACGACAACGCTGCGGTGATCCTCGGGAACGACAACAACCCCAAGGGCACCCGCGTCTTCGGTCCGGTAGCCCGTGAACTCCGCGAACGGAACTTCACCAAGATCGTTTCCCTCGCACCGGAGGTGATCTGACCATGGCCACTGCCACACCGAAATCCAAGGCCCCCACGCGCACCAAGATGCGCATTAAGAAGGGAGACACAATCCAGGTGATCTCCGGGAAAGACAAGGGCAAGACCGGCGAGGTCCTGCGCATCCTTCCCTACGAGAACCGCGTGGTCGTGCAGGGCATCAACCTGCGCACCCGTCACGTCAAACCCACCCAGGAAGGCGAGAGCGGCCGCATCGTCACCGAGGAAGCTTCCGTGCACGCTTCCAACGTGATGCTCTACTCGACCACCAAGAACGTGGCCAGTCGGGTGGAGATCGTGGTCGAAAAGGACGGCACCAAGAAGCGCCGCCTCAAGAGGACCGGCGAGATTCTCGACTGACCTGTTGAGACGTCACAGCCTCCACAACAACCTCCCCAACTCCTTCCCCCCTTCCCGTCCGCCTTCTGACCAAGCCCAGAAGCGCAACCCCTCCCTCCGTCATGTCACTCAAACAGCGCTACCGGGAGACGATCCAGCCCAAGTTGCTGAAGGATCTCGATCTCGCCAACGTTCACGAAGTCCCCAAGGTGGTGAAAGTCACCGTCAACCGGGGTCTTGGTGAAGCCGCCCAGAATGCCAAGGCCCTGGAGGCCTCCATCACCGAACTCGCCAACATCACTGGCCAGAAGGTGGTGGTGACCCGGGCCAAGAAAGCCATCGCCGGCTTCAAGATCCGCCAAGGCATGCCGATCGGTGTCACCGTCACCCTGCGTGGGGAGCGGATGTACGCGTTCCTGGAGCGTCTGATCAACCTGGCTCTGCCCCGCATCCGCGACTTCCGTGGCGTGAGCCCCAAGAGTTTCGACGGCCGGGGGAATTACACCCTCGGAATCCGCGAGCAGATCATTTTCCCCGAGATCTCGTTCGACAAGATCGACGCCATTCGGGGCATGGACGTCACGATCGTGACCAGCGCCCGTAACGACGAAGAGGGCCGGGCCCTCCTCCGCGAGATGGGGATGCCGTTCCGCAGTAACTGAGCCCTCTTCCGGACACGACCATGGCCAACCACGACCCGATTTCCGACATGCTCACCCGCATTCGCAATGCGAGTGAGAAGCGCCACGAAAGCACCCGGATCCCTGCCTCGCGCATGTCCAGGAGCATCGCCAATGTGCTGCAGCAGGAAGGCTTCATCGCCAACATCTCTGAAGAAGGCGAAGGGATCCAGAAACAACTGGTGCTCGAGCTGAAGTACAGCGGCAAACACCGTCAGCCCACGATTCGCCGTGTGCAGCGGGTGAGCAAGCCAGGCCTGCGCATCTACAAGAACACGCGCCAGCTTCCCAAGGTCCTCGGCGGCCTCGGAGTGGCGATCATCTCCACTTCCAAAGGGGTGATGAGCGACCGTGACGCCCGCAAGCAGGGCGTTGGCGGCGAAGTGCTCTGCTACGTCTACTGATTCAGGGAGATCAAAAACAATGTCACGTATCGGTAAAGCTCCGATTCCCATCCCCGACAAGGTCAGTGTCAGCCTCGATGGCCTGGCAGTGACCGTGAAGGGTCCCAAGGGCGAGCTCAGTCGGACCCTGCCTGAAGGCGTCACCATCTCCCAGGATGGCAACACCCTCGTGGTGGCTCCCGCCAGCGAAAATCGTCGCTCCCGTGAGCGTCACGGCCTCAGCCGCACCCTCGTCGCCAACATGGTGGAGGGCGTGAGCCAGGGCTTCACCCGCAAACTCGAAATTGTCGGGGTGGGCTACAGGGCCCAGGTGCAGGGCAAGAAACTGGTGGTGAGCGCCGGTTACAGCCACCCGGTCGAGATGGTTCCTCCCGACGGAGTCACCTTCGCCGTCGAGAACAACACCAACGTTCTCGTCAGTGGTGCCGACAAGGAACTGGTCGGCAACGAGGCCGCCAAAGTTCGCGCCATTCGTCCCCCCGAGCCCTACAAGGGCAAGGGCATCAAATACGAGGGCGAGCGGATCCTGCGCAAAGCCGGTAAGACCGGCAAGAAATAAGGTCTGCCCGAGCGTTGTTAGCCTGATCCCCTATGTCATCCCCCTCCCGCAAGCAGCAGACCCAGAAGCGCCATCGCCGTCTGCGTCGCAATCTCACTGGCACCGCCGACCGCCCACGGCTGGCGGTGTTCCGCTCCAACAATCACATCTACGCCCAGGTCATCGACGACGACGCCCAGAACACACTCTGTTCGGCTTCGACCCTCGACAAGGACCTGCGAGCCAGCGTCCCCGCCGGCGGCACCTGCGATGCTTCCGTTGCCGTTGGTCAGCTGGTCGCCAAGCGTGCTCTGGCCAAGGGCATTCAGCAGGTGGTCTTCGATCGAGGCGGCAACCTGTACCACGGTCGGGTCAAGGCCCTCGCCGACGCCGCCCGGGAAGCGGGCCTTCAGTTCTGATCCTGCTCTCACCATGACCGAAACCAACGACCAGATCCAGTCCAGCGATGTTCCGGCAGCATCGGATGTTCCTGCAGCCGCCGAAGGCCAGCAGGAGCGCCGCGGTGGCCGGGGCGAGGGCAAGGGCGACCGCCGCGGTGGCGGTCGGGGGCGCGACAACCGCCGGGGCCAGGAGCGTGACTCCGAATGGCAGGAGCGGGTGGTGCAGATCCGCCGCGTCTCCAAGACCGTCAAGGGCGGCAAGAAGATGAGTTTCCGCGCGATCGTCGTGGTCGGCAACGAACGCGGCCAGGTGGGCGTGGGCGTAGGCAAGGCCGGCGACGTCATCGGTGCCGTGCGCAAAGGGGTGGCCGATGGCAAGAAACACCTCGTCAAGGTGCCCCTCACCCGCCATAGCTCGATTCCCACCCTCAGCAACGGCCGCGACGGCGCCGCCAGTGTGCTGATCCGTCCGGCCGCGCCCGGTACCGGGGTGATCGCGGGTGGTTCGATCCGCACCGTGCTCGAACTTGCCGGCATCAAGAACGTGCTCGCCAAGCGACTGGGGTCCAAGACCCCGCTCAACAACGCCCGAGCCGCCATGGAAGCCCTCTCGGCTCTCCGCACCCACAAGGAGACCGCCAAGGAGCGGGGCATCTCCCTTGAGCAGATCTACTCCTGAGCTCCCCGATGACGTTCCAACTCAACAGTCTCCAACCCCAGGCCGGGGCCCGTCGCCGCAAGACCCGCAAGGGTCGTGGCATCGCGGCCGGCCAGGGCGCCAGCTGCGGTTTCGGCATGCGGGGTCAGAAGTCCCGCTCCGGCCGTCCCACCCGGCCCGGCTTCGAAGGTGGTCAGATGCCTCTCTATCGGCGCGTGCCGAAACTGAAGCATTTCCCACTGGTGAATCCCAAGGAATTCACTGTGATCAACGTGGCCGGGCTGGCCGACCTCAAGGCCGGCAGCACCGTCAGCCTGGACAGTCTGGTCAAGGAGGGGCTCGTCACCAGCCCCAAGCATCCGCTCAAGGTGCTGGGCAATGGTGATCTGAAGGTGAAGCTGACCGTGCAGGCTGCCGCTTTCACCGCCAGCGCCCGCGAGAAGATCGAGGCTGCCGGTGGCAGCTGCGAGATCATCGGCTGACGCCGGTGGTCCCCAACTCCTAAGTTCGGAGCCGTCCGTACCGCGCCTTTCTGGCCGGTCGGGCGGCTCTTTCCTGTCTGCCCTTTCCCCTCTTCCCCATCACCATGGTCGTCAGCCGGGGGCGCAACCCAAGCGCCGCTGAAATCATCAGCCAGTTGTTCCAGGCCAAAGGGCTGAGGGATCGGGTGCTCACCACCCTGGGTCTGCTGCTGCTGGTGCGTCTCGGGATCTACATCCCGGTGCCCGGGATCGACCGGGTCGCCTTCCAGGACTTCATCCAGCGTGGCGGCCAGCTGATCGGCTTCCTCGACATCTTCACCGGGGGCGGCCTGTCCACCCTCGGAGTCTTCGCGCTCGGCATCCTGCCGTTCATCAACGCCTCGATCATCCTGCAGCTGCTCACCGCCGCCCTGCCGCAGCTCGAAGACCTGCAGAAGAATGAAGGCGAGGCCGGTCGGCGCAAGATCGCCCAGATCACCCGCTACGTGGCCCTCGGCTGGGGGGTGATCCAGAGCGTGGTGTTCTCGCTCATTCTTCGCCAGTACGCCCTGCCGGGCCTGCCCGACTGGCAGTTCGTTCTCCAGACCAGCCTGGCGCTGGTCACGGGTTCGATGGTGGTGATGTGGATCAGCGAGGTGATCACCGAACGGGGCATCGGTCAGGGGGCCTCGCTGGTGATCTTCGTAAACATCGTTGCCTCTCTGCCCAAGGCCCTCGGTTCCACCATCGAGCTGGCCCAGAGCGGTGATCGCAGCACCGTGGGCGGGATTGTGATCCTGGTGCTGGTGTTCCTGATGACGATCATCGGGATCATCTTTGTGCAGGAAGGCAGCCGGCGGATCCCGATCGTGAGTGCCAAGCGACAGGTCGGAGGGGCAGGCATGCTCTCTTCCCGCCAGAGCTATCTGCCCCTCAAGCTCAACGCCGGCGGGGTGATGCCGATCATCTTCGCCTCCGCGGTGGTGTTCCTTCCCCTGACGGTTGCCAACCTCACGGGCAACCCGTCCCTGATCCGTCTCGCCGGCTACCTCAATCCCAACAGCAGCACGCCCTGGCTGTATGCCCTGGTGTTCTTTGCGCTGATCCTGGGCTTCGGCTTCTTCTATGCGTCGCTCACGGTCAACCCCGTGGACGTGGCCACCAACCTCAAGCGCAGCGGCGTGGCGATTCCCGGGGTCCGGCCGGGGTCAGCCACCGCCGGTTACCTCAGCTCCGTGCAGAACAGGCTCACCCTGCTGGGCGGCCTCTTCCTCGGAGCGGTGGCGATCATTCCTTCAGCTGTGGAAGGGGCCACCCAGGTGCGCACCTTCCAGGGCCTGGGAGCCACCTCCCTGCTGATCCTGGTAGGCGTGGCCATCGACACCGCCAAACAGGTCCAGACCTACGTGATCTCTCAGCGCTACGAGGGCATGGTGCGGCAGTGAGCCGCAGCCCCGGGCGCCCCTTCCTCCCCCATATCCCCGAATCCATGAAGAACCGCCTCCTCTTCCTTGGCCCCCCCGGTGCCGGCAAGGGCACCCAGGCCCAGCGACTGGCCGGCGAGCACAACCTGCTGCATCTCTCCACCGGAGATCTGCTGCGGGCCGAAGTGCAGTCCGGCAGCGAGCTCGGCCAACAGGCGGAGGCTGTGATGGCCCGTGGGGAACTCGTCAGCGACGAGCTGGTGCTCGCCATCGTGCGCAGTCGCCTGCAGAACCACAACGGTGGGTGGCTCCTGGATGGCTTTCCCCGCAACCTTTCCCAAGTGGGAGCCCTCGACGCCCTGCTTGAGGAGCTGGACCAGCAGATCGAGCTGGTGGTCCTGATGGAACTGGAGGACGGCGTTCTGCTGCAGCGCCTTCTGGGGCGGGGCCGGGCCGACGACAACGAGGACGTGATCCGCCATCGACTGGAGGTCTACCGCCAGCAGACGGAACCACTGATCGCCCACTATCGGGAGCGCGGCCTGCTCCAGGCGGTGGAGGCGGCCGGCACCGTGGAGGAGATCGGGGGCAGAATCGCTGCCTTGCTGGTTGACTGATGTGATAGGTTGTCGGTTTGCAAATTGGAGTGCACAACGCCCATGAAGGTGCGTGCCTCAGTCAAGAGAATGTGCGACAAGTGCCGGGTGATCCGTCGCCACGGCCGGGTGATGGTGATCTGCACCAATCCCAAGCACAAACAGCGCCAGGGCTGAGCCTGGCTCCTGCCGCCGCCGGCAGGAACAATTTCCCTCACCAGAGCTTCCTGGCATTCGCCACAAGCCTGGTCCCCCTTACTGCCCTCTGAACGTTTCCTGACGTGGCTCGGATCGCCGGTGTCGATATCCCTCGCGACAAGAGGGTTGAGATTTCTCTCACCTATGTGTACGGGATCGGGTTGACCCGGGCCCGCAAGATCATTGCCAAGACCGGGGTCAACCCCGATACCCGCGTGAAGGATCTCAGCGATTCCGACGTGCAGAAACTGCGCGGCGCCGCTGAAGGCTTCACCCTCGAAGGCGACCTGCGCCGCGAAGAGGGCATGGCCCTCAAGCGTCTCCAGGACATCGGCTGTGTTCGCGGCCGTCGCCATCGCATGGGCCTGCCCGTGCGCGGCCAACGGACCCGCACCAACGCCCGCACCCGCCGCGGCGCCCGCAAAACCGTGGCCGGCAAGAAGAAGTAAGGCCCTCCAGCCCCTTCCCGGTCCCGTCGCCCCAACCCTGCCGCCTGGCTCTCGAGCCGCCGGCGTCACCAGGGTTCCCCAGTCCCCCGATCACCTCCCTGCAACCGCAGGGCCTAAGCCATGGCGAAGCCAGCCAAGAAATCAGGTCCCAAGAAGGCCAAACGCAACGTCCCCAACGGGGTGGCCCACATCCAGAGCACCTTCAACAACACGATCGTGTCGATCACCGACACGGCCGGCGAAGTGATCAGCTGGTCCTCCGCTGGTGCCAGCGGTTTCAAGGGCGCCCGCAAAGGCACCCCCTTTGCCGCCCAGACCGCCGCCGAGGCAGCAGCCCGTCGCGCCCTTGAACAGGGCATGCGTCAGATCGAGGTTTTGGTGCGTGGTCCCGGTTCCGGCCGTGAAACAGCAATCCGTGCCCTGCAGGTGGCCGGTCTGGAGATCACCCTGATCCGGGATGTCACTCCGCTGCCCCACAACGGTTGCCGTCGGCCCAAGCGTCGTCGCGTCTGATTCGGAGCTCCGCGCTCAGCTCCTGTTCCACCCTTCGCCTCATCAGACCGTGCTGCAATACCAGATCGATCGGGTCGAGCACCAGGTTGCCGACGACCGCTCCCAGCTGGGCGTCTTCGTGATCGGTCCCCTCGATCGGGGCCAGGCCACCACCCTCGGCAACGCCCTGCGACGGGTGCTGATCGGCGCCCTTGAAGGGAGTGCCATCACCGCCGTCCGCCTCTCCGGCGTCAACCACGAGTACGCCACCGTTCCCGGTGTTCGTGAAGACGTGCTGGATATCCTCCTGAACTGCAAATCCATCCCGGTCAACAGTCGCAGCCGCGAAACCGAGATCGGCCGGCTCGTGGTCAACGGCCCGGCAACGGTGACCGCCTCCGACCTGCAGTTCTCCTCACAGGTCCAGGTGATCGACGCGGATCGTCCGATCGCCACGGTGGCCGAGGGCCACAGCCTCGAGATGGAGGTTCACGTGGAGCGAGGCATCGGCTATCGCCCGGTGGACCGCCATAACGAGGACACCAGTGCCATCGATCTGCTCCAGATCGATGCCGTGTTCATGCCCGTCAAACGGGTGAACTACAGCGTCGACGAGACCGCTGTGGGTGAAGGCGGTTCGGCTCGTGAGCGCCTGCGCCTCGAAATCGAAACCAACGGCAGCATCACTCCCGACGATGCCATGGCCCAGGCGGCCAACCAGCTGATCTCGCTGTTCCAGCCCCTGGCCAGCCTCACCATGGCCGAAGATCCCGGCCTGGAACCGGAGCCATCCGCCGAACCCCAGATCCCCCTCGAAGAGCTGAATCTCTCGGTGAGGGCCTACAACTGCCTGAAGCGGGCCCAGGTCAATGCGGTCTCCGATCTAATGGGCTTCAGCTACGAAGATCTTCTCGAGATCAAGAACTTCGGCTCCAAGTCTGCCGATGAGGTGATCGAAGCCCTCGAGCGAATCGGCATTTCCCTGCCCCAGAGCCGCACCAGCGCCTGATCAGCGGTTTTCCTCCACCCCCATAGCGACAGCCTCCGTTTTCCCATGCGACACCAGTGCCGAGTCCCCTTGCTGGGGCGCCCCGCCGACCAACGCAAAGCCATGCTGCGTGGCCTCACCACCCAGCTGATCCGCGAAGGTCGCGTCACCACCACCAAGGCCCGCGCCAAGGCCCTCCGCGATGAAGCCGAGCGCATGATCAGCCTGGCCAAGGAAGGAAGCCTGGCCTCCCGTCGTCGCGCCATCGGCTACATCTACGACAAGCAGCTGGTCCATGCCCTGTTCGACAAGGCCCAGGACCGCTACGGCGACCGCAACGGGGGCTATACCCGCATCATCCGTACGGTTCGCCGCCGCGGCGACAATGCCGAAATGGCGATCATCGAGCTGGTCTGAGCCCTCCCGCCCCTTTCCCTACGGATACGCCTGAGCCCTCGACTGCAATGGCAGAGAAGATCCGCCGGATCGCTCTCTGCCTGCAGTACGAGGGTTCAGCATTTCATGGCTGGCAACGGCAACCCCGCCACCTTTCCGTACAGGAGGTGCTCGAGGATGCCATCGCTTCGCTGGATCCGCTCCGGCCGATCAAAGCCGTGGCCGCAGGCCGCACCGACAGTGGCGTGCATGCCGCCGGTCAGGTGGTGCATTTCGATGCCAGCGGCCCGATTCCGGCAGCCCGCTGGCCGAAGGCTCTCAATGGCCGGCTTCCCGCCACGATCCGGGTGCGAGCCGCGACGGAGGTCCCTGACCGCTGGCATGCCTGTTTCGGGGCCAGCTACCGGCGCTACCGCTACACCATCTACAACGGCCGCACTCCCAATCTCTTTCTGGCCCCCTGGAGCTGGCATCGCTATCGCCTGCGGCTCGACGAGGAGCGGATGGCGGCAGCGCTCGAGGGGATGCTCGGGGAGCACGACTTCTCCGCCTTCGAACGGGCTGGCAGCAGCCGCAGCCATGCCCGCACCACCCTGCAGCAGGCAACGGTGGAGCGCCAGGGCGATCTGATCGTGACCGAACTGCAGGCCAGCGGCTTCCTGTATGGAATGGTGCGCCTAGTCATGGGTCAGCTGGTGGCCCTGGGAGAGGGACGCCTGGATTCCGCCACCTTTTCCCGGCGCTGGCGTGAAGGGGCCCGGGCAGAAGTGAAGGAAGCGGCTCCGCCCCAGGGGCTCTGCCTGCTGCGGGTGGGGTACCCGGAAGAGGTGTTCCCCGAAGCCGCCTGGTATGATGCACAACCGCGGTTTCAGTTGAAGTCGCTCGATTCACCCCCCGAGTCCCCCTTCAGGTCAGCCACCGACACCATCGATTCACCAACGTGATCAATCGATGGGTGCTGGTGGGGCTCAAAGCACTGGTTCCTGCCCTGCAGTGCCGCCAGTCCTGACCTGCCCGGCTCCCACGGGTGGTTCCACCCGGCTTCCAGCGGTGGTGGATCCTTCCGTTTCCGGCGACAAGGTAGGGTCACTGAATCCCGTCCAACCATCCGGCTGCGGGCCCTCGATTCCCATCGATTCATCGGCCTGAGGAGACTCCCGTCCGAGCCCCCTCTGCCGCTGCCCTTCTGCCGCTGACCATGTAGGCGCAATGAACAAGACAACCCTGCCCTCCACCGATTCGCTCGACCGCCAGTGGTACGTCGTCGATGCCGCCGACCAGACCCTCGGCCGTCTGGCCAGTGAAGTGGCCCAGGTCCTGCGTGGCAAGAACAAGCCCACCTACACCCCCCATCTCGACACCGGCGATTTCGTCGTCGTGATCAATGCCGACAAGGTGCGTGTCAGCGGCAACAAGCCCACTCAGAAGCTGTATCGCCGTCACTCCGGTCGCCCTGGTGGCATGAAGACCGAAACCTTTGCCCATCTCCAGAACCGCTTGCCCGAGCGGATCATCGAGAAGGCCGTGAAGGGGATGCTTCCCCACAACGCCCTCGGCCGCCAGCTGTTCCGCAAGCTGAAGGTCTACAAGGGTGCCGAACATCCCCACGCCGCCCAGAAACCCCAGGCCCTCGCCCTCGATCCCGCCGCTTCTGCCGTCAAATGACCAGCTCCACCAACCGCGTCGTCTACTGGGGTACGGGTCGCCGCAAGACGGCCGTCGCCCGCGTTCGTGTCGTCCCCGGCAACGGCAGCGTGACCATCAACGGTCGCCCCGGTGACAACTACCTCAACTACAACCCCGTCTACCTGGCGGCGGTGAAGGCACCTCTTCAGACCCTCGGTCTGGAGGCCCAGTACGACCTGCTGGTCAACGTGCGCGGCGGTGGTCTCACCGGCCAGGCCGATGCGATCAAACAGGGCGCAGCCCGTGCCCTCTGCGACCTCTCTCCCGACAACCGCAAGCCGCTGAAGGTCGAAGGTCACCTGAGCCGCGACCCTCGCGCCAAGGAGCGTCGCAAGTACGGCCTCAAGAAGGCCCGCAAGGCTCCCCAGTTCTCCAAGCGCTGATTCACGCCATGCCCAAGGCCGACATCCATCCCACCTGGTATCCCGACGCCAAGGTGATTTGCAATGGAGAGGTGGTGATGACCACCGGCTCCACCCAGCCCGAGCTCCACGTCGACGTGTGGAGCGGAAACCATCCCTTCTACACCGGTACCCAGAAGATCCTCGACACCGAGGGTCGTGTGGATCGCTTCATGCGCAAATACGGCATGGGCGGAGCCTCCGACGCCAGCGCCGCTGCCAAGAAGCCCGACACCGCCAGCGCAGCTGAGGCTGCGCCCGAATCCGAAGCCCCCGAGGCCTGATCGCTTCTCCATTGCGGCCTTTCCCGGCCGGATGCCTACCGGCATCCGGCTTTTTTATGGGCCGGCCACCCTTCCCCCATGGATCCAGCCCTGCTAACGGAACGCCTGGAAACGGCCTGCCGCACCTTTGACACCCTGGAGCGGCAGCTGGCCGATCCGGCGGTGGCCGCCAACCCGGCCCAGCTGCAGACGATTGCCCGCGAACGATCCCGCCTGGAGCCGGTTGTGCTGGATTACCGCCAGCTGCTGCGCTGCGAGCAGGAGCAACAGGAGGCCCGCGGTCTGCTGCGGCAACAGCGGGGGGAGACGGCCAATGAGGAAATGACCCAACTGGTGGCCGAAGAACTCGAGCTGCTGGAGCAGAGGATCCAGGCCCTGCGCCGCCGTCTCACCCTGGCCCTGCTGCCCTCCGATCCGCGCGATGAACGCAGCGTCATGCTCGAGATCCGGGCAGGTGCCGGTGGGGATGAAGCCTGCCTCTGGGCCGGCGATCTGGCTCGGATGTACGAGCGCTATGCCCACGGCCGCAGCTGGCGGGTGCAACCGGTGAGTGCCTCCGAAGCCGACCTGGGGGGCTACAGGGAATTGATCCTTTCGATTCAGGGCGACGCTGTATACAGCCAGCTCAAGTTCGAAGCGGGTGTCCATCGGGTGCAGCGTGTGCCGGCCACCGAATCCCAGGGCAGGGTGCACACCTCCACCGCCACCGTGGCTGTGATGCCAGAGGCCGATCCTGTAGAGGTGCAGATCGAGCCGGGCGACCTGGAGATCAGTACCGCCCGCTCCGGTGGGGCCGGTGGCCAGAACGTCAACAAAGTGGAAACGGCGGTGGATCTTCTCCACAAACCCACCGGCATCAGGGTGTTCTGCACCCAGGAACGCTCCCAGCTCCAGAACCGGGAGCGGGCCATGGAGATTCTGCGGGCCAAGCTCTACGAACGGCAGCTGGCGGAGGCCGCCGCCGAGGAGAGTTCCGCCCGGCGGGCCCAGGTGGGGAGCGGCGATCGCAGCGAAAAGATCCGCACCTACAACTACAAGGACAACCGCGTCACCGACCATCGCCTCGGCCGCAACTTCTCGCTGGAACCGGTGCTCGATGGCCAGCTCGACGATGTGATCAGCTCCTGCGTGGCGGTGGAACAGAGCCGCCAGCTGGAGGAACTGGCCCGCCAAGCCACGGGCATGGATGGCTGACTCCCTTCCCGATCCGGGCTCAGCTCCCGATCAGATACTTGCTCCACTCCTGGTTGCGGCCCGCCCGGATCTGTCTGCTCGCCTCCAGACTGAAGCTCGCCAGCGGACGGCGCGGCTCCCGGGCCAGGGTCATGCCGGCCTCCCGAGGCGTGCGGTTACCCTTGCGCACGTTGCAGGGCAGGCAGGCGGTGGTGACGTTTTCCCAGAGGTCGTTGCCGCCTCGACTGCGCGGAATCACGTGGTCGATCGACAGCGCGATCTCGGTGCTGCCGCAGTACTGACAGGTGTGGGCATCACGCTGAAAGACATTGCGACGGGTCAGCGGCAGGGGCCGATAGGGCACCCGGACGAACTGCCGCAGGCGTATCACGGTGGGGAGGAAATGATCCGGCCGCAACGGTCTGGAGAGGTCGTGTTCCAGCCCCTCCGCCTTGCCCTTGAGCAGCATCACGGTGGCACGGCGCCACGTGGTGATGTTCAGCGGCTCATAGGACGCATTG
>Ga0164293_10003926_pt1 | contig 12725 bp, 25 predicted proteins | sample GEODES118metaG_FD_111487 | JGI IMG/M metagenome (GOLD analysis project Ga0164293, IMG submission 111487) | Eutrophic lake water microbial communities from Lake Mendota, Wisconsin, USA - GEODES118 metaG | ecosystem: Environmental > Aquatic > Freshwater > Lake | place: USA: Lake Mendota... | reverse complement strand
ATTAGAACACCACCATCAATAGGTAATGTTTTATCTTCTGCAACACCAAATATTAGTCCTGTTGTTCCTGTAAGGGGAAATACGGGAAATACATTTGCAGGCGTTGTTAGACCAACAATAACGACAACTACTCCAAGAACAAATACACCAAATACATTTGCAGGCGTTGTTAGACCTACAATGGCGACAACTACTCCAAGAGCAGTTACACCAACAGTAGTTACACCAACAGTAGTTAGACCAACATTAACGGCAGTACCAAGTGGTAGGTCAGGTTTTAATGGTATGAATAACGAATCTTTTGAATTAGGAGATTGTTTAACGGATTTGTAGTAATATAAATCAAAAAAAATACAAAATGGATAAGAAAAAAATATTAATCGGAGTAGGTTTAATCGCATTAGTTGGCGGTATTTCTTACTATTTTTATAATAAGAGTAAAAATTCTAATACAGGAAATACTGATGAAGATTCGGGAAGTACTAAATCAACAAGTGCTACAAATGAAACGTCAGAAGCACCTGCATCTGCACCTGCAACTGAAACTGCTACTGATTCTTCAACAGGTACAGGTATTAAGGGTTTAAAAGGTTCAGATAGAAGGGATTTTAGAAAAGATACAAGAGCAACTTGCGAAGAAAAGTTCGGAAAAGGAAAAGACTATCGTGATTGTAAAAAGAGAGTGAAAAAGGGCGGTGTTCCTTTCACGGGAGATTTCGATGAATTTGAAGAAAGTTATTTGGATTTCGATAATAACTTCGATATTTCATTTTAATATTTAAAAATTAGCAATATGAATCCTTTCGTAAATGAAGCGAGTGTTTTAACAGCACAATATACTTTTTCCACAGTAGATACAGGTTTTACTATCCCACAAGGGGCAAGAACTATTGATATGTATAATCTTTCGGGAAGTAGTCAAAAAGTGTATTTTATTGGAAACACATCGCAAGGTTCAGTAGCATTGTCAGCCGTTTCAATAGCTGATGGTCAAAGTTATTCTTTTGCTGATTTAGGAAAACCTTATCCTGCTATCGTTATAACAGGTGATGATACTGCCGTTATTGAGATTAGTGTAACATACTAATTATTATGGGGCAAGGTTGGAGTAATAATACATCGACATCTATAAGTGGTGTCAAATCTGTAACAGGTTTAAATACTGATAACACAGACCCATTAAATCCTATTGTACAGATTTCCGTAGATAGAACAACAATTACAGGTGATGGTACTCCTGCAAGTCCATTACAGGCGAATTTTATTCCTACAACAAATTACGGTTTATTTGCACAAACTGAAAATTCTATCCCTGTAACTGCAACTATAAATGAACGTAGTTTAGTTGGTGTAGGCGTTGGAACTTTGTCTGTTCCTGCAAATACTTTTAAAGTTGGAGATAGTTTTGTTGCAAGGATTAATGGTCATATTTCTTGTGTAGGAACTGCCGAAATTGAAATTAGAATTAAATCGGGTTCTGTTTTATTGGCAGATACGGGTATTATTGCACTCGATTTAACAACTAATAAACATTGGGGTATGGAAATTAATTTTACTATTAGAACATTAGGAATAGCAGGTGTTGGTTCAATCGCTTCGGGTGGATTGTTTAGTTACATAAAAAATGCAGGATTTAATTTTGAAGGAACAAACTTTTCACTTGTAAATAATACAGATTTTGACACGACAGTTTTAAATCAACTTGAAGTAACCGCACAATGGAATACGGCTGACGTAAAAAACATTATTTATAGTGAATTGTTTATTCTTAATAAAATCTATTAATTTTTAAGCAAAAACATATAAATTAATCAATTATTAAATATAATATTTTATATTTGCATTTATTAATGAGCAAAATTTAAAGTATGAATATTATATTTAATATTGAAGGTGGATTAGGTAAATCTATCATCGCTACGGCAGTATGTGAAGCTATTAAAAAAAAATACCCAAAAGACAATTTAATTGTATTAACTTCATATCCCGAAGTTTTTACTTGTAACAAAAATGTTGACAAATGCTTTAGTCATAACAATCTGAATTATCTTTACAAAGATTATATTGACAACAAGAAAGTCAAGATGATGTTGCATAATCCTTACAATGAAACAAATTACATAAAACAATCCGAACATTTGATTGAAACTTGGTGCAATATGTTTGAGATACCATACAACAACGAACAACCAAAAATTTATTTAACTGATAGAGAAGTTAAATTTTATTCCAACCTATTTGTTTCAGATAAACCAATTTTTGTTTTACAAACAAACGGTGGTGCTGTTAATCAAGAAATAAAATATTCTTGGGCGAGAGATTTACCTTTTGAAGTGGCTCAAAAAATTGCAGATGAATTTAGTTCTGAATACAATATTTTACATATTCGTAGAGAAAACCAATTTCAATTACATAATACCACTCCTGTTACGGCAGATTTTAGAAAATTGGCGGTATTAATTCAATTATCTTCAAAAAGATTGTTTATTGATAGTTTTGCTCAACATACGGCAAAAGCATTAGGATTAAATTCAGTAGTTACTTGGGTAGCAAATAATCCAAAACAACTAGGATATGAAAACAACATAAATATCTTAGCAAATCCCGAAACGGTAGTTCCCGAATTAAAAGGTTCTGTTTTCAGTAAATACCAAATTGATGGTAATTTAATTGAATTTCCATACAATTCTGAATCAGAAATTTTCAATGTAGAAGAAATTATCAATGCAATTCGTGAAGTAGAATAATTATGGTAGAAAATATTTTTTTTCAAAGCAGTATGCCCCGAAGTGGAAGTACTGTTTTTCAGAACCTTATGGGTGAAAATCCTGATTTTTATGTAACTCCTACATCGGGTGTTTTAGAATTAGTTTTTGGTGCAAGAGCAAATTTTACAAATTCCCCCGAATTTTTAGCACAGGATTCTGAATTAATGAAAAAAGGATTCACTTCTTTTTGTAAAAGTGGAATAGAGGGTTATTTTAATGCGATTACCGACAAAAAATATATTTTAGATAAATCACGAGGTTGGGGTGTTTATAGACCTTTCTTGGAATCTTTTTATCCCAATCCAAAAGTAATTTGTCTTGTTCGTGATTTACGTTCAGTATTGTGCAGTTACGAAAAAATTTATCGTAAAAGTCAACACAAAGCAGACCCTATTCGTGATGATTCAACAGGCAGGGGAACAACTTTACACAAAAGGGTTGATGAATGGATGAATCCTACAAATACTATCGGTAGAGCCGTTGAAAGAATATTTGAAATGGTAAGACAGGGATATGATGATAAAATCCTTTTTGTTCGATATGAAGATTTATGCCTAAATCCCGAACATGAAATGAAAAGGGTTTACGATTATTTAGAATTGCCTTATTTTGAACATGATTTTGATAACATTCAGCAGATTACAAGTGAAGATGATGCAGTTTATGGGTTAACAAGTGATTTACATAAAATACGACCATCTTTGGAGTTAAAACCAAATGATTTTAAGCAAATTTTAGGCGTGGATATTGCTAATTGGACATACGATACATATAAATGGTACTTTGATAAATTCAATTACAAAAAATAGGTTTTAAAAATAAAACCCTATTAACTTATTGCTTTATTAGTGGGATGATTTTTTTATATTATTGTAATGGAAATAACAAAGACATATAAATACAGGTTAAGATTATCAAACGAGCAGATGGCTATGATTGATAATCAAATTGGTATTTGTAGAATGATTTATAACTTAGCAAAAGAAACAAAAGAATATGCTTATGTTTCGCAAAAAATCAATTTAAGTTGTTATGACCTGCAAAAACAAATAACTGATTTAAAGAAAGAATTTTTATTTATTTCTAATGTTCCATCTCAAACACTTCAAGATGTTATTGAGCGATTAGATAAGGCATACAAATCGTTTTATAAAGGTGGAGGTTATCCTAAATGGGCAAAAAAACATAAATATAATTCATTGACATTTAAAGCAGTTTCACAAGTATCTGATTATGTGTTTAAATTGCCTAAAATTGGAAATGTAACCATTTTTAAGGATAGAATAATACAAGGTGAATTAAGATTAGCAACAATAACAAGGTGTAATAATAAATACTACATAAGCATAGTAACAAAGCATAAAATAAATAAACAATCAAAAGCCAATGAGAACCAAGTTGGTATAGATATGGGTATTTCTTTCTTCGCAACTTTAAGTAATGGTACACAAATTGAAAACCCAAGACATTTTCTGAAAGCACAATCTAAACTAAGGATTGAAAACAGGTCTTTAGCAAGAAAGAAAAAAGGAAGTAAATCTTGGTCTATTCAAAAGAAAAGATTAACAACGCTACACTCTAAAATAAGTGCTATCAGAAAAGATTTTCTACATAAAAATTCTTCCATTTCAGTTAATCAATTCGGATTTATTTAGGTAGAAGATTTGAATGTTAAAAATATGATTAAAAATCATAGACTTGCAAAGAGTATAACTGACTGTGGATGGTCAATGTTTTTTGATATGTTGGAATATAAATCTAATTGGAATAGTGTGAAGTTTGTTAAAATATCTCCAAAATATACAAGTCAAACTTGTAATAATTGTGAGGAAATAGATAGACTATCAAGGATTTCTCAATCTAAATTTGTATGTAAAACCTGTGGAACTAAAATTAATGCAGACATAAATGCAAGTAAAAATATTTTAGGCAAGGGCATTGCCTTAATTCGTTAACGTGAAACATTAGTTTGTGCGTAGAATTTAGAACCTCATTATTTTTAAATGTGAGAGTATGTTAGAAAAAAAATTCATAACTTTATGCTTTATTAAAACAAAATGTTATGGTTTTAGATACAAAAGCAAAGATTAAAATAAGTTTAGGTGTATTCATTATTGGATTAACGGCTCTTACGCTGAATTTCATTTTGAAGAATGTACGAAAACTCGTACAGATGAAATTTGCATACAAGGGTACAACTGTAAATGCAATTAATCTAAAAGAACTATCACTTACAATGAAGTGGTTGGTAACAAATCCAAGTGATTTAAACTTTACTATTAAAAATCAAGTTTACGATGTTTTTTTGAATGATAAATTTGTTCGTAAAGTAGGTTCAACAGCAGAAACGGAAGTATATGGTAGAGGAAATTCAATTATTCCAACAAATATTTATATTACAACAAAAGAAGTTGCTAAATTAGGTCTTGATAATGTTGCAGGTTTTTTGACAGATGAAGGTCGTAAAAAGACTAAATTAAAAGTAGTTGGAACATTCGATATAAAGACACCTTTGTTCACTTTGAGAAAATTACCTTTTGAATTTAAAGATTCAATTTATAATATAATGAATTATTAATTAAAATAATTTGTTTTTATTTTTAAGATTACTATATTTGCTCTTTAATTGTTAAAACGAGCAAGTATGGTAAGCGAAGAAGTTGTTGAAGGTGTAATGCGTTCTGCATTATTGTCTATTAGTAAGAAAGATAAAATTTCTCTAAAAGATTTACGAATTAAAATGGAATTGAATGATGCACAAAATTCAGTTAATTGTTCCATTTTTCAATCTAAAGAATATGTAAGTGATTTAACTTGGGTGAGAGTACTAGGAATGAAGGTTATATTCGCTTCTATTATAATTGAAACAATCAAAAAATCATTACTTCGTTTATCTACCGAAAACGATATTCTACCAATTGATATTAACGCAAGAGTTTATGCAATTGACGAGAAAGGAAACCCTAATATTTACATCTACAACGGCAAAAAACCTGTAAAAAAAATAGCACTTTCTGAAATTTTGTAAATACAATTATTAAAAAAATTGTATTAATTGTTTTTTTATTGTTTTTAATTGCCATATTTTTATATTTTTGTATGATAAAAATGTATTTATATGGAGTTAAATCAATTCATTCCCTTGTTAATTACCTTTGTTTTTACAATGATAGGTTCTTATATCACAATCAAAATTACGATTGCTGAAATTAAAAAAGACATTTCTTTTTTGAAAGATAAGTTAGAATCTGAACTTGTTTCAAAAGTACAAGCAGAAACACAGGCTAAAGATGACATGAAGGAAGTTAAAGAAGATTTGAAGTTGATATTCAAATCAATTAATGAAATTCAAGTTAACTTTGCTAGAATGGAAGCAAGAAGTGAGGGTAAAGATGAAGTCATTGGTGAGTTAAAAAATGCCGTTACAACGATATTATCTCAAAGACCATGAACTTCGCACAAATAAATAAAGGAAGTAGAAATGACTATGTAGGAGATTGGCAAAGTTTCCTGCGTGGTGAAAATTTATATTTCGGTGCTATTGATGATGATTTTGGTGATGCAACTGAAATCGCAACAGAAAAATTCCAAAAAAAATACGGATTAAAAGATGATGGTATTGTTGGTAATTCAACATACTTAAAAGCTGTTTCATTAGGCTTTCATCAAACACAAGTTGTAGTATCGGTTACAGATAATACAAATGTTCCACCTAAACCAAATTTCTTACCAATTACAGGTAATGCAACAAGAGAAAAATTGTTCGGTAAAATACAATTTACTCCTGCACCAACTAAAGATAATCCCGAAGGAATTAAAATCACAAATGATTTTGAATCTAAAAATATAGTAAGAGTTAATTTACCTGCTTTGTCAAAAGCAACAGGTGGTAAATTTACTGCTATGCGTTGGAATAAGAGTTGCGAATATCAACTCGTAAAGTTTTTTGAGCGTTTAGAAAAAGAAAATCTACATACAAAAATATTATCTTACGCAGGTGCTTTTTATCCACGATTTATTCGTGGAAGTAGAACTCAATTAAGTAATCATTCTTGGGGTACTTCGTTTGATATAAATGTTCCTCAAAATGGACTTGGTAAAGTTCCTGCTTTGATTGGTAAAGAAGGTTCTGTTCGTGAATTAGTACCTATCGCACATGAATGTGGATTCTATTGGGGCGGTCATTTTTCGAGAATGGATGGTATGCACTTTGAGATTGCTAAAATAATTAATTCAAATCTTTAAAAAATGAATACAAAACAAAAAATATTTTTAGGACTTTCATTTTCTTTAGCCATATTTGGTGGTTATTGGTTTATCACAAGGAATAGAGAGCCTTACTTAGATTTAGATGGAACTGATTGGATGAATAATCGTGCTAATGTAAAATTTGGAAGAAACAATAGGTCTATTTCAATTGGTGAAAGTGGAACGCTAGATGCAGGTTCTACTTACAGCGATAAATACAGATTAGAGTATTCAAGTAGTGGCAAAAATATTACTTTTTATGTTAAGGATAAAGATGGTAATATTTACGATAAGAGAATAGTTGATTTTGGTGCTAAAATAATTTACTGATGAAAGAAGGATTTTTAAAGAATATAAATATCAAAAAAATAGGTAACATAAGTTTACTTGTTTCGATAGTTGTTATTACTTACTATGGTTTGAGTACCTACAAAACCTTGTTAGAAATAAGAGATATAAAAAATAAAAATAAGGTATGAACAATTTAACTTTTGAATATACATTACTCGCATTTTTGGGTATGATGATTCATATTTTTATTCACATATTGAATAGAAAAAACAAGGGTATTCCATTATCATTTGGATATTACATTTCTGATATAAACAATTGGATTAGAATGATTCTTTCTATTTCATCAATTTTAGCTTTGCTTATTATGTCTGAAAGTTTGTCAGATATGCTAGGTATTAAGCTAACTAATGGTGAATCTGCAAAAGACGTATTTGCATTTATTTGTGGTTACTTAAATCACTCCTTGATAAAAAATGTTTTAAGAATTTTCAAGAAATGAATCAAAAGCTGAAAATATGGGGAATATTGGGTGGTATTAGCGTACTAACCATTTCTTTATTATACATATTTTCAAGACCAAAAAAGAAAAGTGGTTTCAAAAGTAAATTAGTCAATTTGGCAAATGAAGAATTTGATGCGTGGAATAAAAGCGGAAACATAAAAGAGGGAAATAAAGAAACTTTACAAAGATTAAGGGATTATTGGGAAATAGGCAGTAAGACTAAGCAAAACGATAACTATTACATAAATACAGCATGGTCAGCAACATTTATTTCTTATTTGATGCGTGAAGCAGGTGCAGGTGATGATTTTAGATACGCACCATCTCATTCACGATACATTGCCCAATCCGTTAAAAACAAAAAAGAAAATAATTCTAAAAAATTCAAAGGATATAAACCTAACGAGGTTAAAGTCGAAGTTGGTGATTTAGTATGCTACCCAAGACAAAGTGGTGTTAATTATGATTCACAGGAAGGTTATATGTCGCATTGTGATTTAATTACTTCAATTAAAGGAAATGATGCAATTGGAATTGGTGGAAATGTTAGTGATTCAGTTTCAAAGACTACTTATCCATTGAAAGATGGTAAAATAGATAAGTCAAAAGATACTAAAGGTTACGGTGGTATTTTTGTTGTTATTAAAAATAAAAAGTAGTGGCAATTAAGGTAAATATTGATGAATTAATTTCTGATTACAAAAGTCAGGGTGGAAAAACCAAATTCCCTAATTCTCTAAAAAAAGTACTTGAATTTGCTTCAAAAGATAAAAACTTATCGGATATTTCAGATTTAGCATATTTACTCGCTACTGCGAAAATAGAAAGTGATTATTCTTTACAGAGATGGGAATCTGATTATGTTTGTGGATTACAAGGTATGCCATACAAAGAAAAACCTTGTGATAGTGCATTAAATTATTATCGAAGTACAAGTGGTGGTAAACGTAATTATTACACATTAGGCACAGATAAAAATGGATTGCCTTATTTTGGTCGTGGATTAATTCAATTAACAGGAAAGTCAAATTATCAAAAATATGGAGATTTAATTGGAGTTGATTTAGTAAACGATGGAGATAAAGCATTTGAGCCAAAAAATTCATATTTAATTGCTTCATCGTATCTTTCTCAAAAAAGAGGTGGTATATATGAAAAAGATGGTGTTAAACGAAACACTTTTGATTTAGCGAAAGATAACGATTTGACACTAGCTAGAAAGAGTGTAAATGGTGGTTCAAAAGGTTTAAGTGAAGTAAATACTGCTTATGGTTTTTGGAAAAATCTTTTGAATAAAAATAAAGCAAAAGTAGTTAGTGGTGTTGAAGGTTTAGACAAAAAGAAAATGTGGTTAGGAATAGGAGTTTCTCTTGTTACAGTTGGTATAACGGCAACCCTTGTTTATCTGTATTTGAAAAAGACAAATAAATTACCTAATTTTATGAAAAATATAAAACTAAAATAATAAATTATGAAAATTGGAAAACAAGAATTGATATTTGCAGGAATTGGATTGTTAACTGCTGTCGTAGTTTTTAAGTTTATCACTCGTGAGAAAAAAACTGAAATCACTTCAACAAAACCTGTTCTTCAAGCAATAAACAATGGAGTTGTATCACCTACCACTAAATCAGCAGATGGAACATCGTCTTTTTGCGGATGTGGTGCATAATTCAAGCGTATGGACATTTTCGAGAGTTTTTTCGGTTCAGAAAAAGAAAATATAAATGATGATTATTTATACCCAAAAGCAGGTATAAATGCAAATCCTTATGTCAAAAAAGCAATACGTCAATTTAGAATGTTGCCAAATGATGTGAAAGAAGATAAACCTTTGCTTTATTGGTTACTAGGTTCGGGAACACCGCCATACAAAATGTCTAAAAAAGATAGCCAATATCAAGGTAAACCTTATCGTGGACAAAATTGTGCTAATTGTAGATTTACATTTATGCGTTTTGTAAATAAAGAACTTGTTTGTTCTCAAATTCAAGGGAACGTGAAACTTGACCATTGGTGCAAATTATGGGTGAGTGGTGATAATGTTATTCCACCTGTAAAAAAGGATTAGATATGTACAAAATAAGTGCTTATACAAAAGAAAGAGCCAAAAAAATAGGTGTCAATATAAGACCGAGCAAAACCGCAGGTAAAAAAATTGATGTTTATAAAAATGGAACTAAATTGGCTAGTATAGGTGCGATTGGGTACAAAGATTATCCAACTTATATGGAATTGGAGAAGAAAGGTAAAGTTGCTAAAGGAACGGCAAATGAACGTAGAAAGCTATATAAAATACGACACTCTAAAGACAGAAAAAGATTATATTCAAATGGTTGGTATGCCGACCAATTATTGTGGTGATTATGGTAAATGAAGAAAAAAAATTAACTGAAAGGATAGATAGTATTGATTGGAGTAAGTTGTTAACTTGGACAACAATTGTTTCTATTACTATGATTGCATTTTATTCTTTAGGTGCTATTAAGCATTTCAAAGAAATAAAAAATTTGAAGTAAAAATTTAAAAATTAATAAACAAATAAAAAATAGGAATTATGGCAAATGAATATTTCACGAAAATGAATAAAGCACGAAAAGAAGGTGCTAAATCATTTACTCACAATGGAAAAACTTACGTTTCTGAAAAAATGAAAACAGGAATGATTGTTTATAAGCTAAAAAAATAACAATGGCTTTAGGGAAGAAAACAAAAATAGCATTAGTTGTAGGTGCTGTCTTACTTGTTGCAGGAGTAGGTGTGTATTTATACATGAATAGACCTAAAAAACAAGAAGAAACAGACGAGGTACTTGCTGATGTATTTGATAATTTGAATTTTGAGTTCGGGAAAGCCGAAATTAAAAAAGATAGTTTTCCTTATTTGGACAAATTGGCAGATACAATGTTGAAGTCAAAAAAATGGACTTTGGAAATTCAAGGTCATACAGACGATAAGGGTACGGAAGATTATAACTTGAAGTTATCACAAAACCGTGCTGATGCCGTTAAAAAATATTTGGTTTCTAAAGGAGTTGTTGCTGATATAATTACCGCTAAGGGATTCGGTGAAACTAAACCAATCGTTGCTAATGATTCTGATGCCAACAGGGAAAAGAATAGACGAGTTGAGTTTAAGATTACAAAACCAAATAACGAGGTAGTTACTACAATTGCTCAATAATTATTACAAAACAGTACAAATAAATGAATTTAAGCAAGTTTGAAGAATCTGCAAATAAAAAATTAAACCTTAGTGTTTTTATTTGGGTAACATTAATATTTTCTTTTTTTCTTTTAAATCAATGTAATTCAAGTAACAACTTGAAAAAAGAATTATCTAAACTTAGGAAAGAATTAAAAACTGATTACGAGGAAAAAATTGAAAAAAGAGATTCCATTATTCAGTCATTAGAGAAAGACAATAAATTAAAGAAAATTCAGATTTCAAAAATGATTTCTAAAATTGATTCTTTGGATAAAGTGAAAGGTAAAATTAGAATCAAATACATTGATAGAATAAGGGAAATAAGAGTGATGGATTCAGAACAAGTTAAAAATTATTGGGATGAGCAATTTAATTAAAACATTTTTTTTCGTGTTTGCATTACAATTTTGTTATGCTCAAAAGATTAAAACAAAATATCCATCGGTCATTGTTCTACACAAAGATACTTTGGTTTGTTTTACTACGGAACAATCTAAGCAGGTTGCTGTATGGAATGAGGAAAGAAAACAATGTTTAGAGTTAAGTAAAAACGATAGTCAGAAGATTAACGAATTGGAAAATATCATAACTCAACAAAAAGGTTTAATTTCTAATTTAGAAAAAGAAAAAGGTTTATTGAAAGCAAATTTACAGGATAAAGATGCTTTAATTATGATTTGTGAAGAAGAAAAAAAATCAATAAAAAAAGAGGTTAGAAAACAAAAAATAGGTAAATGGATTGCTATTGTTGGTGGAGTAGCTTTATCTACATTTTTGTTAACAATATAAATCTTGCTGTTGCTCGTTACAGGTAAGATTATGCCCCCAATTTAGTTTGGGGGTTTTTTTATGTCAAATAGGTATGCTTTCAATTTTAGCATGACAATAATGAATAGTTTCACTTAGTCGCTTTTGCTTTTCTTTTATGTATGCAAGCTGAACCTTAAAATCTTCTTTTTCTTGTTTTGTGTAACCCTTATGAAGAAGTAAAGATATTTTTGAAATTTTATCGTTCATTCTTTTTCTTTCAGAATCTAAACCAAGCAAAATAGTTTGCATAAGTTCATAATCTATCTCTAATAAAAAGAAAGTTTCGTCTTGAAATCCTAATTTCATAATATTTCTATTCGGTGAATAAATCGCTCAAATTGACGTTCAATTCGTTGCTAATTGCAATCAATAAATTAATTGTAGTATTGTGTTGTTTGCCCCTCTCTAGTTTACATACCCAAAAGTGAGTTACCCCAATTCTTTTAGCTAGTTCATGTTGAGTAATCTTTGAATTTAATCTATGCTTTTTGATATTTTCTCCAATAATTGCTAAATTATTTTTCATAATGTTGTTCGATTTTAATAAGTAAATCACTTCTAAATTTTTCTAATTCATCAAAATTGAAAGAAATAATGAATTGTTTAATAATCAATTTTTGATAAATAATATCAATCATTGTTTGCGTGTCCTTTTCACCATATTCAATTTTGTTACACAAATCATTAATGTCAATTTTGTGGTACATCTTACCTTGTGCAATAAAGTCCAAATTCTTATCCTTCATTTTGTTTATTAACGATGCTTTTGCATCTTCTCTGATAACCAATTTATCATCATCTGAAATTGAATCAAAATAATTTAGTTTATCAAGGAAATTGTAATGTACATTCCCGAAATCATTAAATTCATATTTATTCTCTGCATTAAATAAATT
>Ga0164293_10003925_pt1 | contig 12725 bp, 15 predicted proteins | sample GEODES118metaG_FD_111487 | JGI IMG/M metagenome (GOLD analysis project Ga0164293, IMG submission 111487) | Eutrophic lake water microbial communities from Lake Mendota, Wisconsin, USA - GEODES118 metaG | ecosystem: Environmental > Aquatic > Freshwater > Lake | place: USA: Lake Mendota... | reverse complement strand
TTTGCAGGATTTAAGGTTGTAATTTTGGATGAGTTTGATTATATGACTCCAAACGCACAAGCAATCCTTCGTAACTTAATGGAAACATTCAGTAAACATTGTAGATTCATTTTAACTTGTAACTACATTGAGAAAATCATTGACCCGATTCAGAGTAGATGTCAATCATTTGCAATCATACCTCCAACTAAAAAGGATGTAGCAATTCAAGTAAGTAAGATATTAGATGCTGAAAAGATTACATATGATATTAAGAATGTAGCTGATATCGTAAGTTCATACTATCCAGATATTCGTAGAATCTTAAACACTTGCCAATTACAATCCGCTAAGGGAGAATTGAAAGTAGATAAAGCTATTATGGTTGAATCTGATTTCAAAACAAAATTAGTTGAAGCTCTTAAAGGTAATGATGATAAGAGAAATCTATATCTAAAAACCAGACAAATGGTATTAGATAATCAGATGAATGATTATACTGAAATGTATACATACCTTTATGATAAAGTAGATGAGTATGCGGGTGGAAATACTGCTAATGTTATATTAGCAATTTCAGAATCTCAATATAAGGATTCATTAGTAGTAGATAAAGAAATTGTTTTCGCATCTCTATTGATACAAATTATAAACAATATAAAATAAATAAAATGCAAAACGGACAACAACCCCCAATGCCAAACTTTAGCTTAAATGATACCAGAGATATTCCTTGTGAATGTGGTAATCTAATCTTTATGCAGGGTATGAGATTCAAAAAAGTTTCTCGTTTAATTACCGGCGAAGCTAAAGATTCAATTATTCCTATTGAAGTATTTTTATGTACTCAATGTGGTAAGTCATTACAAGAATTGATGCCTGATGAGTTGAAGGATAAAAAAGTAATCGAATAGTATGGCTGGTAAATCATTATTTGACCATATTAAGGCGATAACAAACGAACAAGACCCAAAGTACTTTGAGCAATTATCGGAGGAGGATAGAAAGAGTTGGAGTAATTTTATGATTAACCGATTTCTTTCTATGAATCCCGATTGGATTGAACTTATTGCATCTATACTACCTTTGACTCAATCACTTGAGCCAAAGGATATGTATAAGTTGTATATCAATGTTATTCCCAAAGGTAGATACTTTCTAAAATATATGAAAGGAAAATCTGCAGAAAAATATGAAGATTTTGTAGTTACTCTTATAAAAAATGAGTACCTATGTTCTGAGCATCAAGCTAATGAATATCTTGAAGTTCTTTATGCAAGTAGAGAGGGTAGAGAGAATATTAAGTACATTTGTGAGAAGTATGGTGTAGAGAAAAAACAAATAACGAAGCTAAAATTAAAGATATAATATTTGGAAAAATGGAATAAAATTCGTATATTTGTACTATAAACAAATAATATGGCAAGAGTTTCATTTTCCCAATATAGTATGTGGAGTGGTTGTCCGCTTCAATATAAGTTAAGCTACATAGATGGCTTATCCGAATCAACTTCCAATATACATTCGGTATTTGGTTCAGCAATGCACGAAACTTTGCAAGAATATTTAAGTAGATGCCTTCGTATTTCTAAATCACAAGCTGATAAGAATATGAACACAAAAGAATTCCTCAAAGAAAAAATGAGAGAGTTTTTTGTTAAGGAATCTAATGATGGAGCAGACCCCATTTGTTCCAAAGAGGAGTTAGTTGAGTTTTTAGAGGATGGATATCTTATTTTAGATTATTTTCAAAAATCTAAAAACTTCAACAATTTCTTCTCATTAAAAGATGATGAGTTAGTTGCAATTGAGCAACCCATCAACACTAAGATTTTGGAAAATGTAAACTTTATGGGGTTCATTGACTTTATTGTTAGAAGTAAAAAGACAGGTAGATATCGTATTACTGATTTCAAAACATCTACTAAAGGTTGGAGTAAGTATCAAAAATCTGACCCAATTAAAAATTCACAAATCCTATTATATAAAAAGTTTTATGCTGAGTTAATTGGTATATCGCCTGATATAATTGATGTAGAATTTATTATCCTCAAAAGAAAGGTAGCAGAAGTAGAAGATTTTACAATACCTCGTATCAGTAGACATGTGCCAGCAAGTGGTAAACCATCAATCAATAAAGCATGGAAAGGGTTTAGTGAGTTTGTAGAAAGTGTATTTGATTCGGAAGGTAAGTATAGAACCGATGTTGAGTATCCTAAAAAACCATCAAAGTTATGCCCTTGGTGTGAATTTAAACAAAGAGGAATTTGTGACGGAAAATAATTTTATATATATATATTTATATATAAATTATAATAACAATGGCAAACCTAAAATTAACTACGGTTAAGGTTATAAGAGAGTTATACGATACGGATTTTAAAATGGCTACAATTACAGGTGGTATCAATTTTCAAAAGCTCGTTAACAGAACCTTAGACCTTTATGTAAAAAACGAAAAATTTAGAACACAAGTGAACGACCACAAAGAGTTACAAATAAGTGGTTCACAATTTTAAGAAACAAAAAAAAGTTATGGCAAAAAAGAAAATTCTGTTACTTTCCGATGATTTACGAATGGCTAGTGGTATAGCCAATGTTTCCAAACAATTGGTGTTGGGAACAGTCGATAAATATGATTGGGTACAATTGGGAGCAGCAATCAAACACCCAGAAGCGGGTAAAGTATTTGATTTAAATGAAGATGTAAGAGCTAGAACAGGTGTAGCAGATGCAAATGTAAAAATCTATCCATTCGATGGATATGGTAATGCAGATGTTATTCGTCAATTATTGATGATTGAAAGACCAGATGCTATCTTACACTTTACTGACCCAAGATATTGGATTTGGTTATATGATATCGAACATGAAATCAGACAAACTACTCCATTATTCTTTTACCACATTTGGGATGATTTACCAGACCCAAAATATAATAGAGATTATTACGAAAGTTGTGATTGGATTGGAACTATTTCAAAACAAACTTATGGTATTACTAAAAGAGTTTGGGGATGGGATAAAGAAAAACATTGGACACCACCTGCTGATTGGCAAGTGAGTTATGTACCACATGGTATCAATTCAGAATTATACAAACAAGTCGAAGTTCCAAAAGATTTTAAACAATCAATTTTAGGTGATAAAGAATACGAATTCATCCTTTATTGGAATAATCGTAATATCAGAAGAAAACAACCTGTTGATGTTGTTTTAGCGTTTAATAAATTTGTAGAAGCATTGCCTGAAGATAAAAGAGATAGTGTATGTTTATTAATGCACACCGAACCTGTACAAGAGCATGGTACTGATTTACCTACTACAATTGAACATTGTTGTTTACCAGAAACAAATGTAGTATTTGCAAATAATAGATATACCGAAGAGCAATTGAATTGGTTATATAATATGGCCGATGTAACAATCAATATCGCATCTAACGAAGGATTTGGATTAGCAACCGCAGAATCGGTAATGGCAGGAACTCCTATCATTGTAACGGTTACGGGTGGATTGCAAGACCAATGTGGATTTAGAGATAAAGGTACAGGTAAGTTATTAACTGCGGAAGATTATGTAGAGATTGGTTCATTACATGATAGACATAAAAAAGCAGGTGTAGTTTGGGGAGATTGGGTTAAACCAATTTGGCCAGTTCGTTCAACAACAGGTTCAGTTCCAACTCCATATATCTTTGATGATAGAGTTGATTTTGAAGATGTATCACCATTGATTATGGATTGGTATAGAATGGGTAAAGAAGAAAGAACTAAAGCTGCATTAAAAGGTAGAAAACATTTCTTAGGAGAAGGATTGTTAAGTAGAGAAGCAATGTGTAACGCATTAGTAGATGGTATGGAGGGAGCATTTGAAAATTGGACACCAAAACAAAGATTTAAAATAATAGAGTTATAGTATGAGCAAACCAACATTAGTATTTCAGGCGCCGGTAGCAACGAGAAGTGGATATGGCGACCATGCAAGAGATTTATTACAATCTCTATATAAATTAGATAAGTTTGAAATTAAAGTAATTAGTACTCGTTGGGGACAAACTCCGATGGATGCATTAAATTATGATAATGAATTTCACAAATGGATTCTTGATAATATGATTGGAAAAATCGAAGAGAAACCGGATGTGTATATGCAAGTTACAGTTCCAAATGAATTTCAACCATTGGGGTATTACAATGTAGGTATTACAGCCGCTATTGAAACAACCGCATGTGCAATGAATTGGATTGAAGGTTGTAATAGAATGGATTTAATAATTACCCCATCCGAACATGCTAAATTAAGTTTAATTGGAACTATTTATAATGAAACGGATAGAAACACAAATCAAATAATTAGACAAATTAGAATTGAAAAACCTGTTGAAGTTTTATTTGAAGGATTTGATGAATTTGATTTCGGAACTGAGACAGTGGCGCATGTAACTGAATTAGACCAAATCAAAGAAGAGTTCGCATTTTTATTCGTAGGACATTGGCTAAGAGGGGATTTGGGAGAGGATAGAAAGAATGTGGGGATGATGATTAAAACATTCGCAATGGCATTCAAAAACGAAAAGGTTAAGCCTGCATTAATTCTAAAAACATCATCAGCTGGATTCTCAATTAGAGATAGAGAAGATATGGTTAAAAAGATTAGAGCAGTATTAGGTTCTGATTATAAAAAAGTTCCTGTTTATCTTTTACATGGAGATTTGACTCAATCGGAAATGAATGGGTTATATGAACATCCAAAAGTAAAAGTAATGATAAACTTTACAAAAGGTGAAGGATTTGGTAGACCACTATTAGAATTCAGCTTGACGGGTAAGCCGGTGATTGTATCTAATTGGAGTGGGCATATCGATTTCTTAAAAGAAGGAGCAGTATTATTAGAAGGTGAACTAAAGGAAGTACATGAATCAGCTGCAGATGATTTCTTATTGAAAGAATCTAAATGGTTTAATGTGAATGTATCAAAAGCATTGCCTAAAATTAAAGATGTTTATAAGAATTATGATAAGTACAAAATAGAAGCTTTTCAATTGGGTAAACAAAACAAACAAAACTTTAGTTTATCAAAAATGACCCAATTGTTTGATACTATTTTGACTCAATATGGTATTTATAATAAGAAACCAAAACTTCAACCAATGAAGTTACCTAAGCTAAAAATGGTACAAAAATAATGCAAAGCTACAATCCATTATACAGAAGATTTATAGATGATAAGAATAGAGTTGCTCCTGGACAAATGTCCAGAGCAAGATTCTATCTTATAAAAGAGTATGAATATGTAGATGGTACAAAGGGTAGATATACCGAAACAACTGCTCCTATAATTTATACATTATTTGTATCAAAGGGTAAAGATATAGTTCATGCTGTCAAAGTATCGAATGTAAATCCTGAATTGATTAAGAAATTTTTTGGTAAATTTGTAAACGAAGATACCGAAAGATTAGAAATGCGAGGTGGTGCCAAAGCATTCTATGAAAAAGTCGTTATGAAAGTTCCAATTATTACAAATGATGCATATAGAACATATAAATTAAGTGGATTTGGTAAGGTAATTGAGTTGGACATGGATGTAAACTCACTTACTCCTAGAAGTAAAAATGTTATAGGGATAGATGAAAAATCCCAAATTAAAAATAAATAGGTTATATGAAATTAAGTTATGCAATTACAGTTTGTAATGAATTTGAAGAAACGATAACTTTACTTACTCAACTTTGGAATTACAAAGGAGAGAGTTCGGAAATCGTTGTATTGTTAGATACACCAAAAGCATCGCCGGAATTAATCGAATATTTAGAAGTACAAGCAAGCGCAGATAAGATTACTTTAATTGAATCTGAATTTAATCACGACTTTGCTGCTTGGAAAAACTTTCTTAACTCATATTGTAAAGGTGAGTGGATATTCCAATTGGATGCGGATGAACACTTAGATGTAAACTTCATTCATAATTTAGAAGAGATATTAGATACTAATGATACTGATTTAATATTAGTACCTCGTATCAATATTGTGAATGGAATAACTGAGGAACATATTCAGAAATGGGGCTGGAAGCAAGATGAAAAAGGATATATTAATTTTCCTGATTTCCAAACTCGTATTTACAAAAATGATAAAAAATTATATTGGGAAAGTAAAGTACATGAACAAATCAAAGGAATTGAAACATATACTAATTTACCAATAGATGAAGTATATTGTATTAGGCATATCAAAAATATAGATAGACAAGAAAAACAAAATAGTTACTATGGCGAAATTGATAATATTTGATTTAGATGGGGTATTAGTAGAAGCTAAACAAATACATTTTGATACTTTAAATACAGCTCTGTGGGAAATCGGACAAAGTAACAAATATGTTATTTCAGAAGCTGAGCATTTATCAATCTATGATGGATTGAAAACTAATCAAAAGTTAGAATTACTTACTCAAAACAAAGGATTGCATCCAAACACATATCAAACAGTTTGGAATAGAAAGCAGCAATTAACTATTGAAGCTATATCCGAATTACAACCAGATTTAGAGAAGATTGAATTGTTTAAAGAACTTCGTAATAGAGGTTATAAGTTAGCATGTGCTTCAAACTCAATTAGAAGGTCTGTGTTGGTTATGTTAGCAAAGATAGGTATAATTGAGTATATGGACTTAATTATCTCTAATGAGGATGTAAAGAACTCCAAACCACATCCTGAAATGTATTGGAAAACAATGAGTATGATGGGAGTGTTGCCGGAAGAAACTCTTATAGTAGAAGATTCTCCACATGGCTTATTAGCAGCAAGTAGAAGTAGAGCAAATGTTTTAAGAGTAGATTCTCCAAAAGATTTGGTATTGTCAAAAATTATTCGTAAATTAGAGGAAACAAATAAAAATATGAGTATTCCAAAATGGCAAGGTGGTAAGTTGAATGTATTGATACCAATGGCAGGAGCAGGAAGTAGATTCCAAGCAGCTGGATATACATTCCCAAAACCACTAATTGATGTTGAAAACAAACCAATGATTCAGGTGGTTGTTGATAACCTAAACATAGAAGCTACATACATTTATGTAGTACAAAAAGAACATAGAGAGAAATATAACTTAGATACTTTATTAAACCTAATAACTCCTAATTGTAAAATTGTAGAAGTAGATGGTTTGACTGAAGGAGCAGCGTGTACTACTCTATTAGCTAAAGAACATATTGATAACGATGCACCATTGGTTATGGCAAACTCTGACCAATTTGTAGAGTGGGATAGTAATGAGTTTATGTATAAGATGATTGAGCAAAAAGTAGATGGAGGTATCTTAACATTTACAGCAACACATCCTAAATGGTCATTCGCCAAAGTAGATGAGTATGGATATGTAACCGAAGTAGCAGAGAAAAATCCAATTTCGGACATCGCAACTGTTGGTGTTTACTATTGGGCAAAAGGTTCGGATTATGTAAAGTATGCAGAGCAAATGATTAGTAAGAATATTAGAACCAACAATGAGTTTTATACTTGTCCAACTTTCAACGAAGCAATTGCGGATGGTAAGAAAATTAAAACATTTAACATTGAAAAAATGTGGGGATTAGGAACACCTGAAGATTTAAAATATTACTTAGAAAATTTTAAAAAATAAAAATATGCCAATACATTACGCAGAAAGCAATCAATTATCTAACTATGTTAACATGCTTAACAATGTTTACAAATATGGTACTAACAATCATTTAGAACACAATGATAATCCATTATATTGGGATTTATTACTCAAAGATATAAAATCTAATCCTGAAATGTGGAAAGAAAAAACCGCATTGGATTTTGGATGTGGTAAGGGAAGAAATGTAACAAATATGTTATCATTGGCAAACTTTGAAAGAGTGGATGGTATAGATGTTAGCGATGATAACATCAACTATTGCATTGATACTTACAAATCTCAACCTTCTAAATTCTATAAGAATAGTGGAAGTGATTTATCGGATTTAAAAGATTCTGAATATGATTTTGTTATGTCAACAATTGTATTTCAACACATATGTGTACATGAATTGAGATATAAACTTAAAGAAGAAATTTATAGAGTATTAAAGCCTGGTGGAATATTTTCATTTCAAATGGGATATGGTGATATAAATTTTACAGGTCATACGAATCCAAAATCTTACTATGAAAATGGATATGGGGCATCGGATAGTAATGGAAAAAATGATGTTAGAATATCAGATGAGTCAGAGTTAGTATCTGATTTAGAAAATATAGGATTCAAAAATATAAAATTTGAAATACATGATTCATTTAATGATGGAGGACATCCAAATTGGATTTATGTAAATGCTATAAAATAGTTATGAATAATTGTATATTTACAACTCATGCAACTCTTACAAAAGAACATGCTGAATATAGTTTAAGGTCTTTATTAAGTAATCAAACTACTCCGATAGTTTGGGATTGGTTTATTATCTATAATACACATTCTCATACGATTGATAATGATTGGTTACAAGACAAAATAAAAGAGTTGGATGTAGATGGATACATTCAGAATTTGGCAGTATTTCCATATGAGGAATTAGATTGCCAAAAAACATTAACACAAGATTTAATTAATCAGTTTTCGATGTTAATAGAAAATGGGTTAAATAGTCCTGGTAAAACTCTTTTATTAAAATCGGATTATTGTGTATCTCGTAATTTTAATAAAGTATTTAATAAACATACAAATGTTAATTCAATTTGGAGTTTACCAATTTATAACGCAAAATCAAAAGTTTCACAAACCGAAATAGATTATCTATGTTATAATGATACTTTTGAAATAACTCCAAAGGATACATATTATAGAGGTGGTACTAACCATCCACATACGCCAGGAACATTAACCGACCCGTACAAAGAATATTCATCCAATGGAAAGCCCGATACCGACCCATTGATTAGATTCGTATCGCATAATATTCAGAATGATTATAATTTGCATGTATTTACAAATGATGTATTGAGTATATGTAATCAGATAGTTGGAATGGTATTGAATCCAAATTCAACTTGGGGAGGCGCTCATGATTTATTTAATGTGGGATTTAACCAAGCTGGAATCAATCGTTCTACTGAAATAGGAGCATTTGGAGTACATATGTATCATTCGATTAAATCCGAAAATCATAAATACGAAAGAGGTGATGAAAGAAAAATTATAGAAGGAGAAGAATACTAATATGATACTAATATCACATAGAGGAAATTTAAATGGTAAAATACCACAAAACGAAAATCATCCAGAGTACATCGATGAAGCAATTCATGCTGGCTATAATGTTGAAATAGATATATGGATGATTGAAGGTGTTTTATTTTTAGGACACGATGAACCACAATATGGTGTAACGCAACATTGGTTAAATGAGAGGTATGAGCATTTGTGGGTACATTGTAAGAATGTAGAAGCAATGGAGTGGTTTAACGCAATTGGTGGATTTAATTACTTTTGGCACGAAGAAGATACGGTAGCACTTACATCGATGAATATTATTTGGGCATATCCAGGCAAACAACCAATCAAAGGTAGTATTGCGGTTATGCCTGAAATACATAATGATGACTTGGATGCTTGTGTTGGAATTTGTTCCGATTACATAAACGATTATAAATGAAAGTAGCAATATTATTATCAGGTCAACCTAGAAATTATTATTTAGGATACGATGAATTAAAAAAATCTTATTTAGATAAGTACGATTGCGATATCTACCTACATACATGGAGAGGTGGAAACTTTGAAGCAACTCAATTTTTTAAAGATAGACCTAAGCAAATATACAAATATAGTGAAGGTTATATAAATGATATCATTGGTATGTTTGGTACAACTAAATCTTCGTTTGAAGAACCAATTATATTTGATGATAAGGATATAGTTGACCCTATTTGGAGACAACCACTTCAAAATTCCAAATCAATGTGGTATTCGGCTTCAAAGGCATATGATTTAATTGAAAAGGAGTATGATGTTTATATTAGAAGCAGATTTGATTTGAGGTACGAACCTTCAACTTTAGATTTAGAAAGTTTGGATATGAATAAACTCCATGTGTGGAATTGGGATACCGATGAGAGAGTTAAACATAGAGGATACTATGATGTATTTGCCATTGGAAACAAAACGAATATGGGTATTTATTCATCTCTTTATTCTAAAATAGATTGGTATTTAAACTATGATAGGGATTATGTTCAATTCTTAAAGGGCGGATGGCCAGAACAAGATAGTGGTTTAAGAAATGAGTATTTGCTAAGATGGCATTTAACTCAAGCTAATGTAGATGTAGAAATTCATAATACCGAAATGCAACATGCTGACGGACAAATTATAAGATAATGAAAGGAGTTATAACAATATTTGCAATGCCACAAGAGTTAGAGGACTTGGCATTAACTTTAAATATGTTGAAAAGAAATTCAATATTTAGAGATAAAGATATCGATTACAAAGTAGAAATTACTATGTGTCTATCAGATGAATTAACCAATTGGGAAGAATCATCTTTACCAAAAGATTATGTGTGGCAAAGAAGTGCAGAATTGTGTAAAAAGTATTTAGGTTGGTGTGAGTATGAATTACGAATAGAAACTGAATCTGAAATATTGGGATGTGTATCTCAAAGAAGATATAGTTTAAACAATAATCCTGATGCAGATTTTTTCATTTGGTTAGATTGTGATTTTACATTTAAAGATACTACATTATTTTATGTATCATCTGCGTTTAAAATGTTAAAAGAAGGTGGTATAGATAACTTTCTAGTAACTCCGCAATTTGTAAAACAATGGGATAGTACATGGGATGTAATTGTAAACGAAAGATTTTGGAATGAACCTCTAAATTATCACGAAGGAGCAGATGTATATGAAGATACTTTGCCTGAATATGGTGAAGCCGGTGTTAAAGAAATACAATCTATTAAGTTTGCAGGTGGTTGGTTCACTTGTTTGAGTGGAGAGTTATTAAGAAAAACTGGCATACCTGAATCATTTGGACATTATGGATTAGAAGATACATATGTTACCGAATGTATGAACATTATGAAATCACAAAACGATTACATATCTCAGTTTATAATTGAAAATTTAGTGATAGCTGAAAGTTATACACAAAGACCTAATGAAACTATAAAGAGTTTTATAAAATCAAAAAATAGAAAAGAGGAATTTACAAAGATAGCAACGGATAATTTTAGAAACGAATTAAAAAATTTTTATGAAAGAAGTTACGGTAGTACTAACGGCTTGTAATAGAGCTGACTTATTAGAAAAGACATTGGATAGTTTTTTCAAATTTAACACATATCCATTAAAACGATTTATCATTATAGATGATGGGATGAATTTTGGTTGTAATGATTTTGTAAAAACAAAATATGAGTTTCCGATTGAAGTAATATACAATGACCCAAAGTTGTTTCAAATCAAATCAATTGATGCAGCATACTCAATGGTAGATACCGAATACATCTTTCATATGGAGGAAGATTGGGAATTTTTAAAACCATCATTCATTGAAGATTCTATGAAAGTATTGGAAGCAGATGAAAATATCTTACAAGTTTGGTTAAGAGGGGTAGATGATTCAACTTTACCGCATCCTTGGGAAGAAGGTGTGTATGAATTAGATGGGTTGAAGATGGTATTAGTTAAGTATGCCGGTATTTGGAATGGATTCAGCTTAAACCCAGGCTTAAAACGATTGAGTGATTGGAAAGAATTACCAAACGGATATGATGGGTGTGAAAGAATAACTCCATCGGAATTAAGTGGTGGGGTTACATTGGAATGTGATATTTCAATGGAGTATCGTAGAAGAGGTAGAATAGCAATGAGATTTTTCGAATCCTATGTAACCCATATCGGTTGGGATAGACATATAATTCACGGAGTAAATGGAGAATAAAATGTATACATTAAAAGATATATCAGTAGTAATTCCATCTTATAATAATTTGGAATATCTTAAATTAATTTATAATTCAGTAAGAAGTATTTCAAATGAAATAGAAGTTATTCTATTTGATGATGGTGGCGAAGATGGTACTAAAGAATGGATGACATCTTTGACTGATAAAAATACAATAGTACATCTATTACAAAATAGAATCGGACACACTATCCTATATGATAGAGGATTTAAAGAAGCAAGTGGTAAGATTATTGGTATATTGCATGCCGATATGATTGTTCATAAGAACTTCTTTGATAATATTCTAAAACATATCAATGATGGTAATGTAGTATGTGGTACTTGCGTAGAACCACCATTGCATCCGCCCGGAGGAGAGAAGCATATATTTGATGCAGGATTATATCCGAATGAATTTAATGAAACTCTATTTACCGAATTTTGTGATAAGGTAGAAGGTGGGGTAAGTGAGGGAATATTTGCACCTTGGTTCTTACTAAAAGATGAATACTTTGATAAGCTTGGTGGGCATGATACAAAATATGCTCCATATGGTTATGAAGATAGTGATTTATTTACTAGAATGGCATTAGCTGGATTTAACTTTATTCAGAGTAGAGATGCGTTAGTTTACCATTTTACACAAAGAGGACATAAGTGGACAAAAGGAGTTGGCATTGAAAACGATGGGTATAGAGAACAAATGGAAAAGACTAGAAAAATCTATGTTAGAAAGTTTGGTACAGACCCTATATTTGATGAAAACCACAAACCAACAC
>Ga0164293_10003924_pt1 | contig 12725 bp, 14 predicted proteins | sample GEODES118metaG_FD_111487 | JGI IMG/M metagenome (GOLD analysis project Ga0164293, IMG submission 111487) | Eutrophic lake water microbial communities from Lake Mendota, Wisconsin, USA - GEODES118 metaG | ecosystem: Environmental > Aquatic > Freshwater > Lake | place: USA: Lake Mendota... | reverse complement strand
CTTGGCCAAATCGATCCCGAGTGTTGTCATCCGCATGTGGATGGCTCCTTCCTTCTGTTGGCGACAACATTCCCCAACATGGCACATCGCGATGCCGCCGGGGGGAGCCGTCCACACCATCAGGTTGACGAAGTGTCGACGAACATCGGCTCTTTGGGCGCGATGGTGACGACATCGAAATCCGTTGATCGCGGCGACCGGTACCTAGCCGAAGTCATCGAGCAGGCCGTGTGGCTCTCTGTCCGCGTTTCGCTCAGCCTGCGGATGGTCGAGGACCTGCTCGCGGCGCGCGGGATCATCGTCAGCCATGAGGCCGTGCGGTGCTGGGCAGAGAAGTTCGGCCGGATATACGCCAACAAGATCCGTCGGCGAGCCCCGCAGTTCGGCGACACGTGGCATTTCGACGAGGTCGTGATCTCGATCAACGGTAAGAGACATTGCCATGTTCGCGCCGTTGATGCTGACGGTTTCTCTCTCGACGCTCTGGTTCAAAGCCGTGAGGGCCGGCGCGCAGCGGAGAAGCTCCTGCGCAAGCTCATCCTCAAGCAATCCCGCGCACCGCGCGTGATGGTCACCGACAAGCCCGGTTCTGATGGCGCGGCCCGGACCGGGATGGGCCTGAATGTCGAGCATCGCCAGCACAAGGGCCTAAACCACAGGGGCCTCAACAACCGGGCGGAGAATGCGCACCTGACCACGCGGCGGCGCAAGATGATCATGAAGTGGATCATGAAGCGATTCAAGTCCGCCCGACACCTCCAGCGCTTCGTCTCCATCCACGATGGGGTCGCCAACCTCCACAACTTTCCCCGCCACGCCATGTCGTCATCCGACTATCGAGCGCTTCGTTCTGAGGCGATGGCTGCCTGGCGCGAGATCGCCGAACTGGGCGTCGCCGCGTAGCGCCAGGGGAAAGCGCCCCGTCTTCGCCCGGCCGCCGTTCGGCAAGTTGACAGTACCGTTGGGGGTCAATGTCCCCCGCAGGCCGCTTGCTCCTCAATACGCGTCTGATCGAAGCGCCGGTCGATGCAATCGACTACGTCGTCACGCATGAGCTCTGCCATCTTCAGGAAGCGCACCACGGCCCGAGCTTCTTCGCCCTTCTTGAGCGGGTGATGCCAGACTGGGCGAACCGCAAGGCGCGGCTAGAAAACATTCTAGCGTAGCTGATCGCGGCAATGGTGCTCACCCGCCTTTGGCAGCTTGCTTATTTCACTTTCAGCTCCTGAATGTGAGACGCCCCGAATTTCACAGGGGAAAGTTGACCCCAGGGGGATCGGCACCTGCGTGCCGCTGCTGATCAGGCTAGCTCTCTGCGCCGGGCGCGGCGTCATGGTTGCTCCGCCAGCGTGAAGGTGCTTTCGGGGAAGCCATCAACGCAACCGCAGCAACAGGAGATGCGTCATGCAGCGCGAGGTCATCGAGGTTCCCGTCATCTCCGAAGCGATCCGCCGTCTTGGAGCTCCGACCTCCGCGCTGGTCCGCGCCGGCGACCTGCTCTTCACCTGCGGGATGCCCCCCGTCGACATCAGGACCGGCGCCATCATCGAGGGTGACATCGCGGTGCAGACGCGCGCCGCACTCGACGCGCTGGAGGCGACCCTCGTCTTCGCTGGCTCATCACTTGCCCACGCGGTCAAGACCACAGTGTTCATCACCGACCCAAAACTCATGGGCGCGGTCAACGCGATCTATCGCGAGCGATTTCCTGCAGGGTTTCCGGCGCGCACCAGCGCCGGCGTCAATCCATGGCCGGCGCCATTCGACATCGAGATCGAATGCATTGCAGTCATTGCCTAACGCCATCTTGCGCCCGTGTCCGATGCATGCGCCGATAGGGGCGCAAGACCGCCAGCTTCATCACATCGGCTGCTGTCAGGATGGCAGCGTCAGAGGAAAATCGGCTTGTCGGTCGGGACAGTCACCATACCCTTCCCAGCATGACGCGGCCTGCCATCTTCCGCTCCATCAAGACGAGCCCCGAGATCGTCCGCCTGGCTGTGACGATGTATGTCCGCTGCAGACATTCGCCGCAGTCGAAGGCTCGATGCACAATGGCGAGAGCGGAGCGCTGCAGTAAGGGATGCGGGATTGGCTTACGGCGCGGGAGTGGTCCGTGATCGAAGTGATCGACGACGATCTCGGCCGTTCCGCCGCCGGCTCCGTGCAGCGGACTGGCTTCGACAGGCCGAGATCGCGTCGTTCGTCGAAACCTGCCGCTCCGGAGCCTGCGTCCCGCCTCTGCACAAGGCCATGGCCTGAGAACGGCGCTCGCGATCCAGGCGGCGGACGCTTTCAAAGGCAAGAGGATCGCCATCGGCCAGATCTGGCAGACTGGCTTCAATCAACTCACGACAACGGGGCGACAGGACGGCGGCTGGCGGCAGTTCTGTGATCCCCGCCTCATGCGTGCAGAGCGCGACGGGTCAATCGTAGTTACGAGGAAAATCGCCTGATCTGATTGCCGGAACAGGGGTCTGACCTCCAAACGACCTATGTTCGTACCAGCGTGCCGCCTTGGCGTCGGTCAGGGCGTTAAGGCGATCAAGGATGTCGCGACTGCGTGTTTTCAGCAGCGCTTCCAGCCTATCGTAATTCGGGAAGGCATCGAACGCCTCCGACCAGATGGCCCGACCGGCCAGATATCCTGAGGCTCCCGATCTGTAGGCATAGCGCAGGGACGTCTCGAAATCTTCCGCCCCGGCTCCGGCCGACAGCATGACCCATGGCCCGGGGATCATTGCCGCCATTTCGTCATAGGCTTTCTGGAGCGATGAGGCCTCCTTGCCATCCGCTGCGGGCACCGCGTGGATGGGGCCGGGCGGCTCGAGCTTGTAGATGTCGATGCCGAGCGCCGGATCGCAGAAGGGCCTGATCGAATCGAGGACAAGCTGGGTGCGACGCGGCGTCAGACTGGCCGGGTCCTCGCCGGGCAGTGGATAGATCAGCACCTCAAGGAGCATGACAATGTCATGCCTTGCGCATTCTTCGGCCGCCGCGCGGACGAAGGCTTCCTGATGCGCCCGAACGTCCGGCGCGGCGTCCGCCCTATACCAAACGAGGACCTTGACAGCATCGGCGCCGATCCGGCGGGCCTTGGCGACGGACCAGCCCGGGATCGGAACGCTTTTGCGTCCTCCAGGCGTATTCTCCGTTTCGGAATGCTCGTGAGACAGCATCAGGCCCCGATGAGCGGGCAACTCGCCGATGCTGTCAGGATAGGCGAACTGCGGGTCCATCAGCAGCGCCGAGGATTGCCTCGTGAGGTGCCGCGCGAGCAGGCGCTTGACCCGGACGACATCCTCCGTCGGGGCGACGGCCGCGCCGCGCTTCGCCGCGATCGGTCCGAACAGCGGCGTACGCTGGTCGATCGCGACCATTTTCCAAAAACCGTTCTCGTCGGCGAGACGGCGCATGCCCCATAGTTTTCCAGGAGAAACCGACTGTCTTGTGCTGGTCATGGGAGAAGGTCCTTTGACATGAGTTCAATCACGGCAGATCTATCCGGCATGCCGTCCCAGCCTGCCCCGTTCTCGGCTTTCCTGGCAGCAACGGCCGAAGCGAACCGGGCAGCCCAAAGGGTTTCCCGGCCTTCCACAATGGCCAGCGCATAGGCTCCATGGAAAACGTCCCCGCAGCCAGTCGTGTCGCGTACTGCGACAGGGAAAGCCGGGAGGTGCATGATGTTGCCGCCTGTCATCCACATGCTGCCCAAGCCGCCGCTTGTTATCGCGATCGCGCGGGCTTCAAGATTTGCCATCCGCTTCAGCTGATCTTCCGGGCTACCCGGCCCGATGAAATCGCGCGCGCCCTGTGAAGAAAAGATGATGTGATCAGACCTCTCAATAAGAGTTGTCAGATCTGCCGCCGAGCCGCCGTCGGCATCAAGGACGGTTGGGAGCTTGCGCTCACGGGCAAAAGCCAAAGCTGCAAGCGCACCTGAAGGCCAACGGGTATCAGCCAGCACGATTGCCGCATCCTCCGGAAGACCTTTCGGTACCGAACCAGCGGTGGCGGGCAGGCCCATGCGGTCAACTGTGATGCTGCGCTCGCCCGACCCGTCCACGATCACGATCGAGCGGACTGTCCTGGCGCCCGGAATCTTTGCAAGACCGTGCAGGTCGACCCCATGGCGGGACAAGGCCTGCGCTATCGCTTCACCCGCCGCGTCCGTTCCGACCCGGCCCCAGAACGATGCACTGCCGCCAAGATGGGCAATCGCGACCGCGGCAGTCGCCGCAGGGCCGCCAAAGCGGTCGTTGTAGTGTCGGACATCGGTCTTGACCCCTGCTGAAGGAAGGATGTCGACATGGAAGACCTCGTCGCGGACGACATTCCCGACACAGACAACGCGCGGACCCGTCATGACGGGCACGTCAGAGGTTTGAGACGTTTGCCCTGCGCGAAAACATCAAACAAACCTTTCAGGCCTTCAAGCGGGACCGTTTCGTCGACAAGCTTGCCGAAATCCTCCCGATTATTCCGCAGGATCTCGATGTTTTGTGCAAAATCGGTGCGCGGGAAATAGAAGGATCGAATCAGATAGAAATCCTTCAACCGGATCGAGCGCGTCTCCTTGATGGACCATGCATCGGATTCTCCGATCTGGATGACAGCGCCTTCAGGACCGACTGCTTCAAGTGCCAATTGGCGCCCGGCATCTTTTCCGCTTGCCTCGACAACGATCCTGTAGCGCCCCGAAGCGGCATATTCGGCGGTCGAAACGGTTGCGCCAAGGGAAGCGGCAAACTCCGAGCGATAGCTGACGGGATCAATCACATCGATCGGCCCAAAACCCATATCGCGCAGAACAAGGATTGCACCCAGTCCGATCGGGCCCGCGCCGACGACCAGCGCCTTGCCGTGATCAACCACTTTCTGAGCGAGACGAACGCCGTGGGCCGTCGTGCCGATCACGTCCAGCAACAAGGGAGCCAGGACGTCGCTGATGTCATCGGGGACTTCAAGCAGGCAACGCTCCGGTGCAACGAGCTGGTCAGCATAGCCCCCGTTGCGTTGCCAACCGATCAATGTGCGGGATGAACACAGGTGCGTCCGCCCTGAACTGCAATCATCGCAGGCGTTGCAGAAGACCGGAATGTAGACGACAACCCTCTGACCGTGCCGTGGATGCTGTGGCGCATCGATCACGCCAAAAACTTCATGCCCTGGCGTCACCGGCCAGCCGTTGCGCCATTGCCTCAACTCACTTCCGCAAAGCGCGCAGGCCTTGACGCGCACGAGCAGTTCATCGGGCCCAGGGACCAGTTCAGGTCCCTGCTCGATGGAAATGCGGCCCTCGCCGTGAAACCTTGCAAAGTTCATCCCTTGACCGCTCCCGAGGCAAGGCCACCGACTAACCGTTTCTGAATTAGCAACGTCAGAATGAGCGGCGGCAGGGCGATAATCACCGCCGCGGCCATGAGCGCACCCCAGTTGGTGACGCCCTCGCCAATGAAGTTGAAACTGGCAACAATCGCCGTCTTGGTCCTGATGCCTGACAGGACGAGGGCGAAGACAAAATAGTTCCAGGAAAAGACGAAGCTCAGGATCGCCGCAACGACCATCCCGCCTGAAACGATGGGAATCGCGACCAGCCGAAGGATCTGGTCCTGCCGGGCACCATCGATCTGCGCAGATTCGACCAGTTCGCGCGGCAAAGCATCCATGTATGGCAGCAGCACCCAGATCACGACCGGCAAGGTGATCGCGGCGTGCGTGAGGATCAGCACGAGATGGCTTCCCACAAGCCCGAGCTTGGTGAACATGATCAGCCACGGCAACAGGAACAGGGTTCCCGGAGCCATGCGGGCGAAGAGCGTGATCGTCGCCGGCCAGGACATTCTGTGCCAGGAAATCGCAAAAGCGGCAGGAACGCCCAGGACGATTCCGAGCACCGTCGAACCCGAGGCGACAATCATGCTGTTGATTGTCGCGTGCAGAAAGTCGTTCCTGTTGAACAACTCCACGAAGTTCTCAAGAGTCGGCGTGAAAATCAGTTTTGGTGGCAGTGCCGCAACTTCTGTCCGCGACTTGAACGCCAGCATGAAAATCCAGACAATCGGGATTCCCAGTATTGCGAGAATGATCGTCAACTGGATCCTGTCGAGGGCGCGCAGTATGTTTCGGCTCACCATGCGACTGCGGCCCGCAATTTCGAGAAAATCAGAACCGTCCCGAACACCACGGCGGATAGGGTGATCATGATGGCGCTGGCATAGCCAAAATCAAAAAACTCAAATCCGCGCCGGTATGCGAGGATATTGAGTGTTGTGCTGGAATTGCCAGGCCCGCCTTGCGTGGTCAGGTAGATGACATCGAAAAAGCGAAGGATGTCCACGCTGCGCAGAACGGCTGCGGTCACCAGTGTTGGTCCGAGCAGCGGCAGGGTCACGTGCCAGAACCGCTGAAAACTCGTGGCCCCATCAAGTTCGACAGCCTCGAAAACCTCGGCGGGCAGCGAAAGGTAGCCGCCCATGACGATCAGGGCCACAAACGGTGTCCATTGCCAGGTGTCCAGCACCGCAAAGGTGAACAGAACGGTTTTGGGATCGGACAACCACAATCCCGGTGGCAAGCCGATCTGGGCTAGCAACCAGTTTGCAATGCCGAAACTTGGATCGAGAATGACAATCGCCATCATGCCCACAACCACCGGCGGCAGCATGAAGGGGGAGACCAGAATGACCCTCGTCAGGCCCTGCGCCGCTCGCGACCGACCGAGCAGAAGCCCGAGCCAGGTACCCAAGATCAGTTGCATCGACAGCGACATGGCGTAGAGGCTGACGGTCAGCTTGAACGCATTCCAGAACTCCGGATCTTTCACCAATCGAGCGTAGTTCTCCAGCCCGCTGAAAACGGGGTCACCTCCGGGCGGAACATTGGAGAGCGACAGCCAGATCGCGTAGCCGATCGGGAACCCGATCATGCCGATGGTGAACACCATCGCCGGGGCGGCCATCCAGTGGTAGCCCGCGAGAACATTTTTTGAGGACGTGCGCATGACGGATTTTGGCGAGGCCGAAGCCCCGCCAATTCTGGGATCACTGGAGCTTCGCGAGGGCTTCATCAGCCTTTCTGGCGGCGTCAGCCGGCGATGCGCCCTGGACGATCTCCTGGACAGCCGTGCCGATGATATCCCGAGCCTCGGGAACCCTATCGGTCGGTGACTGATAGACGCCTGTTCCGGTCTTGCCGATCTCGATCAGGGAGTCGGCCCAGGCCTTACGAATTGGCATTTCGGCAATCCATTTGTTGAATTCCTGGCCCTCGAAGACGCTGGCGCGGGGCGGAGCGACACCATTGGCGATCAACTTTGTCTGGATCTCGCGGCTTGTCGCCCACTGCAGGAAGTACCACGAGGCTGGCTTCCGTTGCGAGTTGGGCGACATGGTCACGGTCCAGCCGATTGCCACGGGCTTGGATATCTTGGTGTCGCGCCCAGGAGGCATCACTTTAACGCCAAGGTCCTGCGCGCGGCCCGGGAACCGCATGATGTTGGCAAACTCGTTGCTGCTTTCATGGGTCATGGCGATACGGCCCTGACCGAGCAGCTCAATCACCTGCGTGAAAGTGTGGTTCAGCGCGCCTGGAGGGCCATAGTCCTTGAGCAGGCTGGCATACATTGCCAGGCCCTTCAGGGTATTGGGCTGCGAGAGTCCAGGCTTGCCATCGGGTGTGGCGTAGCTGCCGCCCTGATTGTGGATGAAGGCCGTCAGCGAATAGGGAATGGCCCCGCGCAGGCCGCGCGCGGCCCAGACGCCCATGGATGGATCACAGGCCTTCAGCGCCTTGGCCGTGTCCGGGAGGTCCTCGATCGCCTTCGGTTCGGCGACCTTGCACTTCTCGAAGATGTCCTTGCGCCAGTAGAACAGGGGACCTTCCTGATTGATTGGCAGGGCGACGATCTTGGTGCCGCATGTGCTCGCGGCGCGAATGGAGGCGCTGAAATCCTCGTAGTTGAAATCCGGCATCGTCATGGCCTTGTCTGCCATCAGCGGTGCAAGATCGGCATACCAGCCAGCCTTCTCGAAGATCGCGCCCTCGCGGCTTGTGAGGCTCATGTAGACGTCGAGGTCTGCCGACTTGCCCTGCATCAGCGTCGTCAGGCGAGCCCGGAACTGTTCTTCGTTGAAAATCTCGATCTGCGTCTTGATGCCCGTCTTCGCCGTGAACTCCGCCGCCAGATCGCGCATCGCCTGCGACCAGGGGTGATTGTTGAGCATCAGGTTGATGGTTTGACCTTCATGCGCCCGCCAGTTGAAGGTCTGCGCCGCAACCGGAGCCGATAATGCAACCGAGAGTGCGGCTGCGCCAAGGACGTATCTGATTTTCATGCTTCAATCCTCCCAGATTGTGGTTTTGCCGTATTTTTGTTCATCGGCTTGGTGATCAGGACGCGACATAGCCCCCGTCGACGGGGATCGTTACGCCGTTGATGAGTTTTGCTGCCGGTGACGCAAGAAAGACCGCTGTACCGGCCAGTTCTTCGGGTTCGGACCAGCGTTTCGTCGGCAAACGCTGCATGACGGAATCGTTAAACACGGAATCCTCCCGGCCGCCGCGGCTGATTTCCGTCCGGATCCAGCCAGGAGCGATTGCGTTGACGCGGATACCGTCTTCGGCATAGGCGACCGCCAGCGAACGCGTCAGGCCGATAATCGCCGTCTTCGCGGAGGCATAGGCAGGAATCCGGCTCGCTCCGAAGTAGGAGTACATCGACCCGATATTGATCAGGCAGCCCCTTGTCGCAGCAAGCTGCGGTCGGAACGCCGTGGCAAGCCGCAAATTACCGCCGAGGTGGATGTTGACGATATCCATGAAAACATCGGGCTTGTGCTCTTCATGGCGAACGAGTTTCCCGGCGCAATGGATCAAGACATCGAGTTTCTTGACCTTGGCCGCAAGCGCTTCGACTGCGGCGGTATCGCGCACATCGAGATATTCGAAATCGAACCCTTCATCGACAGCCGGTGGCTTTATGTCACAGAGTGTCACGTTTGCACCGGCACTGCGGAAGGCTTTGGCCAAGGCAGTGCCGATACCGCCCGCTCCGCCGCTGATCAGCACATGCTGGCCCGAAACAGAAAAATCAGGTGCCGACATGGCGAACCACGACCCGGCTAGTCGAATGTTCAGGCAGATTCCGCGAACCGCTCGAAATCACGATGCCCCCCCAAATTCATTTTTGCTTGTTGACATATCGAAGCATTGATTTTTCATTTCCGCAAGATGCATTATCGCTTTCGCGCATCAGGAGCTGACGCCGCCATGCGACCACAGGACCGCCAATGATCGATCTGAGCAAACGGCGACGCGACATCCTCCATCTTCTGAACCACCGCGGCTATGTGGCGATCGAAGAGTTCACGACGAGGTTCGACGTCACGCCGCAAACGCTGAGACGGGATCTGCATGAACTTGCGGAGATGGGGCTGCTGCGGCGCCATCACGGCGGGGCGAGCGCGATCTCCAGCACGGCCAACAGCGATTACGTCATGCGCCACATCGAGAATGCCGAGGAGAAGGCGCGGATCGGCAAGGCGGTCGCCGCGATGATCCCCAGCGGATCATCGTTGTTCATGACCCCGGGAACGACGGTCGAGGCTGCCGCAAGAGCTCTGGCCGATCGACACGTGGAGAACCTTCACGTCGTGACGAACAGCACGGTTGCGGCGGGCATCCTGGAATATTGCCCGGATGTCGCGATCCATTTGACCGGCGGCGCCTGGATGGCCAACAATCGCGCTATGGGAGGCGCCGGCGCCGCTCAGACCGTGGACAGGTTCCGCAGCGACTTCGCGATCCTGAGCGTCGGTGCGATCGACGGATCGGGGCACCTTCTCGAGTACAGGGAAGAAGAGGTCCTGGTGGCGCGCGCGATGCTGCGCAACGCCCGGCATTCCATCCTGATCGTAGACCACACGAAATTCTCTCGTGTCGCGACGTTCGTTCTTGGGCGCCTGCACGAATGCGCATCCGTCGTGACGGACCGCGCTCCGAGCGGCGCAGTCGCGAGAATGATCAAAGACGCGGGCTGCGGTCTGGTGGTCGCATCATAGCCTGCGTGAAGCGACAGCGCTTCACGTCTGACGTTGCGCGTCGCGCCACGTCCGTACGAACAGGTCAATGCCTGCCTCCAGGGTCAGGCTGGGCCGCAAGCCCAACGCCCGCTACAGTCCATCGTTTGCAAAGCCCCAGGCGGATATCGGCGTGGTGGCCGCCTCTGGCGTGAACAGCGTGTCCGGGAACAATCTGGCGAGGATTCCGACCGCTTCCCGCATCGTGCGCCGATCGCCGGCCACGTTGAAGACGCTGTGGCCGGTCCTCTCGGCGTTGTAATGACGGCGCGCTGATGAGACATCCTACTCCCAATCATAGCCGATCGCGCAGAGCCTCGTAAGGCGCTTTTCCGTTGAAGGCCCCGTGCGGCCGCGAGAGGTTATAGAAGCGCTCCCATTCGGCCAGCTTGGCCCCCAGATCGACGTCATCGGTGTAGGAGAGCAGCTGATAGAACTCCTGTTCATCGGTACGATGCGAACGCTCGACTTTGCCATTGAGATCGCGTCAGCGCCGGGCGAGCCTGGCGGGCGGGCGCAAGCCGTCTTCCAGCATTGCTTTGAAAATGGCGTGCTGGTTCGCGCCAGCGGCGAGAACATCGTGCTGTCGCCACCGTTGATCATCACAGCCAACGAGATTGCGATCCTTTTCGGAGCGATCGCCACAGCCATAAAGTCCCTGCCCTGACTCATCGGAGATCTGCCGTGTCCAACCTCACCTCTATTCGCGTCCTGCCATCCGAGTGTCCGCCACCGACTGACGACAAGCTGACGGCCGCCACCAAGGCCTATGGCGACCCGACTGGCGCGCTCATCTGCGGCATCTGGCGCTCGAAGCCAAACCGGCTCGAGGTCGACTACAAGCGCGACGAGTTCTGCCTGATCCTCGAGGGCGAGGTTCATCTGACGGATGCCAGTGGCCAGACCGAGATCTATCGTGAAGGCGACGGCTTCGTCGTGCCGGCCGGTTTCAAGGGTGTCTGGGCCATGCCGGTGGCTGTCGCCAAATACTATGTTCTGCATACCCCGAAAGAGACCACGCCATGAGCGCGTCCCTGCAGCACCAGCTGGTCATCACTGCCGAATGACGACCGAGCCAGGGCGGGTAGACCCTGGCCGTGATAGACCCTGCCAGCGTAGCTATTTTCGGCGGAGTGACTGTAGCGACGTCAAGTGATCTTGACGAGGCCTTGCAGGCTGCTTTGTTGCATTTACTCGTGTCAGCCTTCGGATCCGATCGGGGATCAAATGGCGTGCCGGTTCACACTTGAACGGCATGGGGGAACTCGGAACTGCTGCAAAGTCGCTCCTCATACCCACGAATGGCTAGGCGTGCACCAACGCCCACAGGATCCATTATTGTCACCTTCACACGGAAATCCTGACAGTCTCACGTGACAGTGCCGGTCAACCGCTAGGTGTGAACCGGCTTCGGAGTTTGATCCTTTAGGCACCCAAGAATGACCCCAGTGTTTCCGCAGTTTGTTGCATAGCATCAAGTGCTTATCGGGATTTGGATAGGGTCAGCCTCCGGAGCTGATTGGGGGTCTAATGGCGTGCCGGTTCACACCGTTTCTCAGCCTCTCCACTACACGATCCCCCACGCCCGGTAACGCTTCCGCCCCGTGAGCTCACGCGGCAGACTTGGCCCGAGTTCCTTCAGCATGACCTCGACCGCCTGCGGGGTGACCTTGAGCTTCTCGGTTGCCATCTGCACGGTAACCAGCGGCGAGGCCATGAACAGATCAACCAGTTCCCTCAGCCTCGAATTCCCCCGTCGCCCCTCGCAGCGCCGCCCCATCACCTCGCGCGCCAGCGTCAAACGCTTGAGATCGCCATCGACCAGCGTTGCACTGCCCTGCATGGCTTCGATCAATCCGGCAAGGCGGACCGCTTGCCCCTGGTGCGGACTCCAGCGGAAGCGGCCCTTGCGGTAGCCGAACCCCAGTGCCGGCAAGTGGTGGGCAGCGATGTCGCGCTGGCGCAGGATGGTGGCCGCCAATGCAAAGCCCACCTCCCCTCCCCGCTCGGCCGGTTCAAGCGCGAGCCAGGCATCGAGCGCGAGCGCTGTGGCGAGAACAGCGGGCGCATCCTCCGCTGCCTTCAGCGCCTCCAGCCAGGCCATGAGACGGGTTGATGCGCCATAGTCCGGGTTGCGCAGCCTGAGCGATGCTGGTTCAGGGGGCGGCCGTTCGAAGGTGCCGAGCAGGTGGCCGGTGCGCGCCAGCAGCGCATCGATGGTGGCGAGGTCGCCGGGCGCGGCGCGCGAACGGCCCTGGTCAAGCGCCCCGCCCTCCTCGTCGTCGGGCAGTTCCAGCCCGTCGCCATCATCGCTCTCGTCCGGATCCGGCCAGAGCCCGTCATCTGCGAAGGGCTTCGGCATGTCCCAGGGGCCGGATACCGCAGGAGGCGCGGCAGCGCTGACGGCGGCTTGAGCCGGACCCGTTTGCTCGTCCCTGGCTTTCAGCTGGCCGCTTTCTGCCGCCAGGCCGATCAGCCGGCTGAGCGCCTCCGGCGCCAGAACGGCCTCTGGCGCACGCCGTGCCAGATTGCGGCGCTCATCGAGGATCCGCTGCGCCCGCACCACGCCGGTCGAGGGCGCGCGGACATCCATGCCGGCATCGTGCAGCACGAGATCCTCGAGCGAGGCCAGCTCCCCCGCCAGCT
>Ga0164293_10003923_pt1 | contig 12727 bp, 10 predicted proteins | sample GEODES118metaG_FD_111487 | JGI IMG/M metagenome (GOLD analysis project Ga0164293, IMG submission 111487) | Eutrophic lake water microbial communities from Lake Mendota, Wisconsin, USA - GEODES118 metaG | ecosystem: Environmental > Aquatic > Freshwater > Lake | place: USA: Lake Mendota... | reverse complement strand
TTGAATTTTTTTAGCCTTTTCAATGAGTTCGATAGATCGATCCGCTAAATCGTCTGCATTGTCCATTTTTAACATGGACATTCTAGCTGTTGTAAGGGACATGTAATACAAAGGAAGCCATTCATTGGTATGTGTTTTTGCAATGGGCTCCAATTTTAATAAAACAGCTTGATATTCTTTTGCTGATTGAGCCAAATCAAAAGACTTTACAGCAAGATTCATTTCTGTAGCAAACTGCACAGATTGACTTTGTACCTGGGTAAAACAAAAACAAATGCATATGAATATAAAATTGCGCATCTACCCTTAAAATTAGTGGTTTCTATTTAAAAGTTAGTATTGGATACCCCTTTGTTGATCGTATACTTACTATAAGTAATTTCAATAGTTCCTTTTTTATTCTTCTTTGCTTTCTCCTTACTAATAGGAGCTTCATCACCAAATTCTAATGTGATGCCATTGGGTAGTTTATAATCTTTTGTGTTAAACCCAAAAATGATCTTTGAAGGCAGCCCATAATTTGCATAAGCGCCATATTCCATAGTAATTTCAAAGCTTCCATTCTCTTTAGTGGTAGTAAATGTTTTGTAGACCAAAGACTCCACAGGATCAATCCATAAAGTAGAAATGACCCATTCTAATTGATCATCTGTTGGAACCAGCTTGTATACTTCTAGGTTCTTGCCATTATATACTTGCTTTCCAGAAGCAATGGCGATGTATTGATCCGTATTCAATAAGGAATTCATGGTAATGGATACACCACCTTTGGGAAGCAAAGAAATACCTCCATCTTTTTTTACTTTGATAAGATTAGGCTTTTTATAATACACTTTCACTTTACCCAATGAAGCCTTGATAAAAGACACATCTGTTTTCATCACACCTTCTGCTACATAATCATTCACTGTAGCTAATTTTTGTCTCACTTTTTCAACCACTACATTATTTTGCGCATTCATAGAGTATGATACGAAAAACAATAAACCAATTATAGTTAAGCTTTTAATTTTCATAATATTAACTTAAAACATCTTTCTTTTTCATGATCAATATACTTGCCCCAACAAATAAAACAATATGAATACTCAATACCAATAAAGATGTTTTGATCTTTTGAATATTTAATATACTACCAGTAATAGCTTCATTGTTTTCAGTTACCTGAATATCAAAAAATTCTTTCCAATTATTCATATGAGTGGTGAATAGATAAGGCTTAACCAGATTGAATAAAGGAATATTTAGCGTACTTAAAATGGTAAAAAAGACAATAGCACTAATAGTTGCCACAATAGGTCCGATGGAGTTATTGGCTAAACTAGACATTAAAAAACCCAAAGCAGTCACTGTTAATAAAGAGAAGCTGGCAAAAACAAATGCGCCCACATATCTCCAAAATACATCCTGTGTTTCAATCAATACCACATAATTTGACTTCATCAAGAATAAATCATCCGTTCCAAAAATATACATACTCAAAAACAAAGCCAATGCTGCCAACCATATCAATAATAAAATGGTATAAATGCTTGCTGCAATAAATTTGGCCAAAACCCATTGCGTTCTGCTATAAGGTGTGGTAAAAAGCAATCTTAATGTGCCCAAATTCGCTTCTCCTGATAACATATCTGCCGCAATCAATGCAACCAATAATGGAACATGCACCAAAAGCAATTGTAATAAAATATAACAGATCAAATAACCATTCAATACTTTACCATCTACAATCAAAGTATTATTGATATCCTTCATCAAAAAAGCCGCATATGCTTCTCCGTCAATTTTTAAGCCCATTTGTATCACCCAAATCAATGCAGCAATGGCTCCAAAAGCAATATAGGTTCTTGGCCTTTTGTAAATTTTATATAATTCTATTTGTATGATCGACCACATTTAATTGGATTGAGAAGTGATTTGTAAGAAATAGTCTTCTAAAGAACGCTTTGATTCAAGTGAAATAATAGGTATTCCAACATTGACAATAAACTGATGCAATGATGCTATTTTTTCTGTGGGAATAGAGAAATAAATACCCTCTTCTCTATCTAATTGATAAGCAGCAAATTCAGAGACTGCTATTTTTTCTTTGGATAATACATCATTGGTTGTATTGAGCTTCATTAAAGATTTAGCAGGATCCAATAAAGTAGCAGTAGGTCCTAGCGCAATTTTTTTACCTTGATGTATAATTAAAATCTGATGTGCCATTTGCTCAATCTCTGTGAGTAAATGAGAAGATACCAAAATGGTCTTACCTTCTTTTTGAGCAAGATCTTTAATTAAATGTCTAATATCTGCGATACCTTGAGGATCCAATCCATTGGTAGGCTCATCTAAAATAACCAACTCTGGTTGATGCACTAAAGCAATAGCAATACCTAATCGCTGCTTCATTCCCAAAGAAAATGTCTGTGCTTTATCAAATGCTCTATTCGATAAACCTACTTGTTGTAAAGTATGTTCTATTTGACTTGCACTAATTTTTTTCTGACTTAGCTTGGCAAATAATTGTAAATGCTCTTTGGCAGTTAAATAAGGATATAAATCTGGTCGCTCAATAATAGCACCCATTTTTTTGGCAATCTGATTGCGGTGCGCAACAATATCTTGTCCAAAAATTTCAATATGACCACTGGTTGGATGAATCAAAGAAAGTAACATTCTAATAGTGGTGCTTTTCCCAGAACCATTCTGGCCTAAAAAGCCAAAGATCTCCCCTTCATTCACTTCGAAAGATAAGTCCTTGACTGCTTCAAGACTGCCAAAATTTTTACACAAGGACGCTACATTAATGATGGTCATACACTTATAACAAAAAGCCCCGAATTTAGTTCGGGGCTTTCATTGAATTTATTTGTATTGAGGAATCAAACCGTTGGCAAGATCCACCATTTGTTTTAATCCATCTTCAGGCAAGTTACCTTTTTTGAATTCAGCTAAAACGTTAGGTAATTTATTCGCCATCTCTAATAAGAAATGTGCTTCAAATTCTTTTACCTTGCTTACTGCTACTTCTTTTAGTAAACCTTGAGTACCTAAATAGATAATCGCTACTTGCTTCTCCACAGTGAAAGGAGAATATTGTGCTTGCTTTAAGATTTCTACGTTTCTAGCACCTTTATCAATTACATTCTTAGTTGCAGCATCTAAATCACCACCAAACTTAGAGAAAGCTTCTAACTCACGGTATAATGCTTGGTCTAATTTTAAGGTACCAGATACTTTCTTCATTGATTTAATCTGTGCATTACCACCCACACGACTTACTGAGATACCTACGTTAATCGCTGGACGAATACCTGCGTTGAACAAGTTACCTTCCAAGAAGATCTGACCATCTGTAATAGAGATTACGTTGGTTGGAATATATGCAGATACGTCACCAGCTTGCGTTTCGATAATAGGTAATGCTGTTAATGAACCACCACCTTTTACTAAGTGCTTGATTGATTCTGGTAAATCATTCATATTCTTAGCTATCTCATCGTTTGCAATCACTTTCGCTGCACGCTCTAATAAACGACTATGTAAATAGAATACATCACCAGGATATGCTTCACGTCCTGGAGGTCTTCTTAATAACAATGATACCTCACGATATGCTACGGCTTGTTTTGATAAGTCATCAAATACAATCAAAGCTGGTTTACCACAATCACGGAAGAACTCACCTACAGCTGCACCAGCAAATGGAGCATAGAACTGTTGAGGAGCTGGATCCGCTGCAGAAGCTGCAACGATTGTTGTATAAGCCATTGCACCATTCTCTTCTAATGTTTTCATCACACCAGCGATAGTAGATGCTTTTTGCCCAATGGCAACATAGATACAATATACTGGTTGGCCTGCATCGTAAAACTCTTTTTGATTGATAATGGTATCAATACAAATAGCAGTCTTACCAGTTTGACGGTCACCAATTACCAATTCACGTTGACCACGACCAATTGGAATCATTGCGTCAATCGCTTTGATACCAGTTTGTAATGGTTCTTTTACTGGCTCTCTAAAGATTACCCCTGGTGCTTTACGCTCCAATGGCATTTCATATAAATCACCTTTGATAGGACCTTTACCATCAATTGGTTCTCCTAACATATTAATAACACGACCCACCAAACCTTCTCCTACTTTGATAGAAGCGATCTGACCAGTTCTCTTTACTTTGTTTCCTTCTTTGATTGACTTACTATCTCCCATCAATACCACACCCACATTGTCTTCTTCTAAGTTCAATGCAATTGCTTTAACGCCGTTTTCAAACTCCACCAATTCACCACTTCTAACACCATTTAAACCATATACACGGGCAATACCATCACCCACTTGTAATACGGTTCCCACTTCTTCCAAATCAGCCGAAGCATTGAAATTACTCAATTGCTGTCTTAGTATTGCTGATATTTCATCAGGTTTAATGTCCGCCATAACTGTCTATTTTAATGTAATTGTTATTTTATATTTTACTTATAAATTCGTTATTCAAAAATTGCTTCTTGATATCTTTTAAATCTCTTGCGATACTAGCATCCAATAAATTATTATTGAACTCTAAAACAAATCCACCAATTAAGGCCTCATCTACTTTAGTTGTTAATTCAACTGTAGTGAACTGATTAGCTGATTTTACTTTTTGTTCAATAGATTGTTTCATTTCATCACTAACGGCAACAGCTGTTGTTAATGTAACTTGATGAATTCCTTTGATTTCGTTGTATTGTTCAATAAATGCATTTGCAATTTCAGGCAATGCACTTTCTCTTCCTTTCTTTACAATTAAAACAGTGAAAGCATTAGTCAATGAACTCACTTTATCTTTTGTAACAACTCCGATGATGTTATTTTTTTGATCAGCCTTGATAATGGGGCTGCGCAAAAGATTAACAAACTCAGAACTTGCTTTACAAACAGATTGAATATACTTCATATCTGCGTATACAGTTTCTAATTGATTTTGCTCTGTCGCTAAATCAACTAAACTTTTTGCGTATCTGCCTGCTAAACGTGCGTTAGACATGAATCTGTTTTTAATTTAATTTAACTTCTTCAGCTATTTGTTTAATATAGCTTTCTTGATCTGCTTTATTAGATAATTCCTTACGTAAAACCTTTTCAGCCACATTAATTACCAATGCACCTACTTGATTTTTCACATCTACCATTGCAGCATTTTTTTGTTGTGCGATAGCAGCTTGTGCGTCTGAAATGATTCTTTCGTATTCAGATTTTGCTTTGTCTTTAGCTTCGTTCACCATTTTCTCTGAAGCTTCTTTAGCTTCCTTAATAATGGTAGCTCTTTCTTCACGAGCTTTTGCTAACAATGCTTCATTTTCATTTTGCATTGCAGTAATTTCTGCCTTCATCTTATCTGCCTTTAATAAAGCTTCTTCGATGCCAGACTCACGCTCGTTGATTGCTTTTAACATTGGCTTCCAAGCAAACTTTCCTAATACAATCAATAGCACTAGAAAAGCAATAGTGTTCCAAAACACTAAACCAATATCAGGCAACACCAAAGGATTAATTTCTAATAACATAGTTTTCTTATTAACTCATGAATAAATTTTCAATAAAAAATTAAAGGCCTTTTGCCCTGTGCTTGGGCCTTTAATTCATTTGAAATCCTTTACCAAGATTATCCGTTACCTAATAAGGCAACAACCACAGCGAACAAGGCAACAGCCTCTACGAACGCAGCAGCAACAATCATGTTAGAACGGATTTCGTTAGCAGCTTCTGGCTGACGAGCAATACCTTCAACAGCACCTTTACCAATCTGACCGATACCAATTCCGGCACCGATAGCAGCTAATCCAGCGCCGATTGCGGCAACACTTCCTACTACCATTTTTTTACGTTTTAATTGTTATTGAAAAAATCTTTACTTAATTATTTTTTAATGATGTGCTGCACCTTCATGTGACTCATGGTGATGCTCCTCAGTAGCCATTCCAATATACATAGCAGCCAACATGGTGAAAATGAATGCTTGTAAGAAAGCAACCAATAATTCAATCATGCCAATAAATACTGCAAAAGGAACTGCAATAGCAGAAGCAAAAACCGTCTTAAATATGAAGATTAAACAAATCAAACTTAATACAAGAATGTGACCAGCAGTAATGTTCGCAAACAAACGAATCATTAATGAAATGGGCTTGGTGAACACACCAATTAATTCAATAGGGGCAAGGAATAACTTCATACTCCAATGCATACCTGGCATCCAAAATATATGCTCCCAATAACTTTTATTAGCATTTAAGTTTACTACAATAAATACACATACTGCCAAAGTCATTGTGAAAGCAATATTACCACTCACGTTAGCACCACCCGGGAAGAAAGGTATTAAACCTAAAAAGTTGTTGGTTAAAATCAAAAAGAAAATAGTCAATAAAAAAGGCATGTACTTTCCGTACTTTTTTGCACCAATATTAGGAATCGCAACTTCATCGCGCACAAATAATACAATTGGCTCCATGAAGGATTGTAAACCTTTTGGCGCAGATTTGATACCTGTTCTTTTATATGCATTGGCAGCTGATAAAAGCACCACCAATAATATGATAACAGAGATAAATAAACTTGCTACGTTTTTTGTAATAGAGAAATCCCAAAGTTGTTTGCTTGCGACTATGTCAACATTTCCGTTTGCATCTACAATCTTTGTTTTACCTTCTACTAATTTGTAATCAAAATTTCCATGATACACTGCTGGCTCATGATGTTCGTCCACTAATTTTTCAGAAGAAAAATATTCAAGACCTTTAGATGTATATAAAATTACCGGTAAATGAAGAGATGTGTGACCCCATAAATGCCAGCTGTGGTCATCTTTAATGTGTTCTAAAATAGTTTCTGTAACATTAAAATCACCTTCTTCTTTTGCTTCATGCGGAGCAGTGGTTGCTGCAGTAGATGCTGCATGATTGGTATCCGCTGTAGCATGATTTTCATTCGCCATAACAGCTGTTGAAAATATGATGGCCATAAGGCTCAAACTCACTACCAGCAAAGATTTAAAACGATTTAAGTACATACCTATCTCAAAATTTGCGGCAAAGATAGTAATAAAGTTCTTGAAAAGCCTTAATTCTTGATAGAAATTGAATAAGTGCATAAAAAAAATCAATAGAGTTATAACTTATTGATTATCCATTCATTAGGATTTATTTGTGGCGCTTACAGAGGCCATTTGCATCTCAATTAAACGAGCATAATAACCCCCCTTTTCCACCAATGCTTCATGGGTGCCCATTTCTTTAATTTCTCCCTTCTCCAAAACGATAATTGCATCCGCTTTTCTAATGGTAGAAAGTCGATGTGCAATGACTACTGAAGTCCTTCCCTTGATCAAAGTGTCAATGGCTTTTTCAATCATTTGTTCACTTTCTGTATCAATAGAAGAAGTGGCTTCGTCAAGAATTAAAATAGCTGGATCATATAAAAGTGCTCTGATAAAACTCAATAACTGTCTTTGACCCAAACTTAAAGTAGCACCCCTTTCCATTACTTGATAATGGTAACCCCCAGGCAATTGCATAATGAAATCATGCATACCAATCATTTTAGCAGCCCTGATCACTTTATCCATTCCAATGGATGGATTTCTTAAAGTGATATTATCCACAATAGATCCTGAAAATAAAAATACATCTTGTAGGACCACTCCAATTGAACCTCTTAGTGAATTCAAAGAATAAGATTCAAGTGGTTGACCATCTAAAAGTATTTGACCACCTTGATAAGGATACAATCTATTCAGAATACTGATGATAGAGGTTTTGCCACTTCCTGTATGACCAACCAATGCAATGGTTTTGCCAGCATCTACTTTAAAGCTTACGTCTTTCAACACCCATGTTGGTGGATCATAAGCAAATTGAACCTTGTTAAATTCTATAGCACCTTGAATCGAACTAGGCTCATATTGTCCATCATTCATGGTGACATCTTTGTTATCCAATACTTTAAACACTCTTTCAGCAGCCACCATACCCATTTGCAAAACATTGAATTTATCTGCAATCATTCTGAGTGGTCTAAAAATTTGGTTGATGAATAAAATAAAAGCTACTAACAAGCCAGCATCCAAAGAACTATCCGCCACCCACCATACAATTAAACCAATACTCAATGCCAACACAACTTCTACTACCGGGAAAAATACAGAATAAGCAAAAATGGCTTTAATATTAGCCAACTTATGTTGTTGATTGATTTTATCAAATTTTTTCATTTCTCTTTCTTCTGCAGCAAAAGCTTGTATTACCTGCATTCCAGAAATATGCTCTTGTACAAATGCATTCAATGCAGCTACAGCATTTCTAACCTGAATAAAACTTTTGTTCACGCTCTCTTTAAAAAAATAAGTTGCGATGAGCATAATGGGAAAAGGCACTAAACAAATCAGTGTCAATTTCCAATTGATAAAAAACATCGTTATTAAAGTAACAATGATGGTTAAAAAATCTGCTAAAATTGGAATTAGCCCATCCGAAAAAATATCGTTGATGCTTTCAATATCATTGATGGTTCTGGTTGTTAAAGTACCAATGGGCGTTTTATCAAACTGACGCATTTCCCAGAGCATAATTTTTTCATACACCTGATTTCTTAAATCCCTAATCACTTGTTGTCCCAACCAGGCCATACCAAAAGTGAACAAAAATCTAAAAATGGTTTCTACTACTATAAAAGCTACTTGAAAAATAGTCAATGCTAAAATGAGTTGTACAGCAGATGAAAAAGCATTGCCAGGCAAAACCCAATGAAGCCAAGAAGGTAAAGTCACCGCCTTACCAATGGCTGTATTGACAGTTACTTGAATAATATAAGGTCTAATAGGCGTAGCAAAAGCCAATAAAATGGCCAATACTAAATTACCCCAGAAAATAAATCGATACGGTCTTACAAAAGAGAATACCCTAGAAAGTAAGGCCAATTTAAATATTTTCTTAGCGGGTTGTTCTGACATAAGTCCTCAAAGTTACACTCATTTTTACGTATTTTCGTAGACCAATGGACAATATAGAAAACGATATCCATCCAGTCATCAAAAACTGGGATTTAGATGAAGAACAAGAGAAAAAAGAAATTGTTCGACATTATCGTGCCTTATTGAAAATACTAAAATCCAAATTAAAAAAAGGGGACAAGGAATTATTAAGAGCTGCTTTTGAAATGGCAGCCAATGCGCATAAAACCATGCGTAGAAAAAGTGGTGAACCTTATATCCTTCATCCCATTGCTGTAGCAATGATTTGTGTGGATGAAATTGGACTTGGAGTTAGAAGTACCATTTGTGCATTATTACATGACACGGTAGAAGATACAGATGTTTCTTTGGATGATATCAAAAATGAGTTTGGAAATGAGATAGCAAAAATTGTAGATGGCTTAACAAAGATTTCTACAGTAATGACTACGAATAGTAGTCAACAAGCAGAAAATTTTAAAAAGATTTTATTAACGCTTACAGATGATCCTAGAGTTATACTAATCAAATTGGCTGATAGATTGCACAATATGCGTACTATGGATGCTATGAAGCAAGAAAAACAATTAAAGATTGCTTCTGAAACCATTTGGGTATACTCACCATTAGCTCATAGAATGGGCTTGTACAATATCAAGACAGAATTAGAAGATCTGTCTATGAAATATTTAGAGCCAGATAAGTACAGAGAGATTGCTAAAAAACTTGCAGAAACCAAGAGAGAAAGAACAAAATATATCAACGAATTTATTAGACCATTAAAAGATAAATTAACGAATACGCAATACCCTACTGAAATCTACGGTCGTCCAAAAAGCATTCATTCTATTTGGAACAAAATAAAAAAGAAAGGAGTGAGTTTTGAAGAAGTGTATGATTTGTTTGCCATCAGGGTTATTTTGGATGTGCCATTAGAGATTGAAAAAGAAGCATGTTGGAAAGTATATTCCTTAATTACAGACGAATACCTCCCCTCCCCAGAAAGATTACGTGATTGGCTAAGTAATCCTAAGAGTAATGGATATGAAGCTTTGCACACTACTGTGATGGGACCGCAGGGTAAATGGGTGGAAGTGCAAATTAGAACCAAGCGAATGAATGAGATTGCAGAAAAGGGTTTGGCTGCTCATTTTAAATACAAGGAAGGTACACCTTCGGAAGATCGATTTGATAAATGGTTTATACAAATACGAGAAGCTTTAGGTAATCAACAAGAAGAAGGCATAGATTTTTTACAAGATTTTAAAACCTCTTTTTTAGCGGAAGAAATTTATGTGTATACGCCAAAAGGTGAAGTTAAAATGCTTCCAACGAATAGCTCTGCATTAGATTTTGCATTTTATATACATACCGCAATTGGATCCAAGTGCATTGGAGCCAAAGTAAACCATAAATTAGTTCCCATTGGGCATACTTTAAGAAGTGGTGATCAAATTGAAATCATCACCAGTAATAAACAAAAACCAACAGAAGATTGGCTGAACTTAGTGGTTACTGCAAAAGCTAAGAACAGTATCAAAGATGCCTTAAGAGAAGAGAAAAAATCTATTGCAGAGGAAGGCAAATATACTTTACAAAGAAAATTAGAAGGATTAGGTGCTTCTTATAGCCCTTACAATATTGATCAATTAGTAAACTATTACAAACTATCTAGTCATTTAGATTTACACTACAATATTGCTATTAAAAAGAATGATTTAAAAGACCTTAAATTGTTCCAAGTAATTGGTGATAAAATTGAAGCACCCAAACCCATTCTACCTATCAATGATTCCGAAACAACTGTATACGATCCTACTCAAAAAACCTACAATAAGAAAGACTCAGAATTGGTCATCTTTGGTGAATCGAGTGATAAGATTCAATATAGTTTAGGAAAATGTTGTAATCCCATTCCAGGAGATGATGTATTTGGTTTTGTAAGTACAGGTAAAGGCTTAATCATTCATAGAATCAATTGCCCCAATGCAACTCAGTTATTGGCCAATTACGGGCATAGAGTAGTGAAAACCAAATGGGCTAAAAATAAAGAGATTTCTTTCTTAACAGGTCTTCGTATAATTGGGCTGGATGATGTAGGTGTAGTCAATAAAATTACTAACATTATCAGCGGAGAATTAAAGATCAATATTGCTGCTTTAACCATAGAATCCACTGAAGGATTGTTCCAGGGCACTATTAAAGTGTTTGTACATGACAAGGACGAATTGGAAGTACTTGTGGATAAAATAAAATCTTTAAACGGAATTCAGCGAGTTGATAGATTTGACACCGAGAGCGTGTAAAAAAAACTTATTTTTGTTGCTCAAATACAAAATCATGGTAGATGTAATTTTAGGCCTTCAATGGGGCGACGAGGGAAAGGGTAAAATTGTAGATTATTTTGCTCCCAATTATGATGTGATCGCTAGATTCCAAGGCGGACCAAATGCTGGGCACACCTTATATGTGAATGGCACTAAAATGGTATTGCATCAAATACCTTCTGGTATTTTTCATCAGGATAAAATCAACATAATTGGAAATGGTGTTGTATTGGATCCAGTTACGCTAAAGAAAGAATGTGATGCAGTAGCTACTATGGGTGTGGATGTAAAAAAGAATTTATTTATTTCTGAGCGCACCAATATTATTATCCCATCTCATAGAGCATTGGATAAAGCATCTGAATTGTCTAAAGGCGAAGCCAAAATTGGTTCTACATTAAAAGGTATTGGTCCAGCTTATATGGATAAAACTGGTAGAAACGCTTTGAGAGTAGGTGACTTATTAGATAAGAAATTCATTAGCAAATACATTGCCTTAAGAATGAAGCATCAAAAGATTTTGGATAGCTACAATTTTAATGAAGATATTTCTGAAATGGAATCCGAGTTTTTTGAAGCAATAGAATTCTTAAAGACTTTAAATATTATCAACTGCGAGTACTTTATCAATGAGCAAATCTCCAAAGGTAAAAAAGTATTAGCTGAAGGCGCACAAGGTTCTATGTTGGATATTGATTTTGGAACCTTCCCATTTGTAACTTCCTCCAATACTATTTCTGCGGGTGTTTGTACTGGCTTAGGAATTTCTCCTAAACAAATTGGTGAAGTATTTGGTATAACTAAAGCCTATTGCACAAGAGTGGGTAGCGGACCCTTCCCTACTGAACTGTTTGACGAAAAAGGAGAAGAATTAAGAAAAATCGGATCTGAATTCGGTGCAACAACAGGAAGGCCTCGTCGTTGTGGTTGGATTGACTTGGTAGCTTTGAAATATACCTGTATGATTAATGGTGTAACACAAATTATCATGACCAAGGCGGATATATTGGATTCATTCAAAGAATTAGAATTAGGTATTGCTTATGAAATGGAAGGCAAACAAATAGATTTTGTTCCTTTTCAACTAGTTGGCACACCTGTTAAACCTATTTGGAAAAAAATGGAGGGCTGGAATATAGATTCAAGTAAAATGAAAAATGCTTCTGAAGTTCCTAGCACCATGAAAACATATATTGAATTTATTAATAGCTACCTAGGGGTTGACGTAAAATACGTTTCGAATGGACCTGGTAGAGACCAAATTATACACTTATAATTTGATAAAAAAAAGAGTACTTTTTTTTGGTAAATAAAGAAATGATTTGAAATTTTACGTTGTAATTTTGTAATACCTATGGCAGTAAAAACAGAAAAAGCAAAAAAGTCCGCAACAAAGAAATCAAATTTTGATGCAGCG
>Ga0164293_10003921_pt1 | contig 12731 bp, 22 predicted proteins | sample GEODES118metaG_FD_111487 | JGI IMG/M metagenome (GOLD analysis project Ga0164293, IMG submission 111487) | Eutrophic lake water microbial communities from Lake Mendota, Wisconsin, USA - GEODES118 metaG | ecosystem: Environmental > Aquatic > Freshwater > Lake | place: USA: Lake Mendota... | reverse complement strand
GCGTCCTGACGGTCTCCTGAGACCAATTCAGCGGCGTATAAGGCTATGTCCCTTGGGTCGTTCATAATACTTGGATGTCCGAGACTCCCTCGCTGGTTACTAGGAATGTCAGAACTCCCACATCGGCAATCTCCCCCGTCGATTGTCTCCACCACACGCTTCCCCCGTCGAGGGCTGGTGCTTGTAGCCATTTGACTCCTCCCCAATCCGCTAGTTTGAATGAATGATAGTGACCAGTCACCAAGATGTCACAGTCGCCAATTTTTTGACGCCCTAGTGTTTGGTCAGCAATCCACCTACGCAACTTACCTTCAACTCCCTGTCCCGAGCGAGCAAGGTGTCCGTGGGTGATTCCGATAATTTGTCCATGAACTTCAATAGTCAGGCTCAACTCTTCGGTTGGAATAGCAAAACGAATATGACCGTAGGCTTCAGGGTTGGCTTGAAAAATTTCTGCTACTGATTCAACTAGGGCGACATCATCGTTATCGTTCAAAGTTGTAAAGGCTTTTCCGTTCTTGCGGTTCTCACCATGGTTTCCACCAATCGCCGCAACGGTGATATTAGGGACAACCTTTGACCAGCGGATAAGAGCATCTCTTAGGAGACGACGAGCAATCTTTACTTGGTCTCTTCTATCAACTTCAACTGTAAAGGTCTGAATGTCATAGTGACCATCGCATCCTTCAACTAAATCACCTACGCATAAGACGGTGATTGAATCAATCGGGCGACCTATTTTTTTTAATTCTTTAATTCTAAACTCAACATCATCGACTGCTTGGAGCCATCTGCCGACTAAACCTTTGAGACCGTCGCCATCTCTTTTGCCCGTCTGCCAATCTGCGGCGCATACAACAAGGCTGGCTCCACCTGTAATCGGTTTGCGTTCGCGGGGTTTGTGTTTCTTTATCTCTTCAATTAAGGCTTCAATGTCGGCAACTTCTTGCTTGCCCTTTCGAACTACTTTGCCCTTCCATTGGCGATTAAGAACTCCTAAAGTATCGCCCCACACATTGAAAAGAACTGGTTCTACTACTTGAAAATGCTCAGGGTCTAATCCCCACATTCGGAGAACTCCCGACCAATCAGGAGAGTTATCGCCCTCCATTGGCTGAGTTGTTACTGTTCCTTCTTCGCCTTGCCAAGTAACTCCAGGCAACCATTCTGCTTGTCTTTGACGAGGTTCAGTTTTTTGAACTGAATTCATCTCGCTAGTTTTAAGCAGATTGTCTAAAGCATCATCAAGACTCATTCGGACACTTACACCCATCTTTGCCAAGTAGCCTTCTACGATGTCTACGCATAACATCAGAGCCTACCGTAATGTCAAAAGTGGCAAGTAACTCAACCAATCGCGCAGAAGAAACTTTTTCGTTTACTAGCGCTTGCTTAAATTTACTTTGTGCTGGTTCAGGTAAATCTCTTGTTATTCTTCCTACCGAGCAACCCGAATAAAATTTGTAAACACCTTCTAATTTTTCTAACCCCGAAATAAAATCATCCTGATTTATTTTTGGATTTACAGCGGGGACAGCGGATACTCCACGGGCGCGTTGCGCCTTCGAAGAGGAGCCTGTCGCATTTCCAGCATCGCTGGAACTCATCGGTTGTCGCGTTTCTGCCATACGGGTCTACCACTCTCTCTTGTGGAGCCGTTGGCTCCTCGCTTACATTCTCACTAGACATCGGAAATTCACCGAAATTAGTGGGCGATACTTTGGGTCTACTCCTAATAAGTTTACTGAACCCATCGGTTCAATCCTCATAATATGTACCCCTGAGACAGTTTTTTCAAGCACCGACGCGAGCAACACGCGGATAGATTCTGCCTTGTCTCGAGCCGTCGGATAATCTTCACGACCTGCTCGACAGATAATTTGAAGCATTGGGTAATCAATTTGAATACCGCCTGAACCCATAGTGAATGTTGGGGAACTGCCAGCGTTTTCGTAGACGGCTACACAGGCGTCAGGCGTCTCAGGAAGTGTGCCAAGAAAAATACTTGTTCCAAGGGTGCCTTGAGTAGCGTGAGCGCCAAAAGCGCTTGCCGTATTTTGTAGGTAATCTCCTACCGATTCAAGAATAGTTGGCATTAGCCCCTGTGACCTTTCTCTATGATGTCGATTATTCTACCCTTTATGTTTTGTTGGATAGTAGACATCGCTTCCATAACAGGTTGCTCGAGATATTTAGCCTGTGTCGGAGGATTGTGGTAATTGCCAATAATCTCATGGACAAGAAAAGCATAAGAAGCGGCGGGACCACCATAGAAAATATCTACAAAATAGCCTTGGCTTCCCATTTGTGGAGCAGATACTCCGCCTGAACCGCGAAGAACGCCTGTATCTACTGGGACTAAAATCTGAGATTTAGCAAAAATAACATTAGCCTCTTCCCATATTGCTTGGGCTACTGCTTGAGGAGTATTTTCCTTGCCAGCCTTAAGAGCATTGACTAACTCTTTATCACCAAATAAGTCAAGTTTGAAAGACGCCTTCGCCATGACTAACGCCCAAATCTGATGACGGTGTGATGCGCTCCGTTTTCGTCTGCGATGTTATCTACGCCATTGATGGTAAAGGTGTCCGCCCCGACGACCATCTTATGAGCAACCGTGATTGATGTCGCGGGACCCTTAGTGATGAATCGTCCAATATCAACAACTTCAATACCTTGAACATCTTTAGATTTTGTGGTGTCATAAATTAAACGACCTGTAACAGTTGTATCCCCACTAAAGGTAGATTTATTGTATTTATCAACTGAGGTCTTGGCTGTAAAAGTTACAGAGTCAGTCATGAACTCCGCTACTTTATTGTAGATAGCATCCATTGGCTACCCCTATTCAACTATACGGTGGTCGTAGACATTGTTAGGGTTATCGTGAATTCCAGTATAAGCATCAGTATTGTAGTCATCCACAATTCTGTCATTTGTAGACTTAAGAGACTGAGCGTTTGCGAATGGGCGAGGTGGTGTTTTACGCATTTGTCTACGCAATAGACTTTCAGCCAAATCTTTGTAATGAGCAATCTTTGAAGAGTAAGACTCAGAAACCGAAATGTCTCCTACACTCTTTGAACTGCTATCGGCTAGACGGCTAAAACGAGCAATAAGGACTTCAGCCAACTCACGCGCCGCGCTGTAAGCATCTCCGCCCCACTCAGTAATTACATAGTTTAATTCTTCGTCGCTAAACAGCGCATCACTTGAAGTTGTATCGCTGATAAGAAAACGCACATAGTTACGGGTAGATGTGCTTGGGTCACCCGAGTAGGTAAATGTCATTACATTCCACCGAGCATAAGCATTTGAGTGCGAGCAAGATTTAAGGCTTGCTTAACATTGACGGCATCGGTATCTGTTGATTCAGAGGCATCGCCTAGACCTGTAATCTTGTAAGTTCCAGCGGCGAGAGCGTTGCCTAAAGTTACGCTAGAAAGAGTTCCACCGCTTATTGTGGGTGAAGTCAAAGTCTTGTTGGTTAAAGTGTCGGTTGTAGCCCGTCCAACCAAAGTATCAGTTGCGTCAGGAAGGGTAACTACTCGGTCAGCCGTTGGGTCTACAATGGTTAAAGTAGTTTCAAAACCATCATTAGTAGTACCTTCAAAAATGATATTAGCACTAGCACCAAGTTCTACTGACGCAGTAAAAACAGGAGCAGATTTAAGAATGTAGTCATCTAACTCTGTATCTACATCTGTTGCTAAATTAAGAAAGTCAGTATGAACGGCAGGGTTATCTCCCGCTGTTGGATAGCGTAGACCCTTAGTTGTTGTACCTGCCATTTTATACTCCTATTAGATAATAATTAAATTACTAGAACTTCTGCTTCTTCTGTTGTTAAAGGTTCTCCAGCGACAAGTTTAGCCTTAGCACTTACTTTTAATGTAGCAAGGGCTTCTGATTTTGCGGTTTCTTCTGCGTGTTTTGCCGCAAAAAATTCTTGGTCTTTAACGCGTTGAGCAAGTTCTGCCGCTGTCATTGGGCGTTCAATTGTTTCGCCTGTTGCGCAGTTTTTTTCAACAACCATTGGAGTATCGCTCATTATTCAACCTCATTTAACATTTGTTTTAGTGTAATTAAATCAATTCCCATTGCTTCAATACGAGTGCGCGTCATTTCTTCTTTTGTTGGTTTAGGCAAACCATCTAAACCTTTTCCGTTTGGCGGATAAGGAGCAGTTTCAATTGTTTGTGCCGCTACCGCTAGTTCTGCCCAAGCCGTTGCTTCTTCTTTGGAGTCAAAAGTATCTCCGTTTGGATAGTGCGGTTGGTGCCAGAACGGTTCAGGGTTAATGCCGTCATAAATATTTACGGCATTGTTCTCATCTATTTCGTAATACATTTTTCTCCTTTGTTATGTAACCGATTTTGAGTAATTAACTACTTGTGCGCTCGCCAATGTCCAGAAATTATTTAATGTTACACCACTTGCTTTGAGAGTCCAAGTAATGCCGTCAGTTGATGTTGCTATTGAATTAGAAGTTGTATTGGCAGGAAGCCTTACAAATCCAATATCCGCCGCATAAACAGTAAGACGCCCTGTGTTGGCAATTCCTGTTCTTGCCGTCCAAGTAGTTCCGTCAGTTGATGAAGCAGATGTTGCGCCATCTCCAGCAACAAAAATACCTGCTTCAAAACCATAACATTGGCTTCCGTACCAATTGGCAGTAGAAGGCATTGTTCCTGCCGTAACAGTTGTTCCAGTTGTTGTGTACCACAAAGTGTTACTTGACCCATATTGACCTGTAAATACAGAAGTAACGCCGTTACTTGCGCCAAAACCAAATGTACCAAAATACGGCGCAGGAGACCAAGAGGCATTAGCAGTCCAACTTGTGCCTAAGTTAGTTGAGTAATAACCATAAGTATCATTATGTGCCGCTGTGTACCAAGTGCCATTTACATAACCGAGTGCTATGCCGACATTAGTAGCGGTCGCGCCAGCACTCCAAGAAGTGCCATTTGTTGAGTTTATAGTTCGTTGGCTGGAATACATTGACACAGAGAGAAACCCTACATTTGGAACATACCCAATAGCGGCACCATTATATGTGCCACCAGGAATCGCAACTGATGTCCAAGAAGAATAACCAGTAGAAGAATAATAAAGATTTGCTTGATTATACGGAACATAAATAAATTTGTTTTGTCCGTAACATAAGTATTCGCCCGTAGCATCAACATTGGCGCCACTTGTAACTGGCAAAGTGAAACCTGTCCAACTTGAACCGCCATTTGTAGAATAATTACCACTTGTGGCATTACCAATACCTACAAGAGTTGTATTTTGCGCAGTAATACTATTTGACGCCGCACTTGCTCCCGAAGTGCCTAAAGGATTAGAAGCCGTAACTGTAAATGTGTAAGAAGTTCCAGCCGTTAATCCTGACACAGTAATTGGACTTGCTGTTCCCGTGCCAGTAAATCCACCAGCAGACGCCGTTACTGTATATGAAGCCGCACCACTTACCCCTGTAAATGTGACAGAGGCGCCACCGCGATTATCGGCAGTAGCAGTTCCAATTGTTGGCGTACTAGGCGCAGAAGATACATCTTTATTAAAGATTCCATACAGCGTTGCGGTAGTAAATTCAGAAATAGAACCAGCACCAGGAGTTATTGTTATTTTAGTAATAGGCGGTAGTTCTGGATAGTTAGTGGCAAAAAATTGAGCATACGCCTCTTGTGCGTTGTTTTCTCCCGTTGCCATTGTGCCTATGGCTTTTTGACTTGTTTGATTAGAATAATTAGCAATATAAGTTTCTGCGCTCGCAAAAGTATTAGCCGTTGCGCCACTACCTGTTAATTCACCAAAAGAACCAAAACCTAAATTATTTTGAGTTGAAGAGAATACGGCACTTCCGCTTCCGTAAAGTCTAATTCCGTTATATATAGGTGTTGCGCCAGCATTAAATGAATAAATCAAAACTCCACCAATGCCCGCAGTAGAACGGCGCGAACTTAATTTAATTACAAGGTCAGTATAAGTTTGTGGAATATTGTTAAAAATAATAGAAGCCGCACCACCGCTACCAACTGTGGCAGAATCAATAATTTTGTATGTAGCAACCATTTCTTATGCTCCCTTGATTCCATAAAGTGTAAATACTGAACCAGCAAGAAAATTGTCGCCACCCAAAGTTACATCTATTCTATTTATGGCGGCCGTATTACGCCAAGAACCAACAAGCATTTCTGTACCACCCGAAGGATAAACATTTGCGTTATGTGATTTCATAAGAATTGTTTTTTCAATAGCGGTATTGGCATAATTCATAATGTTAATTTGACGAAGGCTTAAAGTTGTATTTGAAGGCGCGTAATAATCCGCATACAGAAAACCTTGGTTTGATGTTCTTACAGAAGTGAAAGCAGGTGAACCTCCACCGTAACCACTAAGCGTGATAACGCTGTAATTATTTGCCGTATCGCTATTAAATCTCAAAATAACATCTCTGTTATTAGTGCTTAAAGGCGTAATAATTAAAACTAAATCAGTATAAGTAGCAGGTATAGAAGTAAAAGCAACTACCGCAGGACTTGATAAAGTTTGTGAGTCAATAGGTGTGTATGTAGCCGTAGGCATTATGACCCCTTAATTCCGTATAGCGAAAAAGAAGTGTATTGAACGGCTGTTGCTCCACCAAAACTTAATGTAACGGAATTTACTGCGGCTGTGTTTAACCATAATCCTGATGATAAAGCAACTATGCCCGTGCCTACATTGTTGATGTCCACACCGCCCATTGCTCTAACGGTTTTGTATTTAGTTGTTGTTGCGTAATCTAAAATGTCAATAATTGTTGGACCAAATTGGTAACTTGCTCCAGCATAAGCAATAATTTTTGCGTTGTTACTTCCCGTAGGAATACCGCTTGCTCCGCTTCCACCACCACCAGTTCCATATAAATCATGTCGAGTGTAGTTAGTATTTGTAGTATCGCCGTTCAATGTTAAGTTAATACCTGAAAATTGTTCTGTTCCTGTGCGCTTGTAAATACCTCTAATTTGTAAATGCTTGTATGTAGCGGGAATAGAACTGAAAACTAAATCAGCAGAACTACCGCCAGCACCAACTGTGTAAGTTGTAATGGATTCGTAAGAACTACTATACAGATTTCCCGAAATGCCCGAAGCAACAACTCCAAGAATAGGCATTAGGAAATATCTCCTACCACATACCAAGTATCTGTTGCGGCTTTAATACAAGTAGCCATGCTGTATTGCGCTCTAAGTTTAGGAGCGGCTGCTGTTGCTCCTGTTGAAAGAACAGTTGTTGTGCCGCTTGTTACGGCTGAAATAGTTGTTTGTCCTGCGCCGATTTGTAGCACATTTATCTGAGTGCCTACTGGAAAAGCAACTGAGGCGTTTGTTGGAATAGAAAAAACATTGGCAGAAGCATTACTCATTGTGACTACTTGGCTGTTATTAGCAAGAACAGCCGTATAAGAGGCAGTTTCAGCATCAAAGGCTAGATTGACTTTAGCATCGGTCAGAGTCTTATTTGTAAGAGTTTCTGTGCCAGCCAAAGAAGCAACATCAGCATCAGAGATAGCAGTATTAAACTCAGCCAAAGTTCCTGTGACTGTATTTGTGCCTAAAGCAAGGCTTTTGTTTGTTAAAGTTGTTGTAGAGGAAGCCGTAACTGTAATATCTGAAGTAAGGGCTACTGTTCCCGTTGAATCAGGAAAAGTAATTGTGCGGTCTGCTGTTGGGTCTGTAATTGCTAAAGTTGTTTCAAAGTCGTTTGCTGTTGCGCCTTCAAATACAACTGAACCATCATTAAATACTGCTCCAGTAATTACTGGGTTTGTAAGAGTTTTATTTGTAAGAGTATCTGTTGATGATGTAGTAACAACATTGACACCTTCAATAGAAACAACACCAGCAGAAACCCGAGCAATGGTTGTATCGGTAGCATGACCAAGTTCAACAGAACCAACACCAATAGCAGATGATGTTGAGGCTGTAATTCCGCTTACTGGTAATCCAGTTGCGTTTGTCAGCGTTACTGCCGATGGAGTGCCAAGAGCAGGGGTTGTGAAAGATGGGCTATTAGTAAAAGCAAGAACGCCTGTTCCTGATTCGTCGCTAATAATTCCTGCTAGGTCGGCTGAACTGCCAACCTGTAAATTTGTGATTGATACTTTACCATTGGTTGTAATTGCCATATTATGCTATCTCGCTTCCAAAAGCGTTGAATGACATAGTAGAAGCGGAAGCATAAACGGTCACAACATCCGAAGCATCAATAGTGATACCTAGGGTGTAAGCGGTGACTGAGTTTGCTGAAATAGTTGCGTCATAAACTAGATAGTGTTCAGGAGCGAGCGTCGCTCCGTTTGGACGAACTGCGATTCTGTATGAGCCTGACGACGCCGCTTGGTTACAAATAGTGATTGTCGAGATAACCGTTTGTGTTGCGGCGGGACAGGTATACAGCGTCGTGGCAGTCGTCGCACTAGGGTTTGATTGCCCTAGAACTTTGTAGGTAGTTGCCATGCGGTTATCCTCCGATTAGAAGTAATGGACTGATTGTACCAGTCGCGGTGTTTGTGGCTGTTGTAGCACTTGCTGAAGCGCTCGACGCTGAGGCTTGAGCCAAGGTGACGAAGGGGGAAACATCTGCGCCATCCAAACTATAAGTACCAGCGGTTAAAGCAGTATATGTAGCAAAGGCGGTATCTAACGCTGTATAAGTAGCGTAGGTACTGCCGATATACCAATACTTTCCTGAAGCAAGAATTTTATCTGTTGTTTGATTGATTAAAACATCTAAAGCGGTAATGTTAGTTTCAAGTCCCGCGAAACTTGTTTCATCGATAGCCTGTACAAAGTTTTCACTTAATGTAGGAGTCGGGCTAAGGTCGGCTAAATCTAGTGAACCAGCAGTCGTGTAAGGCACCGAAATCGTGTATGTGCGCCCTCCAGCAAAGGATTCTTCAACGGTATAGGTAAAAGGGTTAGGAATAATGTCAGGGTCGTTTGTAGCGGGTAGAGTGACCGAAAAAGCACCTGCGCTAAGGGGAACCACAATGCTAGACGGGGCAACCATTTGGTCATCTGTACCGTTACGAAGAACATCTCCAAGGGTAAAACGAACCTGTCCTGCGATAGCGGCGCCCTCGTAATTTACATAATTTCCTGTAATAGTGACGGTTGTTAAAGAGGTAGCAAGAGCCATTACGCACCAACCAAAAAGAACAAATCAAATCCTGAACCAACAAGATTTTCGGCTGTTTGCTTAGATGTTAAAGCACTACTAACTGCGGTTGATAATAAAGCAGTATTAGTTGAAGCCTCAGTTGTCGCAACTTCTAAATCTGTTAATAAAGTATTAGCGGTGTTGTATCGGGCAATGGGTACATACGGCTCAGCCATTTTAGACCCCCATCATCATCAACTGGTTAGTATTGTAATTTTCTAAAGCACCCGCCGCTTTGGAAGCATCGGTGGCATAGGAACTGGCATCATCGGCTCTATCTTCAGCATCAACAACTAGAACCCGAATACTGTTTGAGTTGTTGTAACGGGTCAATAAAGCCTGATAAGCGTCTACGGATACATAAGCCGCCGCTTCTGCCGAGCCTAGCGCTGGTAGTAAATCGGCTAAGTTCTGAGTTGTTCCTGCTACCGATAAAGGCAAAGCCAATTCGATTGTGCGTCCGCCTGTAAAGTTTTCTTCAAAAGTATAAATAAAAGGTTGAGGTGTTACATCTGTATCGCTAGTTACTGGTAAAACGACAGAAAAAGAACCCGTGGCGTCAAAAGTCTTTTGGATTACAACAGGAATGATAATTACATTCTCTGTAACTTCTTTTAGAATCGTCTGCGGGGTGATATTGATTGAGCCACGAACAGGGTTACCGCTCAAATCTACATAAGTCCCAACAACCGTACAGGTAGATAATGTCGTTGGTAAAGCCATTTATCAAGTGCCTTGACGGAAAATGTTTACAGTCTGTGTTGAGGAAGCAACAACGGCATAAAGTTTTTCATCATCTTGGAGTTCTACTGAAAAACTTGTTCCTTGAATTAACTCGTAACCGTAACTTGTTGTGGTCACTCCTTCGCCGCCTAAATACACGGTAGCCCCTGATGTAGGAACTTGAACGCTGATGGTCTGACCGTCTTTGCCATCATAGTCAGAAGTAAGTTTGGTAGCGGTAGTTCCTACTGAAATTCTTTGATGTGATACTGCCATATAAACTCCTAAGAAAGAAAAGGGCGATTCATTTTACCGAACCGCCCTTTTGCGCTATTCGGCGACTTCTTTTGTTTTCTTTATAGCCTTTGGCTTTTCAACCTCGACTACTTTTTCTTCAACTACATCATCTTCAATCAATTTGATGTAGCGATTATTAGCCAAAGACTTAGCGTGACGCCAGCCTTTGACTTCTACAATCTCTCCAGCCACAAGTTTGCGACCATCAACAATCATTGATTTAAGAATTTGTGCTTTCATATTACGCAGTCATGTCAATCCACACATACGAAAATGTACGCGCTGTGTCATTGATTGCTGAAGCAGTTGGATTGTAAAGATAAATTGAAACTGTGTCGTCTGCTGAAATAGCCGCTCCACAGAAAATCAAATCATCATTTAGGTCTGCTGGTGGGTTTACAATAATAATGTCAGTTGTCTTAGCACCTGTAAGAGTGAAAGTAACTGAACCGCGAGTTGTAGCCGCGATTGAAGCAGGGTCTACTGATGCTGTACCAAAATCTAGTCCATACACCATATCGCCAGTTGAGGCTTGAATAGCACCAACTGAAACTTCACCGCGAGAAATACGATTTACTTGAGGCATTTATTTTCCTTTTCTAAGAAAGAAGGGGAGAGCCTTTTCAGACCCTCCCCCTCACTCAACTTAATTAAGCGACGATTGAAGTCCAAAAGTAGCCGAGGTCAGCGGAGATGACTTTGTTATCGAAAGCCATTTCTGCTTCAACGCGGTCTGACTTGATGGATTCCATGCGGAACTGTGATGTTCCGATTGTTGCGCCAAGTCCACCTGATACGCCAGTCCATGCGAATGTGTATCCAGCAGAAGGAGTTAGTAGTCCAGGCTGAGGAGCAACATGGCAAAGAAGAGCCTTCTTACCGTGAGCAAAGCCGTAGGCTTCAGTAGCACCTTCGTTGTTTGTTGCCTTGACTGCCTTAGCAACCATAACGCGAGGGATGTCAAACATTGCGGCCAACATATCGGTTGTGATTGTCTGTGAAGATGTGTACTTGATGCGGTCTACAAGGTCAGGGTGATTCTTTAGTGACTTGAATACATCGTATCCAAGAACCAAAGTGTTCGCTTCCATACCTGTGTTTCCTAGAATTTCAGCCTTAGCCGCTTCTAGGTCAGAGATTGGGTCAGATGAAGTGTAATCACTCCATTGCTTTGTTTCTCCTGAAGATGGAGCGCCTGATACACCTGTTACATCGTCAGCCCATACACCAGTTCCGAAGAAATCGGATACCCATTGTAGTTCACGACGAAGCATTAAACGGCGAGTAACGAACTCTGTTGCCTCACGAAGAGGATTTAGAGGAGCGTCTGCGTTAGCAACAGTTTGGTCATCAACATCTTTGTGGAAAGCCCACACATCTGCTGAATATGAACCTGTTGAAAGATTGTAACCGCCACCAGCAGATTCAGTTCCAGGCGCACGGCGTTGAGCCTCATCGCGGAACCAATCGTTCTTGGTGTAAGTAAAGTATTTATCGCTCTTCTTATCGACAGGGATTACTGGGAATACCTTGTCTGCGATAAAGTTATCTTGGTTCTGTAAATAAGCAACCGAGATGTTTGTGAGAATCGCGTCCACATGGACGGAATTGATATTTGGCTGTGGCATTTTTAGTTATCCCCCTTACGCCGCACGGTGCGGGTTCGCACAGTTAATTACGGCGGTGACGATGTTCGCATCAGCCGCAGATTCGGTAATTAGTGTTCCGACGACATACTTGGTTGTATCTGTACCAGCAACTAAAGCAACTGCTTTACCTGCTGAAGATGTACCAATCTGTGCGCCTTCTCCGATTGCCGCACCAGCGACAATCTTTGTACCTCCGACAACAAGCACTTCTGCTTCTTGTCCTGAAGTTGGTGCGTTCTGAAGAACTCCAACAGGAATGTCAGTTGCGGCTGCCGCCGCTACTGCCTGTCCTGATGAATCCAACTTAACGAATGTGTATTGCTTTGTGGAAAGGTCGGCACCTGCTACGAGGGTGACCTTTACCGAGTAATTACTGATTTCATACGCCATGGTTAGGCACCCTTCTCGGATAGGTATTGGCTGTAAAGGTCAGGGTTTTTTGACGCAACATCAGCCAACGCTTGAGCGAAAGACTTTGCTACACCCTCATCAACGGCAGACTTAGCAAGCGTAGTCATACGCTCATAAGCATTACCTGATTTGAAGTCCGCGGACTTGCCGATTTCCGCAAAAATTGATGCTGATTCAGCCTGAGCATTTACAGAAGAAAGAATTTCTTCAACGCTCTTTAATAGTTCTGAATCTGTTTCAGACAAACGACGGAGCGCTGGTCCAACTTTTTCAGCATTGATGTTGAGGTTAGCCCAACCCTTTGCCTTTTCGACTGCTTGAGCATCAGCACGGGCAATGCGCTCTTTACGAAGTTCAGCGGTTGCCTCATCTGCTTGCTTTTTTAAGTCTGTAATCATTTTAACAACTGAAGTAGGAGCGGACTTTAGATATTCCTCT
>Ga0164293_10003918_pt1 | contig 12740 bp, 10 predicted proteins | sample GEODES118metaG_FD_111487 | JGI IMG/M metagenome (GOLD analysis project Ga0164293, IMG submission 111487) | Eutrophic lake water microbial communities from Lake Mendota, Wisconsin, USA - GEODES118 metaG | ecosystem: Environmental > Aquatic > Freshwater > Lake | place: USA: Lake Mendota... | reverse complement strand
GACACCGGTGGGAATACCGCGGCCGTTGTCGGTGACGCTGATGGAGTTGTCGGAGTGAATGGTGACCACGATGTCATCACAGTGGCCGGCCAATGATTCGTCGATGGAGTTGTCAACCACTTCAAACACCAAGTGGTGCAGGCCGGTACCGTCGGACGTATCGCCAATGTACATGCCTGGGCGCTTGCGAACGGCTTCCAAGCCTTCCAAAATTTGGATGGAACACTCGCCATAGCCCTCAGAGGCCCCCGCTTGATTGGTATCGATGGTGGGTTGCAGCGTGGTGAATTCTTCTGCGGTGGGCTTGTTTTCTTCGGTCATTTTTTCTTTTCTCAATCTCTCGAATGGCCGAAACCCGCGAATCAACGCGGGTTTCGAAAGGCTCTTCTTGGGGTGTTTTTTAAGTCACCTTCAAGCAGTTCAAGCCTTAAATGCGCATGGGCATCACCACATATTTGAACTGGTCGTTTTCTGGGATGGTGATGAGTGCAGAGCTGTTGGCATCGGCCAAATCAATGCGCACCATGTCTTGGCCCATGTTGGTCAGCACATCGATGATGTAGGTGACGTTGAAGCCAATTTCTATGCTGTCGCCACCGTAATCAATGTCGAGTTCGTCAACCGCTTCTTCTTGCTCGGCATTGGTGGATGCCACACGCAATGTGCCGGGGTCCAAATTCAAACGAACGCCTTTGAATTTGTCGCTGGTGAGAATGGCGGTGCGTTGCAAGCAAGACAACAAGGCTTGACGGCCCAGCGTGAGGTTGTTGCGGTGGCCTTTGGGAATGACGCGGTTGTAATCGGGGAACTTGCCTTCAACGAGTTTGGTCACAAACTCCATGCCACCAAAACTGAACTTGGCTTGGTTGTTGGCAAACTGCATGTCGATGGCGCCTTCTGCGTCGCTTAACAAGCGCTGCATTTCGAGCACGGTTTTGCGCGGCAAAATAACTTCTTGTTTGTTGGGCACATCGGTGTCCAAGGTGGCCGATGCAAAAGCCAAGCGGTGACCGTCGGTGGACACCAAAGACAACTGCTTGCCTTCGGCCACAAACAAAATGCCGTTGAGGTAGTAACGAATGTCGTGCACGGCCATGGCAAATGACACCTGGCTGAGCAACTGCTTCAAAGTTTTTTGCGGCACGCTAAAAACGGGGCCAAAGCTGGCTGCTTCTTGCACCAGAGGAAAATCTTCGGCGGGCAAAGTCTGCAAGGTGAATTTGGATTTGCCGCCCTTCAAAATCAATTTGCTTTGGCTGGACTCCAAACTGACGGTTTGATCGGATGGCATGGTGCGCAAAATGTCGATCAGTTTGCGCGCGCCCACTGTGGTGGTGAAGTCGCCGGCATCGCCATCCATTTCGGCGGTGGTGCGAATTTGGATTTCAAGATCGCTGGTGGTCAACTGCAGTGCTTTACCAGTTTTGCGGATCAACACATTGGCCAAAACAGGCAATGTGTGACGACGTTCAACGATGCCAGAAACGGATTGCAAAACAGACAGCAATTTGTCTTGGGTGGCCTTCAGTACGATCATGTCTTCCTCTGTTTTAGGGGGCCCCGATTTGGAATTCGGGCGCCCCTAGATTTTCGCTGATTTTTTGCCTTAAATTGAGCTTTTGACCGCCTTAATTCAGCATTCTTTGGGGGGGCTTCAGCCCCGTCCCAAAAACACGCCCAGAAAGACCATCTGGCTTAACCTTTTAGGGTTTGTTCCAAAACGTGTAATTGCTGGTTCAACTCGGTCAATTGCTGGCGTTCTGCGCTGATTTTTCGCACAGCATGCAAGACTGTGGTGTGGTCTCTGCCACCAAACAACTCGCCAATTTCGGGCAAGCTTTTTTGGGTCAATTCTTTGGCCAAGTACATGGCAATCTGACGCGGCCGGGCAATGCTGGCCGGGCGCTTTTTGGAGTACATGTCGGCGACCTTGATCTTGTAGTAATCGGCCACCGTTTTTTGAATGTTTTCGACGCTGATTTGGCGGTTTTGAATGGACAGCAAGTCGCGCAGGGCTTCACGTGCCAGTTGGATGGAAATTTCCTTTTGGTTAAAACGCGAATACGCCAAGATTTTGCGCAATGCACCTTCAAGTTCCCGCACGTTCGAACGCACGTTCTTGGCCACAAAGAAGGCCACCTCTTCTGGCATGACACTGCCTTCACTGATGGCCTTGTTGATCAAAATGGCCACCCGCATTTCAAGCTCGGGCGGCTCAATGGCCACCGTGAGGCCCGAATCAAATCGGGAAACCAAGCGCTCATGGATGTCGGCCAAGCCTTTGGGATAGGTGTCGCTGGTCATCACAATGTGCGACTTTTTGGCCAGCAAGGCCTCAAAGGCGTTGAAAAACTCTTCTTGGGTGCGATCTTTGTTGGCAAAGAATTGCACGTCGTCAATGAGGAGCAAATCGAGCGAGTGGTAACGGTGCTTGAACTCGTCAAATGTTTTGCGTTGATAGGCTTTAACCACATCCGACACAAACTGCTCAGCGTGAATGTAGAGAACTTTGGCGTCGGGCCTGTCAGCCAACAGCTTGTTTCCCACCGCATGCACCAAGTGGGTCTTACCCAAACCCACGCCACCGTAGATGAAAAGCGGGTTGTAAAGGTGGCCGGGCATGGTGGCTACATGCATGGCTGCAGCGCGGGCCATGCGGTTGGCAGAGCCTTCCACCAAGGTGTCAAAAGTGAGGGCCGTGTTCAAACGATGACGATGGCCATCGGCGGGCGCTTCATCTGGCGCATCGACTGTTTCGGGCCTGGCCTCCAAAGCAGCTTTCGCCATTGAGAATGCTGTTTTTCCTTGAACCTCTCGGGTAGCAAGTGCTAACTCTATTAGAATTTTTTGGCCGTGCAATCGAGACAAGACGTCGGCCAATTTAGCGCTGTATTGGGCCCGTATCCAATCTAATTTGAATCGGTTGGCCACGAACAATGTGACCTTAGAAAGGTCATCAGAGACCTGGGCGGTCAGCGGCTTGATCCAAGTGTTGAATTGCTGCTCAGGGATCTCCTGAGCCAGCTCGTCTAGGCACACCTGCCAAAGCGCTTGGCCAGCTTCGTCTGCGTCTGAAGGATGCTGTCCGTTGCTCATTGGCAAGCGCCTAGGGTGTGGACAGATGGTTGTTTCATTGGACTCAAAAGTAACTTTATCAAGAGTTTATCCACATGCACGGCGGACAGCTTGTGTCATCATAAACCAGAATTTTCAGGTGGGTCCATGGATATTTTCTGGGCTTTAGGTCAACAGAGTTTGCCAGCCCCCAGAAAGTTTGCGATAATCGCCGGTTTCCCCCAAAAATATCTGATTCAAAATGAAACGCACTTATCAACCCTCTAAGACACGCCGCGCACGTACTCACGGCTTTTTGGTTCGCATGAAAACACGTGGTGGCCGCGCTGTGATCAATGCACGCCGCGCCAAAGGCCGTAAACGCTTGGCTGCTTAAGCCTGGTTATTGCCCCTTGTTGATTGGGCAATCCCATGACTCGGCAGTGGTGTGCAGCGATTAAAAACCCGCCCTCAATTCCAGGCTGCCCTCGCAGGTGGCACGGTTTCTCGCACCCCACATTTCGCATTGCATCGACTCAGTTTGCCTAACTCTGGCACAACTGCAGTCAACCCACAGGTTGAAGATGCGCATCCCCCTCTCTTTCACCCGCAAGCTGTTTGGCTTGGCGCCATGGTGCCCAAACGTTGGGCCCGACGTGCCGTCACTCGCAACACCATCAAGCGACAAATCTACGCCATCAGTGCGCAGTTTGAAGTTCGATTGCCCTGTGCAGCCCACGTTGTTCGATTGCGTTCAGGATTTGATCGGAAACAATTCATCAGCGCCACATCCACACTCCTCAAGCAAGCTGTGCGGCTTGAGCTAGAGCAGCTGTTTGAACACGCAACCAACAAGCCATGATTCAGAAACTATTGATCGGCATTGTGAAAGGGTATCGCCTTTTCCTCAGCCCTTGGTTAGGATCGGCATGTCGGTTTGAGCCCACCTGCTCTGTTTATGCCATCGATGCGTTAAAGCAACATGGCGCCGGAGTTGGCAGTTATCTCACCCTCAGACGTATAGGCCGTTGCCAGCCATGGTGCAACGGTGGCCACGACCCGGTGCCCGAACAAGCACCCAAGTGGCTTTCGCGTTTATTGCATCACCCGTTAACTCACTCCTCTTCGAAGAAGTCTTCATGAACGATATTCGCCGTACCTTTTTATGGGTCATTTTTGGCTTCTCCATGGTTCTTTTATGGGACCAATGGCAGGTTTACAACGGGAACAAGGCCACGTTCTTCCCTGCCCCTACAGCGGCACCCGCCGACAAAGCAACGGCAGTCGCCACGCCTTCTGCGGTTAAAGACTTGCCTGTTGCATCCACCCCAATTACAGCCACCAACACGCCAGCCGACCCCTCACAAGTTCCAGTTTCTGCCAACGCGCCTGTTGCCACCCCGCTCGAGCGCATTGATGTCAGCACCGATGTTTTAAAACTAAGCTTTGACACGGAAGGCGGCTCCCTTGTGCGTTCCGAGTTCTTGAAGTTTGGAGACATTGCAGACGAGCAGAAGCCCTTTGTTCTGTTGGACCAAAGCAAGTCTCGCGTCTATTTGGCCCAAACGGGCTTGATTGGCGGCCCCTTTGCCTCGCACAAAACACCCATGAAATTCACTGGCGAGCGTGAGCTCAAAGCGGGTCAAAATGAACTGATCTTGACATTTGAGTCTGCCGATACGGGTGGCTTGAAATTGGTCAAAACATACACCTTGACACGCGGCAGTTATGCTTTGAAGGTTTCGCACAAAGTTGTCAATACAGGCGCGGCCCCTGCGGCCCCACAACTGTATGTTCAGCTCGTGCGCGATGGCAACAAGCCTGAAGGTGAGTCTTCTTTTTACATGACCTTCACGGGGCCCGCTGTTTACACCGATGCGAAAAAATACCAAAAGATTGAGTTCTCTGACATCGAAAAAGGAAAACCCGATTTTGAGAAAACAACCCAACAGGGCTATGTGGCCATGGTGCAGCACTACTTTGCATCGGCCTGGTTGCTGCCTGAAAACACTTCGCGTGAAAACTTTGCCCGAAAAGTGGATACCAATTTGTACGCCGTTGGCATGATCACGCCCTTCAATGAGCTTGCGCCTGGTCAAAGTAAAACCATGGACGCCACCCTCTTTGTCGGCCCTCAAGAAGAAAAAATACTCGAGGCTTTAGCACCCGGCTTGGAGTTGGTCAAAGACTACGGTTGGTTAACCGTTTTGGCAAAACCACTTTACTGGTTGCTTGATCGCTTGTTTGGCTTTTTGCAAAACTGGGGTTGGGCCATTGTGGCTCTGGTGTTCTTGCTCAAGTTGGCGTTCTATTGGCTCAATGCCAAGGCCTATTCCAGCATGGCCAAGATGAAAGCCATCAACCCCAAAATCATGGAAATGCGCGAACGTCTAAAAGACAACCCACAGCAAATGCAGCAAGAAATGATGCGCATCTACCGCGAAGAGAAAGTCAACCCCATGGGCGGTTGCTTCCCCATCATGGTTCAAATTCCTGTGTTCATTGCGCTTTATTGGGTGTTGTTGTCCTCCGTTGAAATGCGCAATGCGCCCTGGATTGGTTGGATTCAAGACTTATCAGCACCTGATCCCTACTTCATTTTGCCCGTGGTGATGACGCTCTCTACCATGCTGCAAACCGCGCTCAACCCTGCGCCCCCAGATCCTATGCAAGCCAAGCTGATGTGGATCATGCCCTTGGTGTTCAGCGTCATGTTCTTCTTTTTCCCAGCGGGCTTGGTGCTTTACTGGATCACCAACAACATTTTGTCCATTGCACAGCAATGGATGATCAACACCAGAATGGGTGTACCGCCGCAGTTCAATCTGCCAAAATTCAATTGAACGCCCTTCATTCAACAGCAGGGCCCATTGGCCTGCAGTGAAATGACCAACACAGGGCCGCTCATGCGGCCCTGTTGCTTTGCCTCATTGATGTTTTAAATTTATGACCGCCATGTTGTCTCGCCATCAAGATCCCATCATTGCCATTGCCACGGCCCCTGGCAGAGGCGCGGTGGGCATCGTGCGAGTTTCAGGGCCGCACTTGAAAACGTGGGCTGACGCTTTTTGCGGCAAGCCACTCCAAGCACGTCAAGCACATTACTTGCCCTTCAACGATGAAACGGGCGAGCCCCTCGACCAGGGACTGGCCATCTTCTTTCCTGGCCCTCACTCCTATACAGGTGAGGATGTTCTTGAGTTGCAAGCACACGGGGGTCCGGTGGTCTTGCAATTGCTCTTAGCGCGCTGCATTGAGTTGGCGGAGTCTATTAACCCGCACACTGGCAAGGTGCTGCTTCAGGGTCTTCGCTTGGCGCAAGCTGGCGAATTCACACAACGCGCATTTCTGAATGACAAAATTGATTTGGCACAAGCCGAAGCCATTGCCGATTTGATTGATGCATCCACCAGTGCTGCTGCACGCAGTGCCAGTAGATCTTTGGTCGGTGTGTTCTCTCAAGAAATTCACACGTTGCGCGACAGCTTGGTTCACTTGCGCATGTTGGTCGAAGCCACTTTGGATTTTCCAGAAGAAGAAATTGATTTTTTGCAGAAAGCCGATGCGCAGGGTCAGCTCGAGCGGCTGCAAACGCAACTTGAAAAAGTATTGGTGCGAACCCAGCAAGGTGCATTGTTGCGTGAGGGCATCAAGGTGGTCATTGCAGGCCAACCCAATGCAGGAAAAAGCTCACTGCTCAATGCCTTGGCGGGTGCTGAGTTGGCCATCGTGACCCCCATTGCAGGCACCACGCGCGATGTGGTGCAACAAACCATTCAAATTGAAGGCGTGCCCATTCACATCATTGACACCGCAGGTCTGCGTGAAGGTGAAGGCATTGATGAGGTCGAGCAAATTGGCATTCAACGCGCTTGGGCCCAAATTGCTGGGGCAGATGCTGTCTTGTTTTTGCACGACCTGACGCGCAGTCATGACCCTGAGTATTTGCAGGCCGATCTCAAAATACAAGAAAGTCTTGCCGCGCAAGTTCCGAATGGCGTGACTGTGCTAAACGTCTGGAACAAGTTCGACCTTGCACCTGATGCTGCAACACCTCGTGCCCATGACAACACCACCAATGACATTCATTTGTCTGCCAAAACAGGGCTGGGCATTGATCGACTTCGAGCCAAGTTGCTTCAGACAGCAGGCTGGCAACCGGCCAGTGAAGGTTTGTACTTGGCGCGCGAACGGCACGTTCAAGCACTCAAACGTGTTCAGTCGCACATTGAAATGGCCGATGCGCATTTGCGCGCACAAGCCCAATCGCTGGACTTGTTGGCTGAAGAGTTGCGCTTGTCGCAAACAGCTTTAAATGAAATTACAGGCGAGTTCAACGCCGACGATTTGCTGGGCGTTATTTTCTCCAGCTTTTGCATTGGTAAATAACACATGGCCAAGACGCCCATCATCGATCGACCTGCACCACAAAATCCAAAGTCATTGAGTGGCTTGGTACCTTTTTTAAAACCTTATAAGTTGCAAATTGGTTTAGCGATGGTGTTCTTGGTCTTGGCTGCAGCCTCTACCTTGATTTTTCCAGTTGCATTGCGTCAATTGATAGACAACGGCTTGCAGCACCCCGGCCCTGGCGCACAGGCCATGGCATTGCAAGGCAATTTCATGATGCTGTTTGGCGTTGCCGTTGCACTGGGTGTGTTTTCTGCTGCTCGCTTCTTCACAGTCAGTTGGCTAGGCGAGCGCGTCACCACCGATTTGCGCAACGCGGTTTACAACCATGTTTTAAAGCAAAGCCCCGCATTTTTTGAAACCACCCCCACTGGCGAAGTCATCAGCCGCCTGGTGGCCGACACCACCTTGGTACAAACCGTTGTTGGCAGTTCATTGTCCATGGGATTGCGCAATGCGGTCATGGGTGTGGGTGCTTTGGCCATGTTGGTATGGGCTCACCCCACTGTCATGCTGCAATTGGTTGTGACCGTGGTGTTGGTTGTATGGCCCGCCACCCTCTATGGCCGCCGTGTGCGCCGTTTGTCACGCGCCAGCCAAGACCGCGTGGCAGATGCCAGCAGCATTGCCACTGAAATCTTGAATGCCATGCCAGTGGTGCAAAGCTACACAGCCGAAAACCGTGAAGCAGCACGTTTTGCAAGCGCTACAGAACAAGGTTTTCAAACAGCCATTCGGCGCACGCGCGCGCGCTCGGTGTTGGTCGCCTTCATCATCATTGCCAATGCTGCTTTCTTGCTGTGGGGTTTGTATCAGGGCACACAAGCAGTTCTAGCAGGTGAACTCTCAGCAGGCCAGTTGGGCCAAGCCGTTTTGTATGTGATTATTTTTGCAGGTGCTGTGGCTGTGCTGGGTGAAACCTATGGCGATTTGCTGCGTGCTGCAGGCGCTACAGAACGTCTCATAGAGTTGCTCAGCAGCGTATCTCCCGTGCAATCACCTGCAAAGCCCGTTACCTCTATCGCACCATCGACTGGCAGCACTTTGAAATTTGAATCACTCCAATTTCATTATCCCTCTCGTCCTTCTCAATTGGCACTGCAAGACTTTTCAGTGGCCATTGAAGCGGGCCAAACAGTGGCACTGGTTGGCCCGAGTGGTGCGGGCAAAACCACTTTGTTTGGTTTGTTGCTTCGTTATTACGATCCGCAACAAGGACGCATTGTGTTGGATGGTGTGCCCATTCAAAGCTTCAGCCTGCACGATCTTCGACAACGCATTGGCATCGTGCCGCAAGAGCCTGTTCTTTTTTCAAGCAGTGCCATGGACAACATCCGCTACGGCAAACCAGATGCAAGCGACGAGGAGGTGAAGGCTGCGGCCGTGGCAGCCTTTGCTGAAGAATTCATCGTCGACCTGCCAGATGGCTACAACACCTTTCTGGGTGAGCGTGGCGTGCGTTTATCAGGCGGTCAACGTCAACGCATTGCCATTGCGCGCGCCATACTCAAAAATCCACCGCTCTTGCTGTTGGACGAAGCCACCAGCGCCTTGGATGCACACAGTGAGCGCATGGTTCAAGCCGCTTTGGAGTCGGCCATGCGCGGTCGAACCACCTTGGTCATTGCGCACCGACTTGCCACTGTGCAAAAAGCTGACAACATTTTGGTCTTGGAGCATGGCCGCTTGGTAGAGCAAGGTAAGCACGCAGCGCTGGTTGAAATGGGCGGTGTTTATGCTGGCTTGGCAGCGCTTCAGTTCAACGCTTGATAAGCGGCTGGGGTCTTCAAGCCCGATGTGAGCATTGACATCTAGGCTTCAATTTCAGTGTCCCTCAAAGTTCACCAATGTGAACAAGGGCAATCCTGCGGCTTTCAGTTTTTCTGATCCGCCTAGTTCCGGCAAATCCACAATGGCCGCACCTTCAATCACTTCAGCTCCCAGTTTTTCGAGGAGTTTCATGCCCGCCATCATGGTGCCACCTGTTGCGATCAAATCATCAATCAACAAGACTCTTTGACCTGGCTTGACCGCATCGGTGTGCAATTCAACGGTAGCTGTGCCGTATTCCAATTCATAGGTTTCTTCTACCGTGGTGAAAGGCAACTTTCCTTTTTTGCGAACAGGTACGAAGCCAACGTTCAATTCATAGGCCACCACAGCCCCCAAAATAAAGCCACGCGCATCTAGGCCGGCCACTACATCAGGCCGCATGGCAGGTGACATGTAGCGATGGACAAAGGCATCGATCAGCACACGAAAAACCCTTGGATTTTGAAGCAAGGGCGTGATGTCTCGAAACTGCACGCCCGCTACCGGCCAATCGGGCACGGTGCGGATGTTGTTTCTTAAATAATCGTTGACCGACACGGCCATTTCATCTGTGGCTCCCATTGCCCGCTCACCCCTCATTGAACCCAATCCTTGACTCATCTTACGCACTCCACGACGACAACTGGTCGAAAGCACCATCATAGTCACGCTTTGGGCCATCACTCGCTAAAATAAGCCCATGTCATTCAACCCAGACCAAGCCCTCCAACTCGCACGCGAGACTTTGGACATTGAGGCACAAGCCCTGATCGGACTCAAATCCCGTTTGGACCATCGCTTTTCACAAGCCGTTCAGATGATGCTCAACGTCAAAGGCCGCGTGGTGGTCACCGGCATGGGCAAGAGCGGGCACATTGGCTCCAAAATAGCAGCCACCTTGGCGTCTACAGGCACACCGGCCATGTTTGTTCACCCCGGAGAAGCCAGCCACGGCGACCTCGGCATGATCAAAGCCGTCGACATCGTATTGGCCATCTCTAACAGTGGCGAAAGCGATGAGCTTGTTTCCATCCTGCCCGTCTTGAAACGACAAGGCGTGCCCCTGATTGCCATGACCGGCGGCATGAACTCGGCGCTGGCCAAACACGCCGATGTGGTTTTAGACAGCAGTGTTGACAAAGAGGCTTGTCCTTTGAATTTGGCACCCACTGCCAGCACCACGGCGCAATTGGCCTTGGGTGATGCTTTGGCTGTCGCGCTGCTAGACGCCCGCGGTTTCAAAGCTGAAGACTTTGCGCGCTCACACCCTGGTGGCTCTTTGGGCCGTCGCTTGCTGACGCATGTCGAAGACGTCATGCGCAAAGGTGATCAAGTACCGCATGTCTTAGCTGATGCGAGTTTTACTGAGCTCATGCGTGAAATGAGCCAAAAAGGTTTGGGTGCATCGGCCATCGTGGACGAACATCTTAAAATCTTGGGAGTGTTCACTGATGGTGATTTAAGGCGCCTCATCGAAAAAGGTGTTGACTTGCGAGCACTGCGTGCCAAAGAGGTGATGCATGTCAATCCACGAACTGTTCTGCACGATGCATTGGCTGTAGAGGCGGCCGAGCTCATGGAGCAATTCCAAATTACCAGCGTTTTGGTGGTGAATGAATCTGGCGCTTTGTGTGGCGCCCTCAACAGCAATGACCTCATGCGCGCTAAAGTCATCTAAGAACAATTCACTGGCCGCTCCAACACCATGCAAATCATTCAACCCGCGCTCCATTTTCCACCAGAGCTGCTGCTTCAAGCGCAAGGCATCAAAGTGGCCTTTTTTGATGTGGATGGTGTTTTAACAGACGGCGGCTTGTACTTTTCTGAGCAGGGTGAAACACTCAAACGTTTTAGTACTCTAGATGGCCATGGTTTGAAACTTTTAAAGCAAGCCGGCATCACACCTGTGATCATTACAGGCCGCGACTCTGCGCCCCTGAGGTTCCGGCTCAAAGCGCTTGGCATTGAGCACGCCAAGTTTGGCACGGAAGACAAACTGCCTGCTGCTGAAGACTTTTTAAAAACCCTCGGCTTTGGATGGCACCAAGCTGCCGCCATGGGCGATGATTGGCCAGATCTGCCCATGCTGCAACGCGCTGCCATTTCGTGTGCCCCCATCAATGCCCATGCACAAGCACTGGCCCTTGCACACTTTGTCACAAGCCGCCAAGGCGGCTTTGGCGCTGCCAGAGAGTTGTGTGATTTGCTGGTGGTTGCAAGTGGGCAATACGCACCCTTGCTTGCGCGTGTTGGTTCTTCATCGGCCGCATGATGAATGCATTACGGCGCGTCCTAGATCGTTTGTCTCTTTACTTGCCCGCCATTCTCATGGCCGTATTTGCCTTGGGAAGTTGGTGGCTTGTCCGAAGTCTGCCAAATTTCTTCAATGAAACTGCTGCCCCATTGGTTCGCCATGAGCCTGATTATTTTTTGCAGATTTTTTCTGTCAAATCTTTTGACAGCCAGGGCCGCCTGATGCGAGAGTTAAGTGGCGAGCACGCTCAACATTTTCCTGACACCGATACGCTTGACATTCAAAAAGTGCAACTGCGCGGACACAGCCAGGAGGGTCAGCAGGTCACTGCTGTTGCAGATCAGGCTCTGGCTAAAGGGGACGGTACGCAAGTGACATTGGTTGGCAACGTGCACATTTCTCAGCCCGCAAGCACAAGCCCCAATGGGCCTCGGCCTGCAACTGAGATGCGCAGCCAAGAAATCAAAGCGTTCGTCAATGAAGAGCACTTGGTGAGTGAAGTTCCCGTTGAAGTTCGGCGCGGCCAAGATCTGTTCACTGCTGAAAAAATGCAAATGAACAGCAGAACAGGTGAATATGAATTGAGCGGCAGAGTTCGGGGCCTCGTCCAAGCTGCTAAACCTTAAAGACTATTTCTTTCTTAAAACGAGCATCTCAGAAAAAACTCTGTGCGCTCCCGACATGAAAAAAGCCCTGCATGCAGGGCTTTTTTGTGTCTCACACCCGAAAGTGTGAGTGCAGATGTAACCAGCGATTAATAACCGCCGCCGCCTTCGCGACGACCGCCACCACCATTGCCACCGCCGCCGCCACGTGGGCCTGAGCCGTACGGGCTACGAAAGCCGGACTCGCCGCCGCCTTCACGACGACCACCACCGCCGCCGCCATAACCGCCGCCGCCGCCTTCACGACGACCGCCGCCGCCACCAAAGCCACCGCCACCGGAACGGGGAGGACGCTCTTCCATGGGACGTGCTTCGTTGACAACAACACTGCGACCGCCCAAAGGCTGACCGTTCATGCCGTTGATTGCAGATTGGGCTTCTTCATCAGAACCCATTTCCACAAAGCCGAAGCCTTTTGAGCGACCTGTGTCGCGTTCCATCATGACTTTGGCGCTGGTTACTGAACCGAACTGGCCGAAGGCCTGCTCTAAATCGCCGTCACGAACCGAGTACGGCAGATTGCCGACGTATAGTTTTTTGCCCAT
>Ga0164293_10003917_pt1 | contig 12742 bp, 14 predicted proteins | sample GEODES118metaG_FD_111487 | JGI IMG/M metagenome (GOLD analysis project Ga0164293, IMG submission 111487) | Eutrophic lake water microbial communities from Lake Mendota, Wisconsin, USA - GEODES118 metaG | ecosystem: Environmental > Aquatic > Freshwater > Lake | place: USA: Lake Mendota... | reverse complement strand
CTCGACAGCGGGTTCCTCAACTCCGGGCGATGAACGCAGAGAAAAGCCCAATGCGGCCCGGGCGATGAACGCAGAGAAGAGCCCAATGCGGCCCGGGCGATGAACGCAGAGAAGAGCCCAATGCGGCCCGGGCGATGAACGTAGAGAAGAGCCCAATGCGGCCCGGGCGATGAACGTAGAGAAGAGCCCAATGCGGCCCGGGCGATGAACGCAGAGACGCGGACGCATGTCGGCCCGTAAGGCCGCCGTTCTCGGCTCTCCGGTCGCGCACTCACGGTCCCCGCAACTGCACCTGGCGGCCTACCGGGCGCTGGGGCTGAACGACTGGACCTACGAGCGCATCGAATGCAGCGCTGACGAATTGCCCACCGTCGTAGGCGGTTTCGGGCCGGAATGGGTCGGTGTGTCGATCACCATGCCGGGTAAGTTCGCCGCCCTGCGGTTCGCCGATGAACGCACCGAACGGGCTGAACTGGTGGGCTCGGCCAACACGCTGGTGCGCACCCCCGGCGGCTGGCGCGCCGACAACACCGACGTCGATGGGGTAGCCGGCGCCCTCGCTGAATCCGCCCTGTGGCGCCGCAGCGGACTGCGCCGTGCCATCGTGCTCGGCTCGGGCGGCACCGCACCGGCGGCCGTGGCGGCTCTTGCCGGACTCGGTGTCACGGCGATCACCGTCGCTGCCCGCAACCCCGAGAAAGCCGCCGGGTTGCTCGAACTGGGTTCCCGACTCGGGGTCGCGACGGAGTACTGCGCCGTGGCTGACCCGGGTCTGCGCGCCGCGGCCGACGGCGCCGACGTTCTGGTCAGCACAATCCCGGCCGATGCGGCCGCGGAGTTGACCGACGCCCTGGCCGGGGTCCCGGTTGTGCTGGACGCGATCTACGACCCGTGGCCGACGCCGCTGGCCCGCGCGGTCGGCGCATCCGGCGGTGAAGTCATCAGCGGCCTGCAGATGCTGCTGCACCAGGCGTTCAGCCAGGTCGAACAATTCACAGGCCGGCCGGCGCCGCGAAAGCAGATGGCGGCCGCGCTGGGTTAACGTCCGGCGGTATGGGAGTCATCGGGGCGGCCGGCGTTGCGGCCGTGCTGATGTGGGCGGCTGTGCTCTCGGTAATCGATCTGCGCCGGCGTCGGCTACCCAACGTCCTGACGGTGCCGGGCGCGGCAGTGATTCTGGTCGTGGCAGCGCTGTACGGCCGCGGACTGGCGGCCCTGATCGGTGGCTGCGCTCTTGCCGGGCTCTATCTGGTGATCCACCTGACCGGCCCGGGCGCCCTCGGCGGCGGAGACGTCAAGCTGGCGCTCGGGTTGGGTGCATTGACCGCCGCGCTGAGCAGTGACGTGTGGGTGCTGGGTGCGCTCGGTGCCCCGCTCGTGACCGCGGCAGCGGCAGTGGTGAGCCTGCTGCGAGGTGGCACGGGGACGGTGCCGCACGGCCCATCGATGTGTATGACAAGCCTGACCGCGGCCGCCCTGGCGGTGCTGTAGCGGCGTTCACCGCGACGGCGGCGTGCCCGCGGGTGAGGATTGGGTGCCCACCTGCGGACGTGGGAAGATGATCCCGTGTTGCGATGGACCACCGCCGGTGAATCTCACGGCCGCGCCCTGGTTGCGCTCGTTGAAGGCATGGTTGCCGGTGTGCATGTCACCTCTGGTGATATCGCCGGCCAGCTGGCGCGTCGGCGGTTGGGGTACGGGCGCGGGGCGCGGATGAAGTTCGAGCAGGACGAGGTCACGGTGCTTGCCGGGGTGCGGCACGGCGCCACCCTGGGCGGGCCGATCGCGATCGAGATCGGCAACACCGAGTGGCCCAAATGGGAGACGGTGATGGCTTCCGACCCTGTCGACGCCGCGGCCCTCGACGTCGCCCGTAACGCGCCATTGACCCGCCCGCGGCCCGGTCACGCCGACTACGCGGGCATGCTGAAGTACGGGTTCGACGACGCCCGTCCGGTGCTGGAACGCGCCAGCGCCCGCGAGACCGCCGCCCGGGTGGCGGCGGCGACCATCGCTCGCGCTTTCCTGCGCGAAGCATTCAACGTGGAGGTCGTCTCGCACGTCATCTCCATCGGCGCCTCCGATCCCTACGACGGGCCGCCACCCACCTTCGCCGACCTGCCCGGCATCGACGACAGTCCGGTGCGCGCCTTCGGCGCCGCCGCTGAAGCCTCGATGATCGCCCAGATCGAAGCGGCCAAGAAGGACGGCGACACCCTCGGCGGGGTGGTTGAAGTCGTCGCCCACGGGCTGCCGGTCGGCCTTGGCTCCTTCACCAGCGGGGAGAACCGCCTCGACGGCCAACTGGCTGCCGCGGTGATGGGTGTGCAGGCGATCAAGGGTGTAGAGATCGGCGACGGTTTCGAGACCGCCCGTCGGCGCGGCAGCGGTGCCCATGACGAGATGTTCCCCGGGCCCGACGGGGTGTTGCGTTCCACCAACCGGGCCGGCGGACTGGAGGGCGGGATGACCAACGGGCAGCCGCTTCGGGTTCGTGCCGCCATGAAGCCGATTTCGACGGTGCCGCGGGCGCTGTCCACGGTCGACCTGGCCACCGGTGAGCAGGCTCATGCGATCCACCAGCGCTCCGATGTGTGCGCGGTGCCGGCCGCCGGGGTGGTGGTGGAGGCCATGGTGGCGCTGGTGCTGGCCCGGGCGGCGTTGGAGAAGTTCGGTGGGGATTCGCTGACCGAGACCCGCCGCAACATCGACGGGTATCTGCGTGAAGTCGCCGGTCGCGAGGGCCGGTCTGATTCGGTACGGCTGTCGGGATAGCGGAATGGCGCCGAAGGCCGTGCTGATCGGGCTGCCCGGCTCGGGGAAATCCACCATCGGGCGGCGGCTCGCCAAAGTCCTGGGGCTCGAGCTGCTCGACAGCGACGCCGAGATCGAACGGCGCACCGGACGCACTGTCGCCGAGATCTTCGCCGCTGACGGCGAATCCGGGTTCCGCCGGATCGAGGAGGAGGTGATCCGGGAGGCCTTGGCCGAGCACGACGGAATCCTCTCGCTGGGCGGCGGCGCGATCACCACCGAGGGAGTCCGTGACGCGCTGGCCGGGCACACCGTGGTCTATCTCGAGATCAGCGCAGCCGAGGGGGTCCGGCGTACCAGTGGCCCCGCGGTACGGCCGCTGCTGGCCGGGCCGGATCGGGCCGAGAAATACCGCGAATTGATGAGCCAACGGGTCCCGCTGTACCGGCAGGTGGGCACCATCCGGATCAACACCAACCGGCGCAATCCCGGTGCTGTGGTGCGGCATGTCGTTGGGCTGCTCGAGAATCCCTCGCCGCCACGCCGCCGCCGGCCGCCATGGCGGCGCGACCCCGACGCCCGCCGGGCCGCCCCGGCACCCACCGAGTCGTCGGCCGCGCCGGCGCCGGTCGAGACCGGGCCGGTCACGCCGGCCACCCTGGCCCGCCGCGCGAGAGTACGCAAATGAGCCAACCCACCGACGCCCCCGTCACCATCGAGGTCGCCGTCGACCCGCCGTACCCGGTGATCATCGGATCCGGTGTGCTCGACACCGTGGGCGAACTGCTCGGCTCCCGTCACAAAGTGGTGATCCTGCATCAACCTGCATTGGCCGACACCGCTGAGACGATCCGTAAACAGTTGTCGGGCAAGGGCGTTGACGCTCACCGCGTCGAACTGCCCGACGCCGAAGCCGGCAAGGACCTGAAGGTCGTCGGGTTCATCTGGGAGGTCCTGGGCCGGATCGGCGTCGGGCGCACAGATGCCATCGTCAGCCTGGGCGGGGGAGCGGCCACCGACGTTGCCGGGTTCGCAGCGGCGACCTGGTTGCGCGGCGTCGACATCGTCCACGTTCCGACCACCCTGCTGGCGATGGTCGATGCCGCCGTCGGCGGCAAGACCGGCATCAACACCGATGCCGGTAAAAACCTGGTGGGCGCTTTCCACCAACCCGCCGCCGTGCTGGTCGACCTCGAACTGCTGAAGACGTTGCCGCGCAACGAGTTGGTGGCCGGAATGGCCGAGATCGTCAAGGCCGGTTTCATTGCCGATCCGGTGATCCTGGAACTCATCGAGGCCGACCCGGAGGCGTCCGTCGACCCGTCGGGACCGGTGCTGTCCGAACTGATCCGGCGGGCCGTTCAGGTCAAGGCCGACGTGGTGGCCGCCGACGAGAAGGAGTCCGCGCTGCGGGAGATCCTCAACTACGGCCACACCTTGGGCCACGCCATCGAACGGCGGGAACGCTACCGGTGGCGGCACGGTGCGGCGGTGTCGGTGGGCCTGGTGTTCGCGGCCGAGTTGGCCCGCCTGGCCGGCCGACTCGACGACGCCACCGTGCGACGGCACCGCGATGTGCTCACCGCGTTGGGCCTGCCGGTGAGCTATGACGCCGGTGCCCTGCCCGAGCTGATGAAGTACATGGCGGGGGACAAGAAAACCCGTTCGGGCACACTGCGTTTCGTGGTGCTCGACGGACTGGCCAAACCCAGTCGCCTGGAGGGGCCGGACCCGGCCCTGCTGGCGGCCGCCTACGCGGAGGTGTCGCAGTCGTGACGACGGTCCTGGTCCTCAACGGCCCCAACCTGGGCCGGCTCGGGCAGCGCGAACCGCAGGTGTACGGCAGCGCCACCCACGACGATCTGGTGGCGATGATCGAGGCCGAAGCCGCCGAACTGGGACTGGCGGTGGTGGTGCGCCAAAGCGACAGCGAGGCGCAACTGATCGGCTGGGTGCACGCGGCCGCCGACGCCGGTGATCCGGTGATCCTCAACGCCGGCGGGCTGACCCACACCTCGATCGCCCTGCGGGATGCGTGCGCGGAGTTACGGGCGCCGCTGATCGAGGTGCACATCTCCAACGTCTTTGCCCGCGAAGATTTTCGGCACCACTCCTACCTGAGCGGGGTGGCCACCGGGGTGATCGTGGGGCTGGGAGTGCAGGGCTACCTGCTGGCGTTGAGGTACCTGGCGTCAGGCGGCTAGATCGACTCGCGGTCACTCGCGGTCGTGCAGGCGCCGATCGGCTTCATCGTGCTGGACCCGGACCGCTTCTCGGGCGTCCTGGCGCCAATCCAACTCACGTCGGGACACTGCGTATTCCTCGCCCGGGTCCTCCTCGGGATTTACCACGGAGAACACGTCGTCCTGCTGCTCGCCCAGACGTCCGGGCATGCGCTGCCGCGGCGCCACGGGCCGGCGGCGGTCCACCAGCCAGCGGCCGATGCCGGTCCCGAAGATCGCGGGCAGGAACACCAGCAGGGCGGTGAACGCGGCGAACACGGTGACCTCGACGCCGATGCCCTCGGCGTAGATCGCGTTGTAGAACATCGCGATGATGGCGGCGGCCAGTCCGCTCAACACGCCGGCCACCAAACCGGCCATCAGCCAGCGCATGGCCAGGTCCCGGCGACGGTCCGGATCCGGGTTGGACCGGGCGTCGGCGATACCGTCGATCACACCCCAGAGCAAGGCCGCCGCGAACAACACCGCACACAGGGCGAAACTTATGGTGCCGGCGTTGGTGGGGGAGGCGTTGATCAGTGTGCCCTGCACCAACCGGAGCACCACCATCCCGATCGCGAACACCAGCCCGCGCGGCAACCACGTTGTCATAGGTGAGCAGCCTAGCGAGTACCGTCACCCACCGTGACACATTGCCAACGCCGGGACCGGCTGGCGGTGTGTCTGGTCGACCGGGGACTGGACGCGTTCCTGGTCAGTGACCTGGTCAATGTCCGCTATCTGACCGGCTTCACCGGTTCCAACGCCGCCCTGATGGTGTTTGCCGACGACACACCAGCGGTGCTGGCCACCGATTCCCGGTACCGCACCCAGGCGGCGCGCCAGGCGCCGGACATGCAGACCGCGATCGAGCGGGCTTGCGGCCGGCACCTTCTTCAGCAGGCACTGACCGGCGGTGCCGGACGAATCGGTTTCGAAAGCCACGTCGTCACCGTGGACGGGTTCGACGCGCTGTCACGTGAACTGACCGGCCACCCCGACGCCGAGCTGGTGCGGGCCTCCGGCGCGGTGGAGGCGCTGCGCGAGGTCAAGGACGCCGGCGAGGTGGCGCTGCTGCGGCTGGCCTGCGAGGCCGCCGACGCCGCCCTGACCGAGCTGGTCGAGGGCGGTGGGCTGCGGCCGGGCCGCACCGAGCGGGCGGTCGCCCGCGAACTGGAAGCCCTGATGCTCGAGCACGGCGCCGACGGGGCATCTTTCGAGACCATCGTCGCCGCCGGTGAGAACTCCGCGGTGCCGCACCACCGGCCCACCGACGCCGTCCTGGCCCGTGGCGACTTCGTCAAGATCGACTTCGGCGCCCTGGTGGGGGGCTATCACTCCGACATGACTCGAACCTTCATCCTGGGCAAGGCGGCGAGTTGGCAGCGGGAGATCTACGCCGTGGTGTCGACGGCCCAGCAGTCCGGGGTGCACGCGCTGGGGCCGGGCGCGCCGCTGTGCGCGGTGGACGGCGCGGCGCGGCAGGTCATCGTCGACGCCGGCTACGGCGAACACTTCGGGCACGGCCTGGGTCACGGGGTGGGGCTGCAGATCCACGAAGCGCCCGGAATCAACGGCGCCGCCGCCGGTACACTGCGTGCTGGCTCCGTGGTGACCGTGGAACCCGGCGTCTACCTGGCCGGGCGCGGCGGCGTCCGGATCGAGGACACCCTTGTCGTCGGTGCGCGCGGACCCGAGCTGCTGTCCCGGTTCCCGAAGAACCTGGCCATCCTCTAGACCACCTGAAGGAGAAGGACCGACCGTGGCGACAACTGCCGACTTCAAGAACGGCCTTGTGCTGAACATCGACGGGCAACTTTGGCAGATCACCGAGTTTCAGCACGTCAAGCCCGGCAAGGGGCCGGCCTTCGTGCGGACCAAGCTGAAGAACGTGCTGTCCGGCAAGGTGGTCGACAAGACCTACAACGCCGGGGTCAAGGTGGAGACCGCCACCGTCGACCGGCGTGATGCCACCTATCTGTACCGGGATGGCAGTGACTTCGTATTCATGGACAGCCAGGACTACGAGCAGCACCCGCTGCCCGAGGCGCTGGTGGGTGAGTCGGCCGGTTTCCTGCTGGAGGGCATGCCGGTGCAGATCGCCTTCAACCAGGGCGCCCCGCTATACCTCGAACTTCCGGTGACCGTCGAACTGGTGGTGGCTCACACCGAGCCGGGCCTGCAAGGTGACCGTTCCAACGCGGGGACCAAGCCGGCCACGCTGGAAACCGGCGCGGAGATCCAGGTCCCGCTGTTCATCAACATCGGCGACAAGCTCAAGGTCGACTCCCGCGACGGTAGCTACCTGGGCCGCGTCAACTAGGGATGCCTGACCGCAAGGGGCATAAGGGGCGCCACCACGCCCGTAAGCGAGCCGTCGACGTGCTCTTCGAAGCGGAGGCTCGTGGGCTGTCCGCGGCGGAGGTCGCCGACGGGCGTACTGCGTTGGCGCAGGCCGATCAGGAGGTGTCGGCGCTCAACCCCTACACCGTGTCCGTCGCCCGCGGGGTGACCGAGCACACTGCCCACATCGACGACTTGATCAGGTCGCACCTGCACGGCTGGACCCTGGAGCGACTGCCCGCCGTCGACCGGGCGATCCTGCGGGTGGCGGTCTGGGAGTTGCTGCACGCCGACGACGTTCCTGGACCGGTGGCCGTGGACGAGGCGGTCGAGTTGGCCAAGGAACTGTCCACCGACGACTCGCCCGGTTTCGTCAACGGGGTCCTGGGCCAGGTGATGCTGGTGACGCCGCAGATCCGCGCCGCCGCCGCCGCGGTCCGGGGAAGCAGCAGGCCGGACGCGTAATCTCAGGCCATGGACGCCGAGAACCATTTCACAGCTCTCGCCGACGTCTGGGATCGGCAGGCCGAAGCCCTGGATTCCGCCATGGGCCGGCACGGAACCGCGGCCCGGCACGCCGTTGCGGCCGGCCCCGGTGAGCGGGTCATCGACATCGGGTGTGGACCGGGTCTGTCCGCGGTCGCCCTCGGCGCGGAGGTCGGTCCGCAGGGATGGGTGGCTGCCGTCGACGTCGTCGCGCAGATGGCCGCCGCCACCCAACGCCGAATGGCAGCCGCCGGAGTCAACGGTGTGGCGGTGACCGCCGACGCGGGCACCGCCGAACTGGTCGCCGTGGCGGGTGAGTCGCAGCCCTTCGACGCCGTGCATTCCCGGTTCGGGCTGATGTTCTTCCCGGACCCGAATGCCGCCTTCGCCAACATTTTTCGCGCGCTGCGCCCCGGCGGACGGTTGGCGGCGTCGGTGTGGCAGCACCTGGACCGCAACCCATGGATGATGCTGACCACTGCCACGGCGACGCAGGTTCTCGGGATGGAACGACCGCCGCTGCCCGACTCCGGCGGGCCCGGACCGTTCTCGCTGGCCGACCCGGACTCGACCGCGGCCCTGTTCGCCGAGGCGGGATTCGTCGATGTCTACCTGGAGTCGGTGCAGGCTCCGTTCGTCTTCGCGGGCGACGGCACCGCGGCCGCCGAACGGGTTCTCAGCGCCGGGCCACTCGGCGGGGTGTTTCTGGCTGCCGACGACGATCGGCGCCGCGAGGTCATTGCCGCGGTGGTGGAGGCACTGGAGCATCATCGGGGCGCCGATGGCATCGAGGTTCCGGCCGCGTCGTGGTGTGTGACGGCGGTCCGGCCCTAGCCGTTGTCGGCCGTGCCGTTATCGGGTCATGGGTTACAGGCCCAGCGCCGCGTAGGTCCGCTTGACGAATTTCGGCTGCACCGATTGCAGCCGGGCCAGGTCGGTGTTACCGGCGACCGCGGCGGCCGCCGAACTGAGGTCAGGAAAGTTCTGGATCAGGTAAATCAGGATCAGGTCGTTCTCCGGGTCGGCCTGCCACCAGGTGCCGTAGGCCCCGGGCCAACTGAACGTGCCCCGGCCTGCCGGGCCGAACAGTCGCGCTGACTTCGCCGGGTCGGTCACCACCGACAGATTCAGGCCGAAGCCGCGGCCGATCCAGAACGGCATCCCCAGAAACGGTTGACGATGCTGGTCCTCGGTGAGCCGGTCAGCGCGCATCAACTGCACCGACGGCTCGGAGAGCACCCGCACGCCGTCGACGGTCCCACCGGCCAGCAGCATCCGGGCGAACCGCACATAGTCGTCCACGGTGGACATCAGGCCGGCCCCGCCCTGGCAGAACGACGGCTCCTTGACCGGGATCGGTCCCATCGCGTCGTGTTGCAGGCCGTTGTGCGCATCGAGTCGGTACATGGTGGCCGTGCGGTCCCGCTTGTCCGGCGTCAGGTAGAAACCGGTGTCAGGCATGTCCAGCGGCTCGAAGATGCGCTCGGTGAGGATGTCATGAAGGGACTTGCCCTCGATCCTGGACAGGATGATGCCCAGCACCTCGGTGCCCTGGCTGTAGGTGAGCCGTTCGCCGGGCTGGTGGACCAGCGGGAGGGCCGCCACCTCGGTAAGCCAGTGGTCCTGGTCCTGGCGCAGCGACACCATCCGGTAGGCGCGGCTGATCGGACCGCCCACCGAGAACGTGTAGGCCAGTCCACTGCGGTGGGTCATCAGGTCCTCAACGGTGATCGGCCGGTCAGCCGGCACGGTGTTGTCCAGTGGCCCGTTCGGGTCGATCAGCACCCGCATATCGGCCATCTCCGGCAGCCACCGGGTGACCGGGTCGGTCAGCGCGAGCTTGCCTTCCTCCACCATCGCCATCGCGGCCGCCACCGTCACAGGCTTGGTCATCGAGGCGATCCGGAAGATGGTGTCGCGCTGCATCGGCAGGTTGGACTCGATGTCTCGGCAGCCGAATTCGTTGACCTGCAGCACTTCTCCGCGATGCCAGACCATGCTCACCGCACCGGACACCAATCCGGCGTCCACGGCTTCGGCGATGGCGGAGCGATTGTCGGCGAGATTCACCGCGGTGAGTCTACGCAAGCCCGGCGTGGCCGACCTGTTGCCGTTGGGCGGGTGCTACGCTGCGCCCAATCGACATCCTTTAACGAGCCGTCCGGTGAGGCGGAGAAGGAGGTCTGGTCTCTGGTGGTTACCACCGACCGGGAACTCATGTCCGCTGCGGACGTTGGCCGGACCGTCTCCCGTATGGCCCATCAGATCATCGAGAAGACCGCCCTGGACGACGGCGGGTCCGGCACGGATAGCCCCCGCGTGGTCCTGCTGGGCATCCCGACCCGCGGTGTCACCCTGGCGCGCCGGCTGACAGCCAAAATCGAGGAGTTCTCCGGTGTCACGGTCGCGTTCGGCGGTCTGGACATCACCCTCTACCGCGACGACCTGGACTTCAAGCCGCCCCGGGCGCTGGAGGAAACCTCGATTCCGGCCGGCGGTATCGACGGCGCCCTGGTGATCCTGGTCGACGACGTGCTCTACACCGGTCGCTCGGTCCGCTCGGCACTGGACGCGTTGCGCGACATCGGCAGGCCGACGGCGGTGCAGTTGGCGGTGCTCGTCGACCGCGGCCACCGGGAGTTGCCGCTTCGGGCGGACTACGTGGGCAAGAACGTGCCCACCTCGCGGGCCGAGAACGTCAAAGTGCGACTCGCCGAAGACGACGGGGTGGAAGGCATCTGGATCGCGCCGTACGGAGGTCCCGCCCGACCATGAGTGTCCGCCACCTGCTCTCGGCCGCGGATCTCTCCCGCGACGAGGCCACCGCGATCCTGGATGACGCCGACCGGTTCCGCCAGGCCCTACTCGGTCGGGAGGTCAAGAAACTCCCCACCCTGCGGGGCCGCACGGTCATCACGATGTTCTACGAGAACTCCACCCGCACCAGGGTGTCGTTCGAGGTGGCGGGCAAGTGGATGAGCGCCGACGTGATCAACGTCAGCGCCTCGGGATCGTCGGTGGCCAAAGGCGAGTCGCTCCGGGATACCGCGCTTACCCTGCGGGCCGCCGGGGCCGACGCGCTGATCATCCGTCATCCGGCCTCCGGGTCGGCCCAGTTGCTGGCGGAGTGGACGGCTGAGGAGCGCGGAGGACCCTCCCTGGGGGCAGGAGCGCAGCGACTCGGGGGAGGGCCCTGCGTCATCAATGCCGGCGATGGCACTCACGAGCACCCCACCCAGGCACTGCTCGACGCGCTGACCGTCCGGCAACGCCTCGGTGACATCGAAGGCCGCCGGGTCGTCATCGTCGGCGACGTCCTGCACAGTCGGGTGGCCCGGTCCAATGTCGCGCTGCTGAACACCCTGGGGGCCGAGGTGGTTCTGGTGGCCCCACCGACACTGCTGCCGGTCGGGGTCGCCGACTGGGGTGCCGCGACGGTCTCCCACGAACTGGACGCCGAACTGCCCGGCGCCGACGCCGTGATGATGCTGCGAGTCCAGGCCGAACGGATGAACGGCGCGTTCTTCCCGTCCGAACGCGAGTACTCGATCCGCTACGGCCTGTCCGATCGCCGTCAGGCGCAACTGGCCGACCATGCGGTGGTGCTGCACCCCGGTCCGATGCTGCGCGGGATGGAGATCGGCTTCTCGGTGCCGGACTCCTCGCAATCGGCGGTGCTGCAACAGGTTTCCAACGGTGTGCACGTGCGGATGGCGGTGCTGTTCCATCTGCTGGTCGGCATGGGCGAGGCGGTGAACGTATGAGCACGTCATCAACGATCCTGATTCGTGGAGTGCGCCTCTACGGCGAGGGCGACCCGGTCGACGTCCTGATCGGTGACGGGCAGATCGCCGAGATCGGACCCGCGCTGAAAGCGCCCGGCGGTGCCGAGGTGATCGACGCCGTCGGCCAGGTGCTGCTGCCCGGCCTGGTGGACCTGCACACCCATCTGCGCGAGCCCGGCCGGGAGTACGCCGAGGACATCGAAACCGGTTCGGCTGCGGCCGCTTTGGGCGGCTACACCGCGGTGTTCGCGATGGCCAACACCGACCCGGTCGCCGACAGCCCGGTGGTCACCGACCACGTGTGGCGGCGCGGCCAGCAGGTCGGACTGGTCGACGTGCACCCCGTCGGCGCTGTCACGGTGGGCCTGAACGGTAAACAACTCACCGAGATGGGCCTGATGGCAGCCGGCGCCGGGCAGGTCCGGCTGTTCTCCGACGACGGGATCTGCGTGCACGACCCGCTGGTCATGCGCCGGGCGCTGGAGTACGCCACCGGACTCGGGGTGCTCATCGCCCAGCACGCCGAGGAGCCGAGGCTGACCGACGGTGCCGTCGCCCACGAGGGTCCCAATGCGGCCCGACTGGGGCTGGCCGGGTGGCCGCGGGCCGCCGAGGAGTCGATCGTCGCTCGCGACGCGCTGCTGGCCCGTGACGCCGGCGCTCGGGTGCACATCTGTCACGCCTCCACCGCCGGAACGGTGGAAATCCTGAAATGGGCTAAGCAGCAGGGTATTTCCATCACCGCTGAGGTCACCCCGCACCACCTCATGCTTGATGACAGCCGCCTGGCCAGCTACGACGGCCGCAACCGGGTCAACCCGCCACTGCGGGAGGCCTCCGATGCCGAGGCGTTGCGCCGGGCGCTTGCCGAGGGCGTCATCGACTGCGTCGCCACCGACCACGCCCCGCATGCCGAGCACGAGAAGTGTTGTGAGTTCTCCGTGGCCAGGCCCGGCATGCTCGGTCTGCAGACCGCGCTGTCGGTGGTGGCGGCCACCATGGTGGTTCCCGGGCTGCTGGATTGGCGCGGTGTGGCCAGGGTGATGAGCGAGAACCCGGCTGACATCGGCGGCTTGCCCGACCAGGGCCGACCACTGGAGGTCGGTGAGCCGGCCAACCTCGTCATCGTCGACCCCGACGGACAGTGGACGG
>Ga0164293_10003915_pt1 | contig 12745 bp, 8 predicted proteins | sample GEODES118metaG_FD_111487 | JGI IMG/M metagenome (GOLD analysis project Ga0164293, IMG submission 111487) | Eutrophic lake water microbial communities from Lake Mendota, Wisconsin, USA - GEODES118 metaG | ecosystem: Environmental > Aquatic > Freshwater > Lake | place: USA: Lake Mendota, Wisconsin... | reverse complement strand
GCGTAACCGCGCTCGCGCATGGCCGCAATATCGCGATCGAGCGCCACTCGATCAGGCCATAGGGTCATCGTCTCCTCTGGCCGGTTCGGCCAGAGATATTCGAGCAGCGTCTCGCGCACCCGTGGGCTCGAGAAGGCGATGATCGCCCGCCCCGATGCCGTCGTGAGCACAGGTACATGCATACCGCGCTCAAAATATTCGACTGCAAAACCACTCTCGCGGTCGGTCGAATCTTCGATGAACAGTTCGGGAAATCGCGGCGTCATCAGGCTCATCGGCCACTGTACCCGCGCAGAGGAGGCGTGCATCGCTCGGCGGATCGGTTCCAACCGCTCTGTCGTGGCGTCGAAACCGTGACTCAACATCGTCGCTTTGAGCGTGAGCTGATAGCGACGATTAGGCAATCGAACCACGAAGTCGGTGGCCTCGAGCGTCGCGAGGCAGCGGTTGACGGTCGTACGCGCGAGGCGCAACCGTTGGCTAAGGGCCGCTGTCGTGAGCGGGCCATAGCGATTGAGGACTTGAATCAGTTCCAAACCCCGCAACAGCACGCGCACCGGGGTGGGATGCCCCGGCGGCATGCGATGCGTTCCTGCAGGGGCGCCAGTGATATTGCTGCCCTGATCCTCGTCCATCATCTCTCTCGGCTAGCGGCCTTCCCGGCCGCCGCCTACTTTAGCCTATCGTCATAACGATATGCTCATTCCGCCGTGCTTTCTACCTCACCAACGGACGATTCCTCGGATTCTCCGCCGGCGATAGCACCGACGTCCCCAAATCCACGAGAACTGTCGTCCGCTTTGCGACGACGGTGAGCATGAGCCGCGAAGCCCGTGCCCGCCGGAATCAACCGACCGACGATGACGTTTTCCTTCAAGCCGCGCAGATCGTCCTTGAGACCGCGTACCGCTGCCTCGGTAAGGACGCGAGTGGTCTCCTGGAACGAGGCCGCCGAGATGAACGACTCGGTGGCGAGAGACGCCTTGGTGATGCCAAGCAGCACTGGCGCGAACGCCGCCTGCTCCTTGCTATCGGCGGCCATGCGATCGTTGATATCGAGCGCACGCGAGCGATCGAGCTGCTCGCCCTTGAGCAACGGCGTCTCGCCGGCGTTGGTGACCTCCGCCTTGCGCAACATCTGTCGGATGATGACTTCGATGTGCTTGTCGTTGATCTTCACGCCCTGCAGACGGTAGACGTCCTGGATTTCGCGCACGAGGTAGTTCGCCAAAGCCTGCACGCCCTGCAGACGCAGGATGTCGTGCGGATTCGGCTCGCCGTCGGCGATGACTTCGCCGCGGGTGACCTGCTCGCCTTCGAAGACGTTGAGCTGACGCCACTTCGGGATCAGCTCCTCGTACTTCTCGCCGCGCTCCTCGGTGATGACGAGACGACGCTTGCCTTTGGTCTCCTTACCGAAGCTGACGGTGCCGCTCTTCTCGGCGAGGATCGCCGGGTCCTTCGGCTTGCGCGCTTCAAAGAGATCCGCGACACGCGGCAGACCGCCGGTGATGTCACGGGTCTTCGACGATTCCTGCGGGATACGGGCGATGACGTCACCGACCGACACCTTGGCGCCGTCCTCGAGGCTGATGAGAGCGCCCGCCGGCAGCGTGTAGACCGCCGGGATTTCGGTGTTCGCGAACGGTACTTCCTTCCCCTTCGCGTTGACGAGCTTGATCGTCGGACGCAATTCCTTGCCACCGCGCTGCTTGCTGCCGTCCATGACGACGACCGACGACAAACCGGTCACTTCGTCGACTTGACGCGTCACGGTGAGACCATCGACGAAGTCCTGGAACCTCAGGAAGCCTGCCACTTCCGTGACGACCGGATGGGTGTGCGGATCCCAGGTGGCGACCGTTTGACCGGCCTCGACCATCGTGCCTTCGGTGCTGTTGATCTGCGCACCGTAGGGGATCTTATAGCGCTCACGCTCGCGACCGAATTCATCGACCACGCCGATCTCACCCGAACGCGACACGGCGACGAGATAACCCTTCTCGTGCGCGACCGTCTTCACATTGTGGAAGCGCAGCGTGCCCTTGTTGCGCACTTCGACGCTCGAGGTCGCTGCCGCTCGCGACGCCGCACCACCGATGTGGAAGGTGCGCATCGTCAGCTGAGTACCCGGTTCGCCGATCGACTGGGCCGCCATCACACCGACCGCTTCGCCGATGTTGATGATACGACCGCGTGCGAGATCGCGACCGTAGCAGGTCGCACACACGCCATAGCGCGTATCGCAAGTGATGGGCGAGCGAACCTTGACCTGATCGACGCCGTGCTGTTCGAGCACGCGCACCAGATGCTCATCGATGAGCGTGCCGGCTTCCATCAGCACGGCACCCTTACCACCCGGACGCAGCACGTCTTCGACGATCACACGGCCGAGCACACGCTCACCGAGACCTTCGACGACGTCACCACCTTCGACGAGCGGCGTCACCATCACGCCATTCTTCGTACCGCAATCAACTTCCGTGACGACGAGATCCTGAGCGACGTCGACGAGACGACGCGTCAGGTAACCCGAGTTCGCGGTCTTCAACGCCGTATCGGCGAGACCCTTACGGGCGCCGTGGGTCGAGATGAAGTACTGCAGAACGTTCAAGCCTTCGCGGAAGTTCGCCGTGATCGGCGTCTCGATGATCGAGCCGTCAGGCTTGGCCATGAGGCCGCGCATACCGGCGAGCTGACGAATCTGCGCCGCGCTACCACGCGCACCGGAGTCCGCCATCATGAAGATCGAGTTGAACGACTTTTGACGCTGCTTCTGGCCCTTGCTATCGACAGCCTCTTCGGTGCCGAGTTTGTCCATCATCGCCTTGGCGACTTGGTCGTTAGCGCGTGACCAAATATCGACGACCTTGTTGTAACGCTCACCGTTGGTGACGAGACCGGAAGCGTACTGCTCCTGAATCTCCTTCACTTCGCGATCCGCCGAGGCCACGATCTTGACCTTCTGCTCCGGGATCACGATGTCGTCGATACCGAACGACACCGAAGCGCGCGTAGCGTAGTGGAAGCCGGTGTACATCACGCGATCGGCAAAGATCACGGTGTCCTTCAGACCGAGGATACGGTAGCAGGCGTTGATCGTTGCCGAGATCGCCTTCTTAGTCATGTCCTGGTTGATGACATCGAACGACATGCCAGCGGGCAGCACTTCGGAGAGCAGCGCACGACCGACCGTCGTCTTCACGAGACGACGACGCTCGATCCACTCACCATTCTCGATGACCGTCTCGTTGATGCGCACGCTGATACGCGCTTGCAAGTGAACCTGACGAGTCTCGTAAGCGCGGTGCACCTCGCCGACGTCGGCGAACATCATGCCCTCGCCCTGCGCACCAACGCGCTCGCGAGTCATGTAGTAGAGGCCGAGCACCACGTCCTGCGACGGCACGATGATCGGATCACCGTTGGCAGGCGAGAGGATGTTGTTCGACGACATCATCAGCGCACGGGCTTCGAGCTGTGCTTCGAGCGACAGCGGCACGTGCACGGCCATCTGGTCACCGTCGAAGTCGGCGTTGAAGGCCGTACAGACGAGCGGATGCAGCTGGATCGCCTTACCCTCGATCAGCACCGGCTCGAAAGCCTGGATGCCGAGACGGTGCAGCGTCGGGGCGCGGTTGAGGAGCACGGGATGCTCGCGGATCACCTCGGAGAGGATGTCCCAAACTTCCGGCCCCTCACGCTCGACGAGACGCTTGGCAGCCTTGATGGTCGACGCGTCACCACGCAGCTGCAGCTTGTGGAAGATGAACGGCTTGAAGAGCTCGAGCGCCATCTTCTTAGGCAGACCGCACTGGTGCAGACGCAGCGTCGGACCGACCACGATGACCGAACGGCCAGAGTAGTCGACGCGCTTGCCGAGTAGGTTCTGACGGAACCGACCCTGCTTGCCCTTGATCATGTCGGCGAGCGACTTCAGCGGACGCTTGTTGGTGCCCGTGATCGCACGGCCGCGACGGCCGTTGTCGAGCAGCGCATCGACCGCTTCCTGCAGCATGCGCTTCTCGTTACGCACGATGATGTCCGGCGCATTGAGTTCGAGCAGACGACGCAGACGGTTATTGCGGTTGATGACTCGACGATAGAGATCGTTGAGATCGGAGGTCGCAAAGCGACCACCATCGAGCGGCACGAGCGGGCGCAGATCGGGCGGCAACACCGGCAGGATGGTCATGACCATCCACTCGGGGCGATTGCCCGACTCGATGAACGACTCGATGAGCTTCAAACGCTTCGAGAGGCGCTTGAGCTTCGTCTCCGAAGCCGTGTTCGCCATGTCTTCGCGAGCCTTCAGAACCTCGGCCTGCAAGTCGAGTGACCGCAGCAACTCGTGAACGGCTTCGGCACCCATGCGGGCATCGAATTCGTCACCGTGCTCCTCGATCGCCTCGAGGTACATCTCGTCAGTCAGCAACTGACCGCGCTGCATCGGCGTCATACCCGGATCGATCACCACGAAGGCTTCGAAGTAGAGCACGCGTTCGATTTCACGCAGCGTCATGTCGAGCATCAAACCGATACGCGACGGCAGCGACTTCAGGAACCAGATGTGCGCGACAGGCGACGCGAGGTCGATGTGACCCATGCGGTCACGACGAACCTTCGACTGCGTCACCTCGACGCCGCACTTCTCGCAGACGACGCCGCGATGCTTCAGACGTTTGTACTTGCCGCAAAGACATTCATAGTCTTTGACTGGGCCAAAGATTTTGGCGCAGAAGAGACCGTCTCGTTCCGGCTTGAAAGTCCGGTAGTTGATGGTCTCGGGCTTCTTGACCTCGCCGAAGGACCAGGACTTGATCATCTCGGGCGATGCAAGCCCGATCTTGATCGAGTCGAAGTGCTCGACTGGTGCGTTCTGCTTGAAGATTTTCAAAAGATCTTTCATGACTGCACCTTGCCTCAATCCTGTTCGAGTTCGACATTGATCGCGAGGGAGCGGATCTCCTTCACGAGCACGTTGAACGATTCGGGCATGCCGGCATCCATCTGGTGATTGCCGTCGACGATGTTCTTGTACATCTTCGTGCGGCCGTTCACGTCATCCGACTTGACCGTCAGCATTTCCTGCAGCGTGTACGCCGCGCCGTAGGCCTCGAGTGCCCACACTTCCATCTCACCGAAGCGCTGCCCACCGAACTGCGCCTTGCCACCGAGCGGCTGCTGCGTGACGAGCGAGTACGGTCCCGTAGAGCGGGCGTGCATCTTGTCGTCGACGAGGTGGTTGAGCTTCAGCATGTACATGTAGCCGACCGTGACCGGACGCTCAAAGCGTTCGCCGGTGCGGCCATCATGCAGATAGGTTTGACCCGATAGCGGCAGATCCGCGAGCGCAAGCAAACGCTTGATCTCGCTTTCCGCAGCACCATCGAACACCGGCGTTGCAATCGGCACGCCGCGCGAGAGGTTCTTCGCGAGAGTGACGATCTCATGATCGGTGAAGGTATCGGTCTGCTCACTCTGGCCACCGGTCTCGTTGTAGACACGACCGATGAACTGACGCAGTTCGCCGACCGCTTGCTGCTGCTCGAGCATGCGACCGATCTTGAGACCCAAGCCCTTGGCGGCCCAGCCCAAGTGCGTTTCGAGCACCTGACCCACGTTCATACGTGAAGGCACGCCGAGCGGGTTCAGAACGATGTCGACCGGCGTACCGTCTTCGAGGTACGGCATGTCTTCCACCGGAACGATGGTTGAGATCACGCCCTTGTTACCGTGACGACCGGCCATCTTGTCACCGGGCTGCACGCGACGTTTGACGGCGAGGTAGACCTTCACCATCTTCAGCACGCCCGGGGAGAGATCGTCGCCCTGGGTGATCTTGCCCTTCTTGTTTTCGAGCTTGGCTTCAAACATCTTGCGCTGATCGCGCAGACGCTCGGCCGTCGCTTCGAGTTGCGAATTCGACTCTTCGTCATCAAGACGAATTTCGAACCAATGATCGCGCTCGAGACCATCGAGATATTCCTCGGTGATCTTCGTGCCCGACTTGAGCTTGGCGGGACCGCCTGCAGCGACCTTGCCGATCAACATGCCGCGCACACGCTGGAACATGTCATCTTCGAGGATGCGCTGCTGATCGCCGAAGTCCTTACGGACGCGTTCGATTTCCGCCTTCTCGATCGACAGAGCGCGAGCGTCTTTCTCGACACCATCGCGCGTGAAGACACGCACGTCGATGACCGTGCCGTCCATGCCGGGAGGCACGCGCAGCGAGGTGTCCTTCACGTCGCTCGCCTTCTCACCGAAGATCGCACGCAGCAACTTCTCTTCTGGCGTCAGCTGCGTCTCACCCTTCGGGGTGACCTTGCCGACGAGGATGTCGCCCGCACGCACTTCGGCACCGATGAAGGCGATACCCGCTTCGTCGAGCTTATTGAGCGCTTGGTCACCGACGTTCGGAATGTCCGCGGTGATTTCTTCGGAGCCGAGCTTGGTATCGCGAGCGACGCAAGTCAGCTCTTCGATGTGGATCGTCGTGAAACGATCTTCCTGCACTACGCGCTCGGAGATCAGGATGGAGTCTTCGAAGTTGTAGCCGTTCCAGGGCATGAACGCGACCAGCATGTTCTGGCCGAGCGCGAGCTCGCCGAGGTCGGTCGAAGGACCGTCAGCCAGCACGTCGCCACGCGCGATCGCATCACCCGCCGACACCAACGGACGCTGGTTGATGCAGGTGTTCTGGTTCGAGCGGGTGTACTTCGTGAGGTTGTAGATGTCGACGCCAGGCTCTGCCGAGGTGGTCTCAGCGTCGTTGACACGCACCACGATGCGCGAGGCGTCGACCGAATCGACTACGCCACCACGCTTGGCCACCACGGTGACACCCGAGTCGATCGCCACCGGGCGCTCCATGCCGGTACCGACGAGCGGTGCCTCAGTGCGCAAGGTGGGAACCGCCTGACGTTGCATGTTCGAGCCCATGAGCGCGCGGTTGGCGTCGTCGTGCTCGAGGAACGGGATCAGCGACGCGGCGACCGATACGATCTGCTTCGGCGACACGTCCATGTAGTTGATGCGCTCGCGCGGCATCAACGTGAACTCGTTCTGGAAGCGGCAGGAGACGAGCTCATCGGCGAGGTTGCCCGAGCCGTCGGCGTTGGCGTTCGCCTGCGCAATCGCAAACTCGCCCTCTTCGATCGCCGACAGGAAGTCGATCTTGTCGGTGACGCGACCATTCTCGACACGGCGATACGGCGTCTCGAGGAAGCCGTATTGGTTCGTGCGGGCATAGACCGACAACGAGTTGATCAAACCGATGTTCGGCCCTTCCGGCGTTTCGATCGGGCACACGCGACCGTAATGGGTCGGGTGCACGTCACGCACTTCGAAGCCGGCACGCTCGCGGGTCAGACCGCCTGGGCCCAACGCCGAGACGCGACGCTTGTGCGTCACTTCGGAGAGCGGGTTGTTCTGATCCATGAACTGGCTGAGCTGCGAAGAGCCGAAGAATTCTTTGACAGCTGCAGCTACAGGCTTCGCGTTGATCATCTCCTGCGGCATGAGCGGCTCGCTCTCGGCGATGTTCAAACGCTCCTTGACCGCACGCTCGACGCGCACGAGACCGACGCGGAAGGCGTTCTCGGCCATTTCACCGACCGAACGCACGCGACGATTGCCGAGGTGATCGATATCGTCGACCGTACCATCGCCGTTGCGGATGGCGATCAACACCTTCAGCACATCGAGGATGTCTTCCTTCGAGAGTACGCTCGAACCCAAGATCTCCTTACGACCCACGCGGCGGTTGAACTTCATGCGGCCGACGGCCGACAGGTCGTAACGCTCGGCGTTGAAGAACAGATTCGAGAAGAGGTTCTCGGCAGCATCGCGGGTCGGCGGCTCGCCGGGACGCATCATGCGGTAGATCTCGACCAGCGCTTCGAGACGATTCTTGGTCGGGTCGATGCGCAGCGTGTCGGACACGTACGGACCACGATCGAGATCGTTGACGTATAGCGTGCGAACTTCGGTGATGCCCGACTCGATCATCTTTTCGGCCGAGGCGGCCGTGATGACTTCGTTGGCCTTGGCGATGATCTCGCCGGTGTCGGTATTCACGACATCGTGCGCGAGGATCTTGCCGTAGATGTAGTCACGCGGAACCGCGAGCTTGCTGACGCCGGCATCTTCGAGCTGGCGCACGTGACGCGCGGTGATGCGACGGCCTTCCTCGACGACCACTTGATCGCCGATACGGATTTCGAAGCTCGCCGTCTCGCCACGCAGGCGTGCCGGCACGAGCTCGAGGGCGGTGTCGTCCTTCGAGATGAAGAAGGTGTTCTTGTCGAAGAAGGTGTCGAGAATCTCACCTTCGTTCATGCCAAGCGCACGCAGGATGATCGACACCGGCAGCTTGCGGCGACGATCGATACGCGCGAAGACGCAGTCCTTAGCATCGAATTCGAAATCGAGCCACGAACCGCGGTAAGGAATGATTCGGGCGCTGAACAACAGCTTGCCCGAAGAATGCGATTTGCCGCGGTCGTGATCAAAGAACACGCCGGGGCTGCGATGCAACTGCGAAACGATGACGCGCTCGGTGCCGTTCACGACGAACGTTCCGTTGTCGGTCATCAGCGGCAGCTCGCCGAGGTACACCTCTTGCTCGCGAACGTCTTTGACGGGCTTCTTGGGACCCGAGGCTTCCTTGTCGTAAACGATGAGGCGGACCTTCACGCGCAATGGCGCAGCGTAGGTCAGACCGCGGAGTTGGCACTCCTTGACGTCGAACACGGGCTCACCGAGTCGGTAGCTAACGTACTCGAGTACCGCATTGCCCGAATAGCTCGAGATCGGGAAGACGGTCTTGAACGCCGCATGCAGACCGACATCTTCACGCGTTTCCTCGACCTTGTCGGCCTGCAGGAATTGACGATAAGAGTCGAGCTGGATGGCGAGCAAATACGGCGTCTCGAGGACGCTGCCCTGCTTGCCAAAGTTCTTGCGGATGCGCTTCTTCTCGGTAAAGGAGTAAGCCATCGGTCACCTCACACTTTCAAACTAGACGGAGACGACGAGGCAACCGAGGCCTTTCAGCCCCGGTTGCCACGCATCTCGCGATACGAAGGTAATTCCCACCACGCGAGCGGCGGGGATTACTTGATCTCGACCTTCGCGCCGGCTTCTTCGAGCTTCTTCTTCATGCTGTCGGAATCGGCCTTGTTGACCCCTTCCTTCAGCGTGCCCGGAACGGCCTCGACGAGGTCCTTCGCTTCCTTCAGGCCGAGGCCCGTCAGTTCGCGAACGACCTTGATGACGCCCACTTTCTTGTCGGCCGGGTATTCCTTGAGGATGACGGTGAACTCCGTCTTCTCCTCAACCGGAGCCGCGGCAGCGGCGGGACCCGCGACGGCCGCGACGGCCACCGGAGCAGCAGCGGTCACGCCGAACTTGTTCTCCATGTCGGAGATCAGTTCGACGATCTGCATGATGCTCATGTTGGAAATTGCTTCGAGGATTTCGTCCTTGCTAACAGCCATTGTGGTAACTCCAAAGTTGTTTCAAAGGCAACAAGATCAAGCGCTGGCGGCCTGCTTCGCGTCGCGGACAGCCGCGACCGTGCGGACCAGCTTGGTGTGCGGCGCAGCCACCGTGCGAACGAATTTCTCGATCGGTGCTTTGAGCGTACCCAACAGCATCGACAGAGCCTGTTCGCGCGTCGGCAGCGATGCGACTTTTTCGAGATCCTTACCGGGCAGCACATCGCCACCCAAGGACACGAGCGTCGCAACGAGCTTATCGTTCGCTTTCGCGAAGTCCTTCACCACGCGCGCCGCAGCGCCCGGGTCGTCCTTCGAGAAAGCCAGGACGAGCGGACCCTTCAATTGGGGACCGACCGCCTCGAACGAAGTGCCGACCAATGCCTTGCGTGCCAGCGTGTTTTTAACAACACGAATGGACACACCTTGGGCACGGGCCTTGGCACGCAGCTCGGTCATCTGCGAAACCGTGATACCACGATATTCGGCAGCGACCACCGATTGCGCCGAAGACGCAATCTCCGCCACTTCCTTCACCAGCGCTTTCTTGTCTTCTAGGTTCAGAGGCACTAGTTGATTACTCCTCTCCTGAAGATCACACACCGGTACGAGACTTACGCCCCGCACCGGACCCTATGGACGGCGACCTTCAAACGAGGACGATCCTCGTATGAGCGGTACACCACCTGCGCAGGCAATCTCATTAAGAACGGGCTGGTTGCTCGCGCTTCCACCCACTCGCCTGCGGTCTTCGATGGAACTCGGTGACTTGCGCCACCGAGCCCGCATCAATTCAAAAATTAAACTCCGAGCGAGCCCTGATCGATCTGCACGCCCGGCCCCATCGTGGAGGAAACCGTCACGCGCTTCAGATAGATGCCCTTCGACGTTGCCGGCTTTGCCTTCTGCAGGTCAGCCAACAAAGCCTGGAGGTTCTCGCGCAACTGCTGCGCATCGAAGCTCACCTTGCCGATCGTGCAATGCACGATGCCGGCCTTGTCAACGCGGTAACGCACCTGACCGCTCTTGGCGTTCTTCACGGCACCGGCCACATCGGGGCTAACCGTACCCACTTTCGGGTTCGGCATGAGGCCGCGGGGACCCAAGATCTGACCGAGCTGACCCACGATGCGCATGGCATCGGGACTCGCGATCACGACGTCGAAATCCATCTTGCCGGCCTTCACCTGCTCGGCGAGATCTTCCATGCCGACGATGTCGGCACCGGCCGCCTTGGCGGCATCGGCGTTCTTGCCCGAGGTGAAAACAGCAACGCGTACCGTCTTGCCGATACCGTGCGGCATCACGGTCGAACCGCGAACCTGCTGATCGGACTTGGCGGCATCGATGCCGAGATTGATGGCGGCGTCGACCGACTCGTTGAACTTCGCCTTGGCGAATTCTTTGACGAGCTTGAACGCGTCATCGACAGGATAAGTTTTGCCCGGCGGGAGAGCATCCTTCCAGGGCTTCATACGTTTGGCGATGAACGGCATGATCAGACTCCTTCCACATCGACGCCCATCGAGCGGGCGCTACCGGCAATCGTGCGCACCGCAGCGTCGAGATCGGCTGCAGTGAGATCCGGCGTCTTGGTCTTGGCGATCTCTTCGAGCTGGGCGCGAGTGATCTTGCCGACCTTGTTGGTGTTGGGAGTGCCACTGCCCTTCTCGATACCGATCGCCTTGCGAATCAGCACCGCGGCAGGCGGCGTCTTCATGATGAAAGTGAAGCTGCGGTCTGCGTAGACCGTGATCACCACCGGAATGGGCAGCCCCTTCTCGAGCTTCTGCGTGGCAGCGTTGAACTGCTTACAGAACTCCATGATGTTCACGCCCTGTTGACCCAATGCCGGGCCGATGGGCGGTGAGGGGTTCGCCGAGCCTGCAGGCACCTGCAGCTTGACGTAGCCTTGGACTTTCTTGGCCATCGTTACTCTCCTGGGTTCCAGCGCCCACGCTCCAGCGTGAGCTCCCCATGCGCTTCCTTGCCGTTACGACACGCGATCCTTCGCGTATCGCTCCACTGGCTCGTCCCCTCGCGAGAACGAACCGTCAAAAAAACATCAGGCCTTTTCGACCTGCGAAAAATCGAGCTCGACCGGCGTCGAACGACCGAGGATCTGCACCGCAACCTGCAGGCGATTCTTCTCGTAGTTGACGTTCTCGACCACGCCGCTGAAATCATTGAACGGACCATCGGTGACCCGAACGACTTCACCCGGCTCGAAGATAACCTTCGGTCGCGGCTTCTCGACACCCTCTTCGACGCGACGCAGGATCTGGTTCGCCTCGCGATCCGTGATCGGGGCCGGTTTTTCCTTGGTGCCGCCGATGAAGCCAAGCACCTTCGGAACTTCGTGCACGAGATGCCAACTTTCCTCGTCCATCTCCATCTGCACGAGCACGTAGCCCGGATAGAACTTGCGTTCGCTCTTGCGCTTCTGACCATCGCGCATCTCGACGACCTCTTCGGTCGGGACGAGAATTTCGCCGAACTTGTGTTCGAGCCCGGCGCGCTTGATGCGCTCCTTCAAACCCTCGGCCACGCGGTGTTCGAGGTTCGAGTAGGCATGGACGACGTACCAACGCATTGCCATGGGATCAGACTCCTGCGTCCGGGCCGCCGAGGATCAACTTGGTTAGCCAACCGAGGATCGAATCGACACCCCAGAAGAACAACGCCATGATGATCACGAATACGAAAACAACTGCGGTCATCGTGCCCGTCTCTTGACGAGTCGGCCAGAAGACCTTGTACAGCTCAATGCGCGCGTCGAGAGCGAACTTCCAGAAGTCGCGTCCGTACTGCGACAAGAAGAACACCGCCGCGGCGACGATGAGACCACCGGCAAAAATGACCCAACGCACCCAATCGGCCTGATCGCCCTTGAGCGCATAGAACGAGGCAATCCCTGCGGCCGCGATCAGGATCGCGGCCCAGAGTTTTGCCTTGTCGGCGCCAGTGACGCCGTCGTTTTTGACTGCTTCGTTCATCGTTGCACTGATCCTGCGTAGCCCGAATTGGCAGGCCAGGAGGGAATCGAACCCCCAACCTGCGGTTTTGGAGACCGCTGCTCTGCCAATTGAGCTACTGGCCTGTACTGTTTCGACGAGCCTCTTACTTCGCCAGGATCTTCGCGACGACGCCTGCGCCGACGGTGCGACCGCCTTCGCGGATCGCAAAGCGCAGACCATCTTCCATCGCGATCGGGGCGATCAAATCCACCACCATCTTGATGT
>Ga0164293_10003912_pt1 | contig 12747 bp, 11 predicted proteins | sample GEODES118metaG_FD_111487 | JGI IMG/M metagenome (GOLD analysis project Ga0164293, IMG submission 111487) | Eutrophic lake water microbial communities from Lake Mendota, Wisconsin, USA - GEODES118 metaG | ecosystem: Environmental > Aquatic > Freshwater > Lake | place: USA: Lake Mendota... | reverse complement strand
GCGGCGGCCTGATCGGCGGCGGACACCCGGTCGGGGCCACCGGCATCCGGATGATGCTCGACGCCGCCAAGCAGGTGAGCGGCCTGGCCGGGGACTACCAGATAGACGGGGCGCGCCGTTTCGGAACCCTGAATATCGGCGGAAGTACAGCCACCACAGTCAGTTTCGTCATCGGATCCGGAGAAGCCGCATGATTGGACCCCGAAATGGACGTTGAAGTCGTCGGCAAGTTCCTGTCCACGCTGCCCGAGGATGATGACCACCCCTACCGCACCGGCCCGTGGCGCCCACAGACCACCGAATGGCGGGCCGACGACCTGACTGCGGTCCACGGCGAAATCCCCGCCGACCTCGACGGCCTCTACCTGCGCAACACCGAGAACCCCCTGCACCCGGCGTTGAAGTTCTACCACCCCTTCGACGGCGACGGAATGCTGCACATCGTCGGCTTCCGCGACGGAAAAGCGTTCTACCGCAACCGCTTCATCCGCACCGAAGCCTTCGACGCCGAGCAGCAGGCCGGAGAGTCGCTGTGGCCGGGACTGGCCGAACCGATCCCCCTGGCCAAAGCCGACCACGGCTGGGGTGCCCGCACCATGCTCAAGGATCCCTCCAGCACCGACGTCGTGGTCCACCGCGGCACTGCTCTGACCAGTTTCTACCAGTGCGGAGATCTCTACCGAGTCGACCCCTACACCGGCGAAACGCAAGGCAAGGAAACCTGGAACGGATCATTCCCGCACCCCTGGGGCGTTTCAGCGCACCCGAAGGTCGACGAACGCACCGGGGAGATGCTGTTCTTCAACTACAGCAAGCAGGCGCCGTACCTGCACTACGGCGTGGTGGACGCCACCAACGACCTGGTGCACTACGTCGACATTCCACTGCCCGGCCCGCGCCTGCCGCACGACATGGCCTTCACCCGAAACTACGCCATTCTCAACGACTTTCCGCTGTTCTGGCAACCGGAACTGCTGGAGCGCAATCTGCACATCCCGCACTTCTACTCCGACATGCCGTCGCGGTTCGCGGTGATCCCCCGTCGTGGGAGCAGCACGGACATCACGTGGTTCGAGGCCGACCCCACGTTCGTCCTGCACTTCACCAACGCCTACGAGGACGGCGACGAGATCGTGCTCGACGGCTTCTATCAGGGCGACCCCAATCCGCTCGACGACGGCGCCGGCGACAAGTGGCAACGCGCCTTCCGGTTCCTGGCACTGGACCGCATGCAGGCCCGCCTGCACCGCTGGCGATTCAACCTCAAGACCGGTACGACCACCGAGCAGCCGTTGAGCGACACAATCTCCGAGTTCGGCATGATCAACGCCGGCCACGGCGGCGAACCGTACCGCTACGCCTACGCGGCTACCGGAAAGCCGGGCTGGTTCCTGTTCGACGGACTGGTGCGCCATGACGTGCAGACCGGCAACGAGCAGCGGATCAGCTTCGGCGACGGTGTCTACGGCAGCGAAACCGCGATGGCTCCGCGGGTGTGCAGCCGCGCCGAAGACGACGGCTATCTGGTGACCCTGACCACCGACATGAACGACGACGCCTCCTACTGCCTGGTGTTCGACGCAGCCCGCCTCGAGGACGGTCCGGTCTGCAAAATTCAACTCCCGGAACGTATTTCCAGCGGCACCCATTCCACCTGGGTGGCGGGCTCGGAGCTTCGCCGCTGGCGGGAGACCGATACCGCGGCGGCCGCCGTCGGGCTCTAGTGATCACCGCCGACGTTCCGACAGCGCTGTCCCCCGGCGACACCAACGCGATCGGCCGGATGCTGGGTGTACTTGGTGACGAATGGAGCCTGCTGATCGTTCAGCAGGCCGTCATGGGCGCCACCCGATACGGACATTTCGTTTCCCGGCTGCCGATTTCGCACGCCGTGCTGACCAACCGGCTGCGAAACCTGGTAGATCAGGGACTGTTGACCCGGGCCGACGGTGGCTACCTGCCCACCGCCCGGAGCCGATCCCTGTGGCCGCTGCTGCTGCTGATCTGGGAGTGGGAACGCAGGTGGATTCCCGAGCACGCTGACCGACTGCCGGACATGCGCCACCATCGGTGCGGACGGTCGTTTTCCCCGGTGCTGCGCTGCGCGCGCTGTCAACGCCCCGCCGGGCCGGACACCGTCGCCCTGGCCGTCGGTCCCAGCGGTGACTGGGAACGGTGCGCGCCTGCGGCGGCCACCCGGCGCCGCTCCCGATCCGCCTCCGCATCCACGTCAACCACCGGCCAGGCCGGCCTGTTCAGCGAAACCATGACTGTGTTGGGAAACCGCTGGGCCGCAGCGCTACTGGTGGCGGCGTTCCTCGGCGGTAGCCGGTTCAGCGATCTGCAATGCCAGCTGGGTGCGCCGCCGAGCCTGCTGGCGCAGCGGCTGCAGACCTTTTGCGAGATCGGGGTGCTGCGCCGGGATCCGGGCATCGACGCCTCCGAGAGGGGGGCGTACCTGCTGACCGATAAGGGCCTGGCGTTCCTTCCCATCCTGGTGACCGCCGTGCAGTGGGCGCAACGGTGGTTCAGCGCCCCGGAGGGGCCGGCGATCGTGATGCGCCACCGAGACTGCGGCACTGCCTTCACCGGGGAACTGGCCTGCGATCAGTGCGGCGACCGGATCTCCGGCGCTGCGGTGGCCGTCACTTCGGCGGCAGGATCTGGAATCCCTTGAGAATCATCTCGGAATCAGCCATGTACGTCTGCTCGTCAGCCTTGACGGTCTGAACCGTCACCGTCGCAACGTAATTGGCGTCGCCGCCCCGGTAGACCACGCCGAGTGAAGTCGCCTTGCGAGCCGGGACCGGCGGGATCTTCCTGCCGAGTTTGATCTCGGGGGTGGTATAGGTGGAGGACAACGCCGGGGCGCCGCACACCTTGGTCTGGGTGGAACTGACGTCGGTCAGGTTGAGTTTCTTTGTCAGCTGATCGGTCTGCGCCTGCAGAATCTGCTCGGGCTTGCCCAGATCGGTGGGCGCCCGCTGCAGCGTGACCACGGCATTGGGAACGAACCCTTCGGCGGACAGTTTCGGGCTGCGGATCGCGAACCGGATCTGTTCGGAGTCCATCTGGGTGCTGCGCTCCCAGCCCTCGGGTACCGGAATCCGCAGCTTCGGTTCCTGGTCGGTTCGGGTCGGGATATCAGTCAACGGCGCGGACACCGTCTGGCACTTCTCGGCACTGGGTTTGTTGCCGGAACACCCCGTCGCCGACGCCAGCACCGCGGCCGCCAGTGCGGCCGCCACCGCCACCCGGGCCGGGCTCGGCACTGTACGCATTCACTCCCCTTCGCGGATCAGCGGCAACCGTCGCAGCCTACCGGCGCGCGTCGAGGACACCAGCGCCCAGATGGAGCAGGCCAGCGTCGCCGCCGCGCACACCGTGCCGATGTAGAACCCGTAACCGGCCGACACCGGCCCGACGACGTGGGTATCGAAATACCACCAAGTCAGCACCGCCACCAGGATCGCGACCACGACCGCCACCGCCGCCGCCGCCCGCTGGAACAGATCCCGGGCCACCATCGCACCGAGCACCAGCAGCACCGAGGCCAGCAGCACGATCACCTGACCGGCCCCGAACCGCGGCGGCAGGGACACACTCCCCAGGATCCCGCCGATCGCACTTGCCCGACCGCCACCGTCCGCCGAGGTGGTCAGCCAGGGCAACCAGGCGCTGACCGACAGCCCGGCGGCGGACAAGGCCAGCAGCCAACCGGGCCGCAGGAATGCCATCACCCGACCCTAACGCTAGGGTTCGGCGTCATGGCGGATCTCCCCGAGTGGGTCAGACAGCTGGAGTTGGCTCCCCATCCCGAGGGCGGCTGGTTTCGGGAGACCTGGCGCAGCACCCTGTCGTTGGACCGGGCGACGCTGCCGCCTCACTATGACGGGCCCCGCAGTGCGGGAACCGCGATTCTGTTCGCGCTCATGCCCGGCCAGCAGTCGGCCTGGCACACCGTGCGCAGCGCTGAACTGTGGCTTTACCACCGTGGTAGCCCGGTGACGCTGGAGTTCGGCCCCGACCGTGACACGGCCGGCACCCTGCTACTCGGCGCCGATATCGAAGCCGGCCAGCATCCCCAGGTGATCGTGCCGGCCGGCCACTGGCAGCGCGCCCGACCAAACGGATCCGAACCCAGCCTCGTCAGTTGCGTGGTGGTGCCGGGTTTCGATTTCGCCGACTTCCGGCTCCAATCCTGACCCGACCCGGAATCGGCAGTAGCGTTTGGACATGCGCGATCACATCATCGTCTGCGGCGACGATGCGCTCGCGAGGCGGATCATCGATGAGTTGAGCCACAACCAACTGTCGGTGACGGTGCTGCAGTCCCCCACCGCCCTGCAGGCCGCCGGCGTCGACACCGCTCACGCGGTGATCGCAGCCTCCCCGGCAGACTCGATCAACCTCGAGGTGGCCCTGCTGGCCAGGCAGGCCAACCCGACGGTTCGGGTGGTGGCCCGGCTGTCCAACAGCGTCCTGCATCAAGCCATGAACGACAGCATCGGCCCGGGTGCGGTCCTCGATGTCGCCGACCTGGCAGCACCGTCGGTGGTGGAGGCACTCCTGGGGCGGACCGCGCACTCCATCACCGCCGGCGGGGTCGAGTTCGTGGTCGCCACCGACACCGCCGCCCACAGCGGAACATTGCGCGAACTGTATGGACGCCTGGCTCCGGTTGCGGTGATCCGCGGAGACAACGCGCCCAATCCGGGTGAGGTGATTGCCTGCCCGCACCTCGACGACACGGTCTACCAGGGCGACAGCACCACCATCATGGGCCGGGCGGCTGAACTCGACGATCAGGGTCTGAGAATCGGTGAGCCGGGCACCGGGCCGGATCACCGCTCCGCACCGGTGCGGGCTTTCGACGGCGCCCGCGCGTTCCACGAGGACGTCAGCCCGGTGTTCTACCGCGCGCTGACAATCGGTCTGGCGATGCTTCTCGGATCCACCCTGATTCTGCGGTTCGCCTTCCAGCCCAGCATGGGATGGGTCGACGCGTTGTCCTTCGCCACCGAAACGCTGACGACCGTCGGCTACGGCGATTTCAACTTCCTGGGCCAACCGCTGTGGCTTCGGCTGTGGGGGGTGTTGATGATGCTCAGCGGCATCGCGTTGATCTCCGTCAACGTCGCCTTCATCGCCGACGTCCTGCTGTCCCGGCGGCTACCGCAGGCCGCCAACCGGCAACGGATTAGCCACCTTCAAGGACACTTCGTTGTCGTGGGGCTGGGTTCGTTCGGCGTCCGGGTGGCCACCATGCTCAAGGACGCCGGGCACGCGGTGGCCGTGATCGAGCGCGACGAGGACAACCGCTACCTTTCGGCGGCCGAGGCTGCCCGCATCCCGGTGATCATCGGGGATGCGACCCTGCCCACGACGCTCGGCGCGGCGCGGGCCGACCGGGCCCGCGCCGTCGCCGTCCTCACCGAGGACGACATGGTCAACATCGAGACCGGCCTGGTCCTGCGGCAGCTGACCGGCTCCTCGCCCCGCACGCCGATCGTGCTGCGGATCTATGACAAGGCCCTCGGCGCCGCTGTCGGTCGCCGGCTGGACTTCAACCACGTGCGATCCACTGTCGACCTGGCCACGCCCTGGTTCATCGGTGCCGCGATGGGCCTGGACGTCCTGGGCACCTTCTCGGTGGGCCAGCAGTCATTCATGGCCGGCGGGGTGCTGGTTCAGCCAGGCAGCGACCTGGACGGGATGCGGATCCAGGAAATCTCCACCCGGACTCGGGTGATCGCAGTGCAGCGCGACGGCGATCCGGCCGAACTGCACCCGCGCCGCGACCTCCAGTTCCGGGCCGGCGACACCGCCTACCTGGTGGGCCCCTACCACGAACTGCTCAGCACACTGCGCACCGGCCAGTGCGATCACCCGCGCAAAGCAGAACCGCCCGCCAGCCTCACCGAGGGGCTGGGACTCAGCGGCGGTCTGGGTTGAGGCCGACGACGGCGCACTCGTCACGCCGGCTCAGGAGGCGAACACCGTCACGAAGTTGTCCAGTGAAGTCTTGATGTCGCCGCGCAGAGCCGCCGCCACCACCATCCCGATCGGCCCGAACAGGGCAGGGCCGCCGAGGTGAATGTCCATGGTGACGACTGAGGCGGGTCCGTCCCCAACACCGGCAGCGACTCGGGTGTTGGGGCGGACCTTGCCGATCAGCTTGATTTTGACGCCGCCGGAACCGACACCATCGAGCGTCATCGCCTCAGGCGGTTTGAAGCCGACGATGGTCCACTTGATCCGGTTGGGCATGCCTTTGACCTCGACAATGGACTCCACGACGGCGCCCTTGTCGAGGTTCTCCGGCAGCTTGGATCGCCAGACCCGGTGAATGGTGAGCCATTCTTTGTACCGGGAAAGGTCGGATGCGTGTTGCCACGCCTCCTGTGGGGATAGCGGAACGTCTACGGAGACCGAGACCTTCGCCATCAGGTATTACTGGCCGTCGACCTTGTCGGCGACGTCGGCGGCGGCATCCTTGACGGTGTCCGCGGCACCAGCGGCGGCATCCTTGGCGCTGTCGGCGGCCTCGGTGACCTTGTCGACAGCGGTCTGAGCGGCGCCCTGCACCTTGTCGATGGTCTCCGAGAATCGGCCGGAGGTCTTGTCGTCGATGAAGTCGCCGGCTTTGTCGATGGCGCCCTCGATCTTGTCGACGTTGTCGGTGACCAGACCCTTGGCCTTCTCCAGGTTGTCGCCGAGAGCTTCTTTGGCCTTGTCGATGAAGGACATGTGTTTCCCTTTCTTGGTGCGCGATAGAACGCGCGCTGCCCGATTGTCGGATGACGCTGAGCGCCAAGTTCCGGAGCTTAGTCGGTGGTCCGCCACAGGCGGCGGGGCTCCCCCAGAATGCGGCCCTGGATCCACCAGGACGCCTCGATCAACACCGCGGCCGTCACACCGATGAGGACCGCTCTGGTGGTGACCGCGGAGTTCGACGGATCCAGCATGAATTTCTCCCGGGCTATCGGCAGGGCGAAGATCACCAGGTAGCCCACCGCGGAGGAGGCGACCAGCGCTATCCGCCACCACTGGTAGGGCCGCGCCACCACGGCCAGCACCCAGATGGCCCCGATCAGCAGGGTGATCAAGGCCGCCGTGGAAGCCTGGGTCTGCTGCACCGTGCTGCCGTCGCGGCCCGGGTAGGCCAGCAGGTAGGAGACGAACGTCGAGATCCCGACCACTGCGCCGGCGGGCAGTGCGGCGGTCATGACGCGCCGGACGAAACCGGAGCGGGCGCGCTCGTTGTTGGGTGCCAGCGACAGGACGAACGCCGGAATCCCGATGGTGAACCACGCGGCGATCGTGACGTGGATGGGCTGGAACGGGTAGAGCAGCGGATCGGTGTGCAGCACGTGCGACGCCAGGCTGGCCACTCCGACCAGCAGGGCCAGCAGCACCGAGTACACCGTTTTGGTCAGGAACAGGTTGGAGACCCGTTCGATGTTGCCGATCACCCGGCGGCCTTCGCTGACCACGTAGGGCAGGGTCGCGAACTTGTTGTCCAGCAACACGATCTGGGCTACCGCCCGGGAGGCCGGGCTGCCCGAGCCCATCGCCACGCCGATATCGGCGTCTTTGAGGGCCAGCACGTCGTTGACACCGTCGCCGGTCATGGCGACGGTGTGGTCGCGGGACTGCAGGGCGTGCACCATGGCCCGCTTCTGATCCGGGCGGACCCGACCGAAGGTGGTATAGGCGTTCATGGTGTCGGCGAGCGCGTCGGGTTCGGTGGGAAGTTCCCGGGCGTCCATGGCTTGGCCGTGCAGCCCCAGCGAGCCGGCCACCGCACCTACCGACACCGCATTGTCCCCGGAGATGACCTTGACCGAGACATGCTGGGAGGCAAAGTAATCCAGGGTCTCGCGGGCGTCGGGCCGGACCCGCTGCTCGAGGACCACCAGGGCGACCGGGGTCACCCGGCCGGGGGCGTCGGCGCTGTCGACGCTGCGGTCGGAGGATCCCAGCAGCAGCACGCGCAGGCCTTGCGCGCCGATCTCCTCGGCCTCGGCGGCCGCCGGGGATCCGGGTTCCAGCAGCACGTCGGGGGCACCGATCACCCAGTTGCCGCGGTCAGCCCCCCGGTCGGCAAAGGAGGCGCCACTCCACTTGGTGGCGGATTTGAACGGCGCCGTCGCGGTGGCGGTCCAACCGGGTGCCTGCGGGTAGGCCTCGGCGATGGCCTGCATGCTGGCGTTGGGGCGGGAATCATCGGATGCCAGCGCGGCCAGCACCGTGCCGATCTGCTCGGCGCTGAACTCTCCGGCCTCTCCAGGTGCGCCGGCGAGCGCCCTGGCTTCGGCGAACCGCATCCCGTTCTCGGTGAGGGTGCCGGTCTTGTCGGCGCACACCACGTCGACCCGGGCCAGGCCCTCGATGGCGGGGAGTTCCTGCACCAGACACTGCCGGCGGCCCAACCGGACCACCCCGACCGCGAACGCGATCGAGGTCATCAGCACCAGACCTTCGGGGACCATGGGCACCAACGCACCCACCATCCGCAGCACCGACTCCCGCCAACCGACTCCGGTCAGGAACAGCTGGGTGTAGATGGTGAGCAGCCCCGCCGGGATGAGCAGGTAGGTGATGAACTGCAGGATCTTGTTGATTCCGTTGCGCAGTTCGGACTTCACCAGGGTGAACTTGCTGGCCTCCTCGGCCAGCCGGGCCGCGTAGGCCTCCCGGCCGACTTTGGTGGCGCGGTAGGCGCCGGTGCCGGCCACCACGAAGCTGCCCGACAGCACCTGATCGCCTTCCCCCTTGGCGATCGGGTCGGCCTCGCCGGTGAGCAGCGACTCGTCGATTTCCAGGGTGGCCGCTTCCAGCAGTTCGCCGTCGACGACGATCTGGTCGCCGGGGCCCAGTTCGATGACGTCGTCGATCACGACTTCGTTGGGCAGCATTTCCGCGGTGCCGGACTGACGGCGCACCTTCGGTTTGGCCTGCCCGACGATGGCAAGGTTGTCCAAGGTCTTCTTGGCCCGCAGTTCCTGGATGATGCCGATCGCGCTGTTGGCGACGATCAACAGTCCGAACAAGCCGTTGATCAGCGATCCGGTGGCCAGCACGATTACCAGCAGCACCCCGAGGATGGCGTTGATGCGGGTGAAGACGTTCGCGCGCACGATCTCGCCAACGCTGCGCGAGGCGCGACTGGGAACGTCGTTGGTTTTACCGTCGGCGATCCGGGCGGCGACCTCGGCGTCGGAGAGGCCGGTGGTGATACTGACGGTCATCGGGCTGCGCTCATCGTGTAAAGGTTCCCATCCTGTCCTGATCGAAGTACTCCAGCGTCAGCCGGTCGCCGTTGAAAACCGCCTTCGAAACGCTTCCGGGCGGGGCGTTTTCGCTCGTCACATCGAAAACGAAGTCATCGCCGTCCCAGTGCTTCAGCCGATAGACCTCCGGGCGCGGCCCCAGTGACACGGTCAGCGTGCCGCCGGAGACGCTTACCGTCGCCGGACCCCAGTAGTCATTGGCGTAGCTGCCGACGAAGGACGGCAGCGGCCGCGGCGGTGCCGGATCTGCGGGTGGCTGTTTGCCGACCATTTCACCGAACGGCCGGTCCATGCCGGCGAACGCCCCGGCGTAGAGCCTGCGCCAGTCCTCGCGCACCTCGCCGAACTGAACCAGGTCGGTGAATTCAGCGGTGATCGTCTCGGCCACCCCGGCCGGCGTGGCGTTGGTCAGAGCGACGATCGCGACGTCCGCTGCGGGAATCATGACGAAATTGGTGCCCGCGCCGAGTGCGAAGGCACCGGAGTGGCTGTACTGCATCCGCGCGGCAGCCGAGGTGCTGATGTTGAACCCGTACCCGTAGAAACCTGACCGCATGGCGGGGTCGCCCGGCGGGCTGGAGACCATCTGCGGCGTCAGCGCGGCCAGCAGTGCGGAGGAATCCACGACCCGGTCACCGTTGTAGCTACCGCCGGCCAGCACCATGGCCAGCCAGTGCGTCAGGTCGTTGACCGAGGCACTGACTCCCCCGGCCGGCGACTGGGCATCGGCGTTGCGGGTGTAGCGCGGTTGGTAGCTGCCATCGACCTGGACGTGCCCGACAGCCTTGTTGGGGCGGTCCTGGTAGTCGGCAAAGCGGGAACTGGTCGACGCCATGCCCAACGGGCGGTAGAGCACCTGCTCGCTGAGGTCCTCCCACGACTTGCCGGCGGTTGCGGCGATCGCCTCCGCGGCGGTGGTGACCCCGAAGTTGGTGTAGGCGTAAGAGGTTCGGAACGGGGCCAGCGGTAGCCAGCGCAGCCTTTCCAGAACCGCACGGCGGTCGTAACCGAGGTCCTCGAGGATGTCGCCGCCATGGTCGGGCAGCCCGGAGCGGTGCGCGAACAGATCGGCAACGGTGAGCATGCTGGTCACCGCCGGGTCGGATAGGGCGAACCATGGCAAGTGGGCCTCGATCGGGGTGTCCCACCCGCTGACAGCGCGGGCTCCGACCTGGTGGGCGACCGCGGTGGCGGCGATCGGCTTGGACAGTGAAGCGAGTTGGAAAACCGTGTCGGGGTCGACCTTCTCGCCGGTTCGGGTGTCTCGGACACCGAAACCCTTGGCATACACGGTCTTCCCGCCGTGCACCACGGCGACGGCCATCCCGGGTATCCCGGAGTCGGTCATCAACTCCGCTGCGATGCGGTCCAGTTGAGCGACGGCGTTGTCGACGGCGTTGTCCGGCAACGGCATAGCAGCAACGGCTTGCGGTGGCTCGTCGGATGGACCCGGTCCTGGAGCGGGCCCGGTTGTGGTACCGGTGCAGGCCGTCAACGACATGACCAAGGCGCCGACCCACCCGACCACTTCGGCGCGACGGGCCGCCGCCACCCGGGTCAAATCCGCCACCACGGCTCGACCGGAGCGCTTCCGGCGGGCACCACCCGCCCACCCGGGCGCGGTACCGCGATGTCGACATCATCGGCGGTTGCCGCCACCATCAGCCGGTCGGCGGGCTCGGCCCAAGGGTGCGGGGCCAGCCGGAAGGTGCACCAGTGGATCGGCAGCAGCACACCGCCACCGGCGGTGTTGAGGTCGCGGTGGGCCCGCACCGCCTCCTCGGGGTTCATGTGGATGTCCGGCCAGTTCTTGTTGTAGGCCCCGATCGGCAGCACTGTCAGGTCGAACGGCCCGTGCTGGGCGCCGATGTCGGCGAAACTGGCCGTGTAGCCGGTGTCGCCGCCGAAGTAGGCGCGGTGCTTGGGTCCGGTGAACACCCACGACGACCAGAGCGTGTTGTTGCGCGACAGGAATCGCCCCGAATAATGCCGGGCGGGAGTGCAGGTGAGGGTCAGGTCGTCGATGGTGTGGGACGAGCCCCAGTCCAGTTCGACGATCCGGGCTGCCGGGATGCCCCATTCCCTCAAATGCGCGCCTACCCCCAACGGTGTCACGAACACCGCCCGCTGAGTTCGCGCCAACTGACGGATGCTGAACATATCGAGATGATCGTGGTGATCATGGCTGATCACCACCGCGTCCAGCGCCGGTAACGCCTCCATCGGCAGCGGTGGCGGGTGCAGCCGGCGGGGACCGATCGACCGCGACGGAGAGCACCGCTCGCTCCACACCGGATCGGTGAGCAGCCGGAAACCGTCAATCTCCACCAGCGCGGTGGCGTGCCCGAGCCAGGTCGCCGCCAGCGGCGCGGCTTTCGCGCGGGAGGCCGGCTCGGCCATCGGGATGCCCGCCGTGGGCAGGCTCGCACTGCGGTTGGCGAGGACCTCGAAGAGAAGCATCCGATTCTCTTCGGCATCCAATTTGATCGGTGACGAAGGCTCCAGATTGTGAAACACCCCGCCGCGGTAGTTCGGCGACCCCTCGGCTGCGGCTTGGATGGCCGCCGGACTGGCACCCAGCGCCGCCGGAGCGTCGCGTAGAGCCTGCAGCACCCAACCGCCGGCGGCCAGCGAAGCGCTGCCGAGGGCGAAACGCAGCGCGGCCTTGCCGCCGGGCAGGATCGTGGTCAGGTCGGGCAGGCCGGGCATTGCCTCAGGCTCCCCGGAACTGGGCGGCGCGCTTCTCCAGCCGGGCCATCTGCGCCTCGATCACGTCGTTGCTGGCCCAGGCCCGGTCAAAGAGATCCCTGTGCTCGGGGCTCTGATCCTCATAGGCCCCGTCGTCGTTGAGCACCCGCTTGGAATGCCGCAGCGACAGCGGCGCGAGGGCGGCGATCTCGGCGGCCCAGGCCTGAGCGTCGGCCAGGTCACCGATCCGGTTGGCCATCCCGGTCATCAGTGCGGTCTGGGCGTCCAGCTTCTCGGCTGCCAGCAACATGCCGCGCGCCCGGCCGTGGCCGGCCAGTGAGGACAGTCTGCGGATACTCCAGTTGTCCAGTGCCAGGCCGTATCTGGCGATTGGGAACTGGAAGTAGGCGTCCGCCGCGACAACCCGAAGGTCGCAGATCATGGCCAGCTGTACGCCGGCACCGATGGCCGCGCCGTTGATGGCCCCGATGACCGGAACAGGGACGGCGTCGATCGCCTTGTTGAGCGCGATCGCCTTTTCCGGGAAGTCGGCTGCGAACACGTCGCCGGAGAGATCGGCGCCGGCACAGAAAACCGTGCCCGCCCCGGTCAGCACGATGGCCCGCGCCTTGTCGGCGGCGGCCTTTTCCACCGCCTCCCGCAACGCGTCCGCGAGTTCAGTGTTCAGCGCATTACGCCGCTGTGGTCGCTGCAACTCGATCGTCGTCACATCGCCGACGCGTTCGACACCAATCATGGGATC